>Ga0180007_10006230_pt1 | contig 11726 bp, 15 predicted proteins | sample MM_PC_MetaG_FD_121122 | JGI IMG/M metagenome (GOLD analysis project Ga0180007, IMG submission 121122) | Groundwater microbial communities from the Aspo Hard Rock Laboratory (HRL) deep subsurface site, Sweden - MM_PC_MetaG | ecosystem: Environmental > Aquatic > Deep subsurface > Groundwater...
GAAATCTACCACCAGTTCAAGAAAGAGCGCGGCTATTCCGAACTGGAGATCGCCAAAAAGAGAGAGGCTCTGGAAAATGTTCTTATCCCCTGCTCCCTTGAAGAAAATCGCAATCTCCTGCAGACTGCTGGTTTCACTGAAGTAGAGCCTTTTTTTCAATGGTTCAACTTTGTCTCTTTCCTTGCTGTAAAACCAGCAAACTGACTTCCCCTTTTTCTGCCATGAACTACCTTGATCAGTTGCCAGCATCGGCCCAAAGAGATGAAATTGCCCACATCCACCAACAACGGCAACAATGGGTCAATCAGCCCAAAAAGGGCTTTCTCCGTTTTCGTCTTCCCTGCGAAGCCTTGCAGGCCTGTCCTGCAACTAACGTTGACTGCACCAGTGATGTGGTAAAAATTGGTTCGGCCGATGAACTATCGGCTGAAGATCGAACAGAGGTTGAATCTCATCTGCGGGCCTTTATGCCCTGGCGCAAAGGCCCGTTTTCTGTTTTTGGTATCGACATTGATGCCGAATGGCAGAGCCAGCGCAAATGGCAGCGACTCCTCCCGCATCTGCCTGATATGCAGAACAAGGTCGTGGCAGATATCGGCTGCAACAACGGCTACTACATGTTTCGCATGGTGCCTTTCGCGCCAAAGGTTGTTGTCGGATTTGAGCCTTCGGTGCAGCATTACTACTGTTTTAAGGGACTCAATGGCATGGCCCGACAGGAGAACCTGCACATCGATCTCCTGGGCGTAGAGCACCTGCAACTCTTTCCCGACTGCTTTGACATCCTCTTCCTGATGGGGATCATCTATCACCGCAGCTCGCCTGTGGAAACCCTGCGTGATATTTTTTCCTCCCTGCGTAGCGGCGGGACTCTTGTACTCGAGTCCCAGGCCATTCCAGGCGAGAGCGAAACAGCACTCTTTCCGGGAAAAACCTATGCCAAGGTCCCTGGCACCTACTTTGTTCCCACTGGCAACTGCCTAAAAAACTGGGTCCTCCGCGCCGGATTCAAAGATGTGGAGATCCTCTGCCAGCACCCCATGTCCAGCAAGGAACAGCGGCGTACAGATTGGATGCGATTTGAATCATACTCCGACTTCATCGCCCCGTTGGATCCCGAAAAAACCGTTGAAGGCTACCCTGCACCGGAACGGGTTTACCTGCTGGCCCGGAAAAAATAATAATGCCAGCACAGCTCTTTCTTGCCTTTGCCTGCAAGTATGGTAAACTTGGTATAATTTTCGTATAGATTTCGGGGAAACAATTCAGATAAGGAGCATGCAATGGATTACAAAACCTGTACACTCTACAGCGGTGGCCTCAAAGGTGCCGAGGCTACCTTTGGCGAAGTAGCCGAAAAATTAGGGGTAAAAGAAATAATCTTCACCTTTGAAGACCACAAACTGAACCGTAATAAAAATGCGGTGACCCTGAGCAAAGAAGAGCTGGAGCGAGGAGATATATCCATGGAACTGGCCTCGCGCATGCTCAACAGAACCTACTATGAAACAGAAAAGATTCGCAAGGTCCTGCAGACTATTTTTCACATGGTCAATAACGGACATCAGGTCTTTGTCGTCGGCACAATTCAAGAAGACCATTCTGTTAAAGGCGGCACCGGATGGGCCGTAGAACTTGCAAAACTCTTTAACCGTCCCCTCCATGTCTTTGACCAGCCCCGCAAACAGTGGTTCACCTGGAAAGGAAATGAGTGGAAGGAAGACAGCCCCGTAATCGAATTTGATACCTTTGTCGGTTCTGGTACCCGTTACCTCAGCGATGCTGGCCGGGAAGCCATTGAAAAATTATTCACCGATTCTTTTGCCTAGGTCTTCAAAAGGACACACATGGAAACTGACTGCCTCTTTTGCAAGATAGCTGCCGGTGGCATCCCTGTAGACGTACTCTACGAAGACGATGAATTGCTAGCTTTTCGCGACATCGCACCCCAGGCCCCCATCCACTTTCTGATCATTCCCAAAAAGCATATCCAGAATCCTGCCAAGATAACCGCCGAAGACGAGGAGCTCATGGGCAGGATGCTGCGCCGAGGCGCAGCCATTGCCCAGGAGAACGGAGCCAAAGACTTCCGTCTCGTTTTTAATAGCGGGATAGAGGCTGGTCAGACTGTCTTCCACATCCACATGCATGTCCTGGGAGGCCGCTCCATGCAGTGGCCTCCGGGCTAGCCCTCAGACGGTTCAGATAATTTTGTAACGTACCAATTTCTTTCTCATCACATGCTGGTGGGTTTTCGCATTTTTCAGATTTATATGCCGCCAAATTACCAGAAGATCAAGATCTCGATGTGCTGAGAATTGCCCCTTGCTTTCCACCTCACTCATGATAAGATCATAATCTCATGCATCAACTAAAGCGAATCGAGAAAACGGAATTCAGGCCTAAGATGCTTGCCTTAAAAACACGACAGGCGGAAGGATAAAACCAACACAGCCATATCACGAGATATTTCATATCTATTCAACCCCTTCGTTATACTCCTCGGCAAAATTTATTTTGATCAGCAAAGATACCCTTTCAGAAATAATAAATGAGACTGACACAATTCTTGGTAAGGCTTTTGCACTTAGCATTCAGATGCTCATCGTCACCTCTCTGATATCTTTCTCAATTAGTACGTTACCAAATCTTTCGAAAGGTACCGTCAATTTATTACGTATTGTAGAAATATTCACTGTTTGTATCTTTACAATTGAATATTTACTGAGAATCCTGGTCGCTGAGAAAAAGCTAAAGTTCATTTTTAGTTTCTTTGGCTTAGTTGACCTGGCTGCAATACTCCCATTTTATATTGCCACGGGTTTCGATATTCGTTCCGTTAGGATATTCAGGCTCCTTCGCCTTGTTCGAATACTTAAACTACTCAAATACAGCAAGGCTACAACCCTATTTCACAGGGCATTAATAATTTCAAAGGAAGAGCTTATCCTCTTTGGATTTGTAGCTTCCATCATGCTTTATCTTTCAGCCGTCGGCATCTATTACTTTGAAAACCCTGCACAACCAGACCATTTCAAATCAGTATTTCATTGCCTTTGGTGGGCGATTACAACACTGACTACAGTTGGGTATGGTGATATGTTCCCAGTAACAACTGGCGGAAAACTATTTACATTTTTTGTGCTGACAGTTGGGTTGGGTATTGTCGCAATTCCGACTGGTTTAGTGGCTTCAGCACTCTCACAGGCCCGTAATGAAGATAAGGCAGAACAAATTTCCACGCAGAACTTACCCCGTTAACACCCCGCAGACTCGATCAATTTCACGTCAGACGAAGAAGGATATCATGAAAAGGTTTTCTAGAATGCTCGAGTGGATTCGACCTGTTGGTATAGGGCTTGTGTATTTCCTTGCTGAATATCTGGGCACAGACGCCATATCACGATTCCATATTCTTGGGCCAATTGTGGTAATTGTCATGTCTGGAACAGTGGCATTCGAATCTTTGCTACTTGGAGAAACTGCTTCTGAAAAAATCGGTTTTAAACCAAACCGTGCGTATCAGATTCAGTCCGGCTTGAATAACTTGGCAACGGCATTCACTGCCCTGCTTGTTTTTGTCTTGGATTGGGGACGATATGCAGACGCAACCATAGTAATCACAATGTTGCTGTTCTTTGTTCTTTCGGCTGCAAACCATGCAGCAACTGCAATTAAAGAGCACAATATGAAACCAGTCAACCTAATGCGGCCAATGATGACATTGCTACTGTTAGGCCTCCTGCTTCCTCCCATGTTTCAGGCACTACTGCAATGAAGAGACAACAGGCAGGACATGAGAACCGAAACCGTACCGACCAATCCACCGGACATTTACCACGCCATCAATTTCGCATGTTATATATGAAACGTTATGGCCTTTACGAACTACTCTCAGTATTGAAATGAAAATATAATTGCCGTGCCTCGCGGTTTTTAACATCCCGTTCAGCAACAGAATTTCATCAAAATACGTTTGAAATAATACTATGAAACAGCGATATGCGTGGGTCTGGAAACGACTACTTTGAAGGGTGGACTATTATGAAAAGCAAACTGATACTTTTTCTATTCATAGGCTTACTTTCCTATGTTACAAATGCTGCAGCGGATAAAGCCGTATTCGCAGGAGGATGTTTCTGGTGTATGGAGGCAGATTTTGAAAAGCTTGAAGGCGTGACTGAGGTGATCTCTGGCTTCACAGGTGGAATCACGAAAAACCCAACCTACTCCGGCAACCATGAAGGTCATTATGAAGCCGTTGAAATCACCTATGACCCAGAAAAAGTGAGTTTCCAGGAACTTCTGGAATATTATTGGGTTAACATCGATCCATTTGATGCAAAAGGACAGTTTTGTGACAAAGGCTCGAGTTACTTAAGTGCAATTTTCGTAACAAATGAAAAAGAAAAAAAACTGGCAGAGTTTTCTCGAAAAAAGATTATTGATCGATTCCCGAACAAAAAAGTTATTACCCCAATTTTAAATGCATCGACATTTTATCCCATCAAAGGCGCAGAAAGTCACCATCAAGATTATTATAAAAATAACTCTATTCGCTACAAATACTATCGCTGGAATTGCGGTCGCGATCAACGCTTGCAAGAGATCTGGGGAAACAAGACAACTCATTAAACTTATTAAGTATCTCAAAAAAATATGTCAGAAGACATTGACCAGGCTGAATGCAGAAATTTGTTACAGATTCGTTCGGCGTCTCAAGACCTCTTAATGAAGTTATGGTATATTTAAACAATTGTAGTATGACAGAATACAGGTAGACAATTGAATATCAAACAAAACGAAATATTGATAAGGAGCGAATATGGTCACCTCAATTATTCTCATCAAAGCGAAAAGAAAAAAGATTAACGAAGTGGCTGAACAACTAGCAGAACTTAATGGCATATCAGAAGTTTACTCCGTTAGCGGCAACTATGACCTTGTCGCAATTGCCCGTGTCCCATCAAATGATGACCTTGCAACTCTTGTTACTAAAAAATTGCTTAGCATTGATTACATTTTAAAATCAGAAACAATGCTCGCCTTTAAAGCATTTTCTCGCCATGACCTTGAAGCAATGTTTGAGGTCGGAATGTAATGTAATTAAAGCCTGTTAACTTTTGAAAAACCAGAGTCGGACAACCAGCCAACGCACCGGAAACAGCACAAGCCAACAGTGAAAACGGGGTCGGACGCACAAAATTCACCTACTCCCCCCTTTTATTATTAAAACAATTGCTAATCACCCTTTCAAAAAGGAAGAACGATGAAAAAATCTATCTTAGTACTTATTATTGCAGCAGCGGCCGGATACGGATTGTTGAGTTATCACTTTGTGCTTTTAGACAGTAGTCTAAAAGTTCTCAAGAAAACCACTGTTCAATATGAGAATACTTTTGTTGATGCCCGGGGAGCCAAAAAACTGGAACTGGCTTTGAAACCAGACCTGATTGCTGCGGGTATCAACGATGTAATCGGACAGGTTGACGGGGCTATCAAAGAGAACACCCCCCAATAACCAGCGACTGCTAACATCAGTCGACCACACAGGATTAATTACAGGAAAAAAGGAGGCGGAATTTTTCATAACAATTCTGCCTCCTTTTTTATTTGTACAGTTTGAATTCACCATTTGAGGGAAATTACGATGCAACTCACACGATTACTGCAACTCTCGATAATTTCAATACTCTCTTTGACTCTGGGCCTACTGACTAATACCTCTAACATCCTTGCAGCAGAGAATACCGACACCAACCGCTGTAGCGGCATTACGCTTGAAAAAGCTGCCATCATTTTGGGTGTATCCATTGATGATATCCAGATAAGTAGCAGCGATCTAATGATTTCCCCCGATGATCTGAAGAAAAATATTTATAAGATCCATCCATATAGTTGCGCCGTCAGGTCAAAATCAAATTTCCTGAAAATTATCAACTATGTCACTTATGTTCACAACAATCCAGATAAAGCACGTACAGAATTTAACAAGATAAGAAAAGGCTTTGAATCCATCTCCACAGTTGATGTTCTTGCAGATATCGGTGACGAGGCTTTTTGGGCGGGCGACAATCGTTTTGAACGTATGATTGCCATAAAGGGAGATGTCGTGATTGATGTCTTAAGTCCAAAAGATTTTGACCTTCAAAAACAAATTATTCAACAGGTATTGAACAACTTTTAATTCAAAAGCAGAAGGCTCTCTCTACTTCAATTTGGCGGGAAGCCTCTCTTACGCTGTCGCTGCGTCCAAGCATCTCCAGACAAATCATTATGTTACAAGAAGATCAGACATGAGACTTTGGTCTATACATACTTCTTATTTAGACTCAAAAGGTTTAGTTGCACTATGGCGAGAAGGCCTTCTTGCTCAAAAAGTATTACTCGGAGACACAAAGGGATATAAAAACCATCCCCAATTGTTACGGTTTAAAAATACAAATAATCCCGCAGGAGCCATCGCCAGTTATTTGAGACATGTGAGCGATGAGGCCAAGAGAAGAGGCTACAACTTCGACCGAAGTAAAATAATTAATAAAAATATCAAAAGTAAAATTCCTGTCACAGACAAACAGGTTGAATATGAGTTCAACCATCTATTGGGCAAACTACAAAAAAGAGATCCGAACCGACACAACCTGCTAAGAGCTATACAAACAATCAAACTTCACCCTGTATTTGTTCAAGTTTCTGGAAATATAGAATATTGGGAAAAAGTTTCCTAATAGACACATCGTAACAGTGAAGACACCCACTAAAGGCACCTTCTTTGTCTTTCCTGGGCGAAGCTGAGACGAATCAGTTGATTTCCCATAAGCTTCGGATGTACCGTTATTGCCCTGAGCCGATAAAACAGAGAGAAAGGAGCGTTCTTTTGGATCTCATAATTTGCAATTTACAAATCCCCATTGAGAAAGACGGAATGGAGGAATATGTAAAAGCCGCTGCAGAAAAGCTAAAAACCGGAAAAGGGAATATATCCATTGTCAAAATTCTCAGCAAATCACTTGATCTGAGAAATCAAGAACAGTTTTTTTACAAAATTTCGCTCGTTGTCAGCACGCGCAACAGTTTTGCAAACAAGAAAAACTTCCCCATATACATAAACCAAATACCAGCTGATAAAAAAACGATAAAGAGCAAGGATAGACCGCTGATAGTAGGTTTCGGTCCTGCCGGAATGTTTGCCGCTCTTGAACTTATTGATTATGGGTGTAAACCTTTAATCTTTGAACGCGGGAAAAAGCTAGAGGAACGTTCCGTTGATGTGCAAAAATTTATAAGGGAAAGAGAGCTGAATCCTGAATCAAATATCCAATTTGGCGAAGGTGGTGCCGGTTCATACTCGGACGGCAAGCTGTTTTCCAGGAGAAACAATAATACAAGCTATGTAAATCGCGTGCTGCAAAGCTTTGTTAAATTTGGTGCGCCTGAAGAAATTGCATATATCAGCAAACCCCATTTAGGAACCGATGTGTTATGCAAGATAGTCCGCAATATAAGGCTCTATATCCTTGAGAGAGGCGGTGAAATACATTATGGCTCAAAAATGACAGACATCCTGGTCTCAGAGGGTAAGGCATCTGGAATCACAATAAATGGTGAAAGAGAATATCTCTCTTCAAATATCTATATTGCATTAGGACATTCTGCCCGCGATACAGTTGAGATGATGCATAAAAAAGGTATTGCCATTGAACAGAGGCCGATTTCTGTTGGCGTGAGAATTGAGCATCCTGTTGAAACAATAAACCTTATTCGATATGGCGATAAATATTTAAATTTCCCAGGCTTAGGGGCCGCCACATATTCTCTCAATTATACTGATCGAAAAATCCGCAGAGGGGTGTATACCTTCTGTATGTGCCCTGGAGGTGAAGTAGTGAATGCTTCATCCGAACAAGACATGCTGGTTTTAAATGGGATGAGCTACTCCCGCAGGTCATCACCATTTTCAAATGCAGCGCTGGTGGTAAGTTGTCACGCCAATGATTATAAATCAGCCAGTCCACTTGCCGGGATAGAGTTTCAAATGGATATTGAGCGCAAGGCCTTCAAAGCCGGCGGCGGAAGCTGGAAAGTCCCGGCCCAGAATTTGATGCATTTTTTAGGCGAGAATAGCTCTGCAGGCATTCCGGTAACCTCATATAAGATGGGGGCTGTTTCTGCTGATATGCAAGAGATATTTCCTGCATTTGTGATCAACGAGTTACGGGCCGCCTTTCACAAATGGAAAAAAGAGGTTCCCTTATTTGTGTCAAACCAGGCGCTATTGCTCGGTGCGGAGACCAGAACCTCCTCGCCGGTACGGATCACACGCGATGAAAATTATGAATCCGTAACTACAAAAAATCTGTATCCAATAGGCGAAGGTTCCGGCTATACAGGCGGTATAACCAGCTCTGCCGCAGATGCTATCAGAGCTGTTGAAAAACAGATCCTGCAATGATAGTCTATGCGACGGGTGCGCACTTTGCGCACTCTTATGCAAGTTGTTTGAGGCATTTTTCTTAGACTAATTGACAACAAGGAGGTGATATTCATGAAATCTTACTGCAAAAATACCATGACAGAGGCAGTGACAATTAAGAACAAGGCCATTGTGGGCTGAGAAATCAATTGTCACTGAATAGACCTTAATGATTTTTTTGGTGACACCATATCATGTATGCACAGTTAAAAGAAATTAATCAGAAACCTAAGCCTTTTGAATTTTATACGGCGGATTCATTGTGGGCAACCCCACACACCTCAGAACAAATGCTTTCTTATCATCTCAATGAAGATGTCGATTTGGCTTCACGAAATAAGGTATTTATTGACAAATCAATAGATTGGATCAGTACTCATTTCTCCGTTGGAGAGCAGACCAAAATATGTGATTTCGGGTGCGGCCCAGGTCTCTATACATCCGGTTTAGCGCGTAAAGGCGCCAAGGTAACAGGTGTTGACTTTTCAAAACGCTCTCTTGAATACGCGAGAATATACGCCATAAATGAAAAGTTACTCATCAATTATATCCATCAAAATTACCTGGAGTACAACCCTGAAGAACAATATGACCTCATTACTCTGATTATGTGTGATTTTTGCGCATTGAGCCCTGTACAACGAAAAGCTCTGCTGACAAAATTTCACAGGATACTGAAAAAGGACGGGCAGGTATTACTGGACACCTACTCCTTAAAGGCTTTTGCTGAACGGACTGAAATATCATTGTATGAGCAGAAGCAACTACAGGGATTCTGGTCAAAAAATGATTACTACGGATTCCTGAACACCTTCAAATATGAGCGCGAGAAAGTAGTCCTTGATAAATACACAATCATTGAAGAGGAAGGATCTAAAGTTATTTATAACTGGTTACAGTATTTCAGTGAAGCGATGCTGATAAGTGAACTGCAGGATTCCGGCTTCAGGGCTCAGGCCTTTTTTGATGACGTGGCAGGTTCCGGGTATTCGAAAAACAACTCTGAGTTCGCAGTCATTGCAGTAAAAAATTAGATTATCTGACCCATTAAAGAGAAAGAGGATTGATTACCTTGGCAATAGCTTGCGCAACGCGTTAGTCATCTTCATGTTGTGCTCTCTCCAATAACCAGATCCGGCTCTATTTGCCGGATTGTCAACCCAGGCCACTATACTCTTGAAGCAGATTGTTTACTTTCTCAACGATGAATTCGCAACCGAATGAAAAGCAAAAAAAACGAGACTGACAATATGGGAATAAATGCTCGCAACAAGGGTACCGGCTCAGTGTATTCGACCGAATTTGGTAAGATGTGTCCCGACTGTCATCACCCTGCAGCAAAATGCACTTGCCGGGAAAAGCAATCGACTCCCGAAAACGACGGTATTGTCAGGTTAATGAGAGAAACAAAGGGGAGAAAAGGAAAAGGCGTAACCTTGATAACTGGCGTTTCTCTGAAGAATGAGGGACTGAAAGAAATTGCAAAAGCCCTTAAACAAAAGTGTGGAAGTGGCGGCAGTGTGAAGAATGGTATCATCGAAATTCAGGGGGACCACAGGGATCTACTGGAAAGAGAATTAGGCAAACTTGGCTACACAGTCAAACGTGCCGGAGGATGATTAGGATTCAAATAATCATATTGTCCTAAATTGCAACAATACACAAGGAATCAGCCCCGGTTATAAGGGGCTATCTCAATTATGACCCATACCCATCGTACAGTACTGCCTAGTCGAATCCAAGGGACCGTCCTCTTGGATTCGGGCGAACGGCTTACCCCTCCGGAAGACTGGGCTTTTCTTCCGGCAGGAGACGCAGCAATAACCAGAAATGTAAAGGCCAAGGGCGAGACCTGGGTCGTGCAGGTGCGCAAAGGCAAGAGATTAATTTCAAAGGGGATATGGGCCAAAGAAGCACACATCCTGGCATCACAAAAAGAGATCGAGGCCAAGCGCGCAACTCCTGAATACAGCAGACGGCGAGAGATGGATCTTAGCAGACGCGAGACCAAACATAAGGCGTATGTCGGCGAATTTTTTACAGAGGTCGTCGAATTCCTCGATTTTCATCCAAGATATCAGAATGAGGCCGCACTTCTGGCGGAAAAAATCACCGCACATGCAACCCCGGTCGGGAGCGGTACGGTGGCAAGAACCGAACGAATCCCCATTGCCAGACGTGCAGAGGCGGCGGTTATCGCTTGGATGCGCCACCAGACTACGGCCTACGACTCAATGAGTATTGCACGGATAAAGGGAAGAAGAAGAGAGGTCCGCAGGAAGCTAGCCGCAAAATCTGTCGAAATACTGAAGACCTATCGCCAGGGGCAGGAACTCACGGAAAATTGCCCCCTGAAAAAGGCATTGGCCTGAGAGCTTGTCACCGCCCCTTCTCTCCCTGCCTTAGAGAAATCGCAACAGGAAGTTCACCCCGTTACCTTTGCCAAGGTCACATCAACACATACACACAGACCTATTTATTCAATATCAGCAGCAGATATGCAATTACCAGAATTAAGTAGGAAATAAGAATTAAAGCGATTTGACAATGTAAAGATCGCAGAAGACTCATCAAGAGTGTATATATGAAGGTTTTTGAATAAAAATACAGGAAAACCGTTTCACAGTGGAGGAGCAAAAAGCAACTATTATGCGTGAAAGTCAGAAACAATTTAAAAGCCCCCCCAAAAAATACCAACCCCGAGGACTTACTATCCTCTATGAAGATCGTGATATCCTGGTCGTGGAGAAAGTGAACGGTCTTTTGACAGTGGGAACTGAGAAAGACAAAGAAAATACAGCATATTATCGTTTAACTGATTACGTGCGCAAAGGGATTCAGAAATCAAAAAACCGGGTATTTATTGTGCATCGTCTGGATAGAGACACTTCCGGGATTCTCGTTTTTGCTAAAAATGCAAAGGCCAAGCATTATCTTCAGGAAGAGTGGCCGAAATTCAAGAAAAAATACTATGCCGTAGTGCATGGAACGTTGCCAGAAAAGGAAGGAATAATAACTTCTTACCTTGCTGAAAACAGTATTCATAAAATGTATTCTGTTACTGATCCTGAAAAAGGCAAGCTTGCTAAGACGGGGTTCAGGGTTCTGAGAGAATCAAAAAAGTACAGCCTGCTCGAAATAGATCTGCTTACAGGTAGGAAAAACCAGATCAGAGTTCATTTTTCGGAAAAAGGTTTTCCTGTAGTTGGAGACAAAATCTATGGAGAAAAGAACGTTGGTATTAAAAGACTTA
>Ga0180007_10006231_pt1 | contig 11725 bp, 12 predicted proteins | sample MM_PC_MetaG_FD_121122 | JGI IMG/M metagenome (GOLD analysis project Ga0180007, IMG submission 121122) | Groundwater microbial communities from the Aspo Hard Rock Laboratory (HRL) deep subsurface site, Sweden - MM_PC_MetaG | ecosystem: Environmental > Aquatic > Deep subsurface > Groundwater...
ACAATGGACCACCGCACCTTAAAAGGTGCGATTTGTGACAGGCCCTTGTTTTTAGGATGCTCAGGAATTAAAACTGTAAGCTAAGCCACATACTAAAGTATGTGGTTTTAATTCCGGACATAAAGAATTTCTAGTATTCCTAGTGTGTTTACAATTAGTATTATAATAAACCATGCTAATTGGGTTTTTCTTGCGGATTTCCATAGTGCTAGGCCCTTCCATACAAATGACCATATTAGTATCACTGCGATTAATGCTAGAGGTATTCCTAGAGATTCTGAGATTATTGCTAAAGTGTTTGGATTATCCATCTTTTAATTATATAGTAAAAATTCTATTTAAAAATTTCTAAAATTTATTTCCATATATTGTAGGATATTTTTAATTCTCGTCGGTTAAATTTTTTGATATACACTATGTTGTATAGAAATATTTAAATAGTAGAATTTGTTATAAATACTGTCCATACAATAACTTGGGCTTTAAAAAAGAGGATATACAATATGTTGTATGTTCTTAGGATACTATGAAATGCATATTTTGTGAAGCGGAAACTCGTGTTACTGATAAACGGGAGTCTCCTGATGGTACTCGTAGAAGGCGAGAGTGTCAAAAATGTAAAAGGCGGTTTACCACTTATGAAAAACCTGAAAAAAAAGATGTTATAATCGTTAAAAAGGATGGGAGGCGAGAAAGGTTTTCAAAAGAAAAGTTGAAAAATGGGTTGATGAGGGCTTGTGAAAAAAGGCCTGTTTCAATAGATAAAATCGATAGGGTGGTGGATTATGTTGAAGAAAAATTGTTAATAAGGGGCAAAGAGGTAAAAAGTGAAATGATAGGAAAATTGGTGATGAATAAATTAAAAAAAATAGATAAGGTTGCTTACATTAGATTTGCTTCGGTTTATAAGGATTTCAAGGATGTAAGGGATTTTAAGAAAGTAATTAAGGAGGTTTAAGATGAAAGATGATCAAAAATTAGTTGGTGTTGAAAGTTATGATGCTACTCTGGTGGGAGGTGATACTGCTAAAGTTAGAGGTGATACTGGTGTTGTTGGAGGTAGGGGAAACGGTCAGATGATGGATATTTCATTATATTTTTCAGATTCTGTGGGAGATCCTTATAAAGATCCCCAAGGTGTTTTAAATTATGAGTTGCGAGATGTTTTATTAAAAGATGATTCAGGAAAGGTTACTCAAGAAATTAAAGGGGTTACATTTCCAAAAGATTGGAGTCAACATGCATCAAATACTGTTGCAACAAAATATTTTAGAAGAGAAGGAATTCCTGGAACTGGAAGAGAAAAAGATATTAGACAATTAATTGGACGTGTTGGGAGGAAAATTTCTAGGTGGGGTGTTGAGCAAGAATATTTTGGAGAGGGTGCTGCAGGAAATTTAGAAAAAGAAATTGCTGTTGCTTCTGCCAAACAGATAGGAGCATATAATTCTCCAGTGTGGTTTAGTGTAGGATTAGATTCTTATGGTTTAGAAAAAGAATCAGAAGCATATACAATTGATTCTGAAGGCAACCCTATTCTTGTTACTAATGTTTATGCAAATCCTCAAGCATCTGCATGTTTTATTCTTTCTCCTGAAGATTCAATTGAAGACATGATTAAAGTTGGTGCGGTTGATAGTGCAAAGATTTTTAGGAATGGTTCTGGAATTGGAGGAGACTGGTCCCATATTCGTTCTGCAGGGGAACCGGTTACTGGAGGGGGTCAAGCTTCTGGAGCATCGAGGTTTATGGATGTTCAAGATGCTACAGGTAGAGTTATTAAATCTGGAGGTATAACGAGAAGAGCTGCAACAATGCAGAGCATAGCTATTTGGCATGGTGATGCAATAGAAGTTCTTAAACATAAATACAAAGAGGATGTTAAGGGAAGAGTTTTGATTGGAGCAGGATCTCCCCATAACTGGGAAAGTCATACATTTCAAGATTTAAGGGGGCAAAATGTAAATATTTCTATTAGGACTGATGATGCTTTTTGGAATGCTTATGCAAACGGGGATGAATATTCATCAAGAAGGGTTACAGATAATTCTGTTATTAGTACTAGGCCTGCAAAAGATCTTGCAACAATTATGGCATTTGCAGCTCATTCGTGCGGGGATCCTGGAATACAATATCATGGTACAATAAATCGGTGGAATACATGTAAAAATTCGGGAGAAATATGGGCTTCAAATCCTTGTTCAGAATATATGTTTTTAAATGATTCTGCTTGCAATCTTGCTTCTATTAATTTGATGAAATTTAGAATGGATGATGGTGGTTTTGATGTTGAGGGTTTTCAGAAAGCAGTTGATCTTTATATCACGACTCAGGATATTATTGTTTCAAAAGCTTCTTATCCTACTAAGGAGGTTGCAAGAAATAGCCATGAATTTAGGCCTCTTGGATTGGGATATGCAAACTTGGGTGCTTTTATTATGGCTAATGGGTGGGCTTATGATTCTGATGATGCTAGAAATTTTGCTTCTGCAGTTACTGCCCTAATGACCTCTAGGGCATATTTACAATCTACTAAACTTGCAGAGGCAAAAGGTGCTTTTGTTAGGTTTGAAGAAAATAAAGAACCTATGCTGGAGGTTATTGGAATGCATAAGAAGGCAGCTTTAAAAATTTCAAAATCAAATGGATTAGAAAATATTGTTAATGCTGCAAATAGTAATTGGGAAACAGCGACGGAACGTGGAGGAAAATTTGGATTTAGAAATTCTCAAGTCACTCTCCTTGCACCTACTGGTACGATTGGTTTTATGATGGATTGTGATACTACTGGAGGAGAACCTGAATTTCAGCTTATTAAATATAAGGAATTAGCGGGAGGAGGTTCAATGACAATAATTAATGATTCTGTTTCATTAGCATTGAAAAATTTGGGATATGACCCTGATGAAATAAAATCTATAGTAGAATATATTAATCAAGATATGGGAGAAGATCCAAAAAAACCTTCACTTAGGGGAACTGTGGAGGGTTGTAAGTTGCTTAAAGACGAACATCTTTCTGTATTTGATTGTGCTGTTACTTCTCCATATGGTCAAAGATCCATTCATCCTATGGGCCATATAAGAATGCTTGAGGCTATACAACCTCATCTATCTGGGGCTATCTCAAAAACTGTTAATTGTCCTGAAGAAACAACTGTTGAAGAGTTTGAATATATGATGCATGAAGGACATAAGCGAGGCATTAAAGCTCTAGCATTATATCGAAATAACAGTAAAGCTGCTCAACCGTTAACAACAGGAAGAGCAGGATCAAATGATGTAAGGCTTGGGAGAGGAGAGAGAAGGCATATTCCAAGTTTAAGGCAGGGAATAACTCAAAAAATTAAAGTTGGTGAAATTCCGTTGTTTTTAAGGACCGGAGAATACGGTGATGGAACATTAGGGGAATTATTTATAGATTCATTAGAGCGAGGTAGTGAAGTTAATAGATTATTGAATGTAGTTGCTGTTGAATTTTCTGAAAAACTCCAATATGGAGTTCCTTTAAAAGAAGCAATTGAAATCTTTGATAAAGCTGGAAAATCTCAGATTTCTGGTATGACAGATCATAAGTTCATAAAAATGGCACATGGCCCTGAAGGTTTTATTTTTGATTGGGTTAGGGCTCATTACTTGGGCGATATTTCGTTTATAACTCCGGATATGTTAGTCGACACAGAACTTAGGCCTTTACCCGAAGAGTTGAGAGTTTATGAAGGAGTACCAAAACTTCATTTAATGCCTATGGTTTCTGGAGAAAAAATGTATCCAGGAGTTCCAAGTTTAGAGGAAACAATTGAAAGAATATCTGGAACAAATTATTGGAAAGATAATGGCTTGGATACAAGACAAACTATTGATAAAATTAAAAGAACTCGGTCGTGGGGCAGAGAGTTCAGTGATACCTCTGTTATTGGTAGAATTAGTGGAAAAATTTGTAAATGCGGAACTATGATGATTGGAGATGGAAAGTGTGATAAGTGTCCAAAATGTAGAACTTCTACGGGTGGGTGTGGATAGTCTATATAATTAAATATAATAATTCTTTTAAATGGTAATTTTATTAAAATCTAATGAAGAAGATATTAGAAACAAGTTTAGGGCATTGCAGTGATTTATATTTTAGTGATCAAGGGGAAAGGGTTCAAGATTCTGAGGTTGTAGCTTATGTAGTTAAACGATGTGATGATTATGAGCTATTTAGTAATGGAGGAGTTTTAGTTCATATGACTAAAGCTGAATTTGATAGGTTACGAGAAAGACCTTCTGATAACTAGACCAAACATTTATTAACCCCTTAATTTTAGATTTTTTAATGAATAACTCAATATTAAATCGGGGTGATGCAATATATACTTCAGAAGTAGTAAGTGGAAAATGGTTGCAAAAAATGATTCGGCAATGGAAATTACAGATCAAGAGTTTGATGGAATAATTAATAATTCTCATAAGTTAGTTGTAGTGGATTTTTTTGCTGAGTGGTGCATGCCTTGTGTTATGATGGATCCGGTTATTGAAGAAGTTGCGGATAAAATGGGGGAAGTTAAGTTTGTTAAGATTAATGTTGATGATAATAGGTCTTTATCTGTAAAATATGGAATTTCAAGTATTCCTTGTTTGATTATTTTTAAAGAAGGAAAAGAAGTTAATAGAATAATTGGTTCTCAAACTTCTGAAGAGATAGAGGAAAAGTTGAGTGGGTTTTTGTGATTAAATTTTATCTGGCTTTTCCAAGATAAAATTTCTTTAGATATTAATCTGTTGTAAATTTAGACGGTGGGGGTGAGAAATTGGATTAAGTAAGTTGGGTTTATTGGTGTTGATTTTGCTTGAATATATATTTTTTAGTGGTATAATGTTTATAAATGAAATTGATTATTATACTTGATGGAAAAGAAAAGAAGTGGTGAAGAGCCTTTGGATTTAGAAACTCCGTTTGGACATGTATTTCAAGATTCTAGAGGAATGTATATGGTTAATAAAGCAAGACCTGCTGAGAAGACTATGATAACTGTTACTGCAGATACCTATCCTGCTGCTTATGAGTTAGCTTTGATTTCTGTTTGGAAACATGGAAAAGAGATAAGGACACATTACGATCAAAAGGCTGGAGGAGAATATTTATTTCCTCCGAGTAGAGAGGCCAGTGTGATGGTAGATATAAAAAATCCACTTCAAGAACCTAGGGTTCATAGATTTTTGCCGGGTGGTTTTGATCAACTTGAAAGTTATAGGCAAGAGGTTGTTGAGGGACATAGGGATGCTTGTATAGCTCCTAATGAAAAAAAATGGACTTATACCTATCATGAAAGATTTTTTAATTGGAATCCTAGTACCGATTTGCATGGTGAAAATCGAGGTATGTTGCTTGAGCAAGGAGTTAATCAGATTGAGAAGGTTGTTTATGATCTTAAAAGAGATTTGACTAGTAAGGGGTCTCAGGTTACAACTTGGATGCCTACTGCAGATCCTGGGTTAGAGAGCAATCGGCCTTGTTTGCAGAGAATGTGGTTTAGAGCTTATGAGGATGGAGATGAAGTTGTCCTAAATACTGACTGGGAGTTTAGAAGTAGAGACACTACTGCTTGGTTTATGAATGGTTGGGCATTAACAGATTTAGCCAGATATACTGCAGATGGATTGTCTGAAGAAATAGATCGTCAGGTTAGATTAGGTAGAATTTCTGATTTTAGTAATTCATTACATTTTTATGGGCATAATCAAGCAGAGTTTGAAAGTAGATTTAAATTTCTTCAATCAGATGAAGGATTTGAAAAAAGAATTGTAAGTTCTGATAATGAAACAGTTAATGCAGTTATTCTTGAAGAAAGAGAAAAGTTGAGAGTTAATCCTCATTATAAATCATCTAAAGATTCTCAAAGAGACCTTGCTGAGAAGATTGCTGCAGACCCTCATGCTACTGAGAGAGATAAGAAATTTGTGAGAGATTTTTTTCCTACTACTGCTAAAGGAGCAAAGAGTTGGTTGCTTGGACATGATCAGATCATGGACGGAGAAACTGTTTAATATTCTATTTTTAAAATGATAATTGGTACAAAAAGACTTTTGGAACTTGTTGCAGAATGTGACTTAGTTGAAGGTCTTTGTGAACGTGAGTTAACTGAACCTGAGGGAGAGGGTTTTGATTTAAGGGTGGGGAGTGTTTATGTTTTGGATGAAGGGGTGGGTTTTTTGGGGGTTAGAGAAAGATCTACTCCTACTACAAAAATGATTGTTAGGTATGATTCTTCAAGAGAGGTTCAGCCAATTTATTCTCTTAATCCTGGAGATTATATTCTTGTTAAAACTATTGAGTCTTTGAATCTTCCAAGAGATGTATCTGCCGTGTTTACTCCGCGAACTACTCTTTTTAGAAGCGGTGTTGAATTGATTACTTCAAATACTTCGCCGGGTTATTCGGGGGGTCTAACTTTTGGTATGAAAAATATTGGTTATAGAGAATTTCAGTTAGAATTAGGAGCTCGCATTGCAACAGCAATATTTCATGAAACTTCTGAAAATGTTTCGGGTTATCGAGGTCAGTGGGGTGGGGGGAGAATTAGTACTGAGGGTCAAAGTGAGGAGCAAGTTTAACTTCACAAAGTTTTTTAAACCTAAATTATCTCTTGTTTTTATAGTTATTCGGTCAGTATAACTATTTTGCCTTAGTAGCTCAGTCTGGTTAGAGCACCTGCCTTTTAAGCAGGGTGTCGCAGGTTCAAATCCTGTCTAGGGCATTTATTTTCACCTGCTTCGCATCCTGAGAATTAAAAACCCTAGAAAATTAGAAATTTTCTGGGCCACAAAAACCATAAAAGTTTTTGTTGGTTCTCAGTCTCCTCGCTTCTTACGAAGCTTCGGATGTTCAAATCCTGTCTAGGGCAGTTTTATTAATTATTGAAATAATGTTTAAATATCAATGTTTATTATCCTTAAAATGTTAAGAAAATATCTTAGAAGTAAGGTGGAGAGTGGAAAGGAAGAGAGACAAGTAGATTAACTGAGATTGCCTTGGAAATGCATAATCAATTTACTGCTGATATTATGTCATTGACCCCTGTCGGAGCTCAGGTTGCGTTGGGCAAAGCAGTTTGTGGAGAAAATCCAGAATTTTATTCCAAAGTAGCAGCTATTAAGAGGGGTGAAGAATTAACTTTTATGGAAATCGCAAAGTATTCTGTTTATAGTCTTCTAGATAAAGTTGTTTAGTATTATTTGTTTCTATGGAAATTTTTAAACCGATTAACTCAAAAATTCTTTATTTTATAAAATATCATTTTAATTATCCATATACTTAAATATTAATAAAATATCTCAAAATATGGCAAATGTAAAATACACCTTGTGGTTTAGAGAATATGATGATGGTAAACGAACATTATTATATAATGCTTCTAAAGGCAATGCAGATACTGGTGATGTAGAAAAAGATAAAATTGAGGGATTAGTGGACCACCATATTGCAAATTGTGATTGTATTGGACCTCTTGGAGAGGATTGGAGATTTCCTGATGAACAGGATTCAATGACAACAATTCCTGCAATAAGAAGAAGATTTGGAAGTGATCATACAGATTATCCTGTAGAAAATCCTGAGTTTCATAATTTTGAAAAAGCTTTTGAATCAAGGAAGGAACCAACTAATTCTTAAACCGATTAACTCAAAACGAAAGGTTTATAAAGCTTTTTATTGATATTTTATTAACTGTAAAGTTGTTAAAGGTTAATTTGAGAATTATTTGAAAATACTCCTTTGACCCAAATATAGAGAATTTTTTAAAATTCTCTAATAAGAACTTTGCTCAAATTTCCTTCGGAAATTTCAATCAAGCAAAGTTCCATATCCTAAACCCATAATACTCGCCAAAATGCATGTCCTAGAACCTAAACATATTAAATTAAAGCCTGAGGAGATAGATAAATTAGTTAAGAGCTTTAATATTTCTTTAATACAGTTACCTAAAATTAGTATAAATGATCCGGTATTGTCAGAGGACTATATGGTTGGGGATGTGGTTAAAATTGAGCGAATTGACGAAGATGGTAAAACAATGATATATTACAGAGTTGTTACTGTTTAAACTATTTAATAAATTTTTAATTTACATAAATATGAAACTTGAAAAACAACAGGAAAAGGAAGAGCACTTGCTTGTAAAGAGGTATCTGCAAGACCATAGTTTGATTGAATCGAATATTGTTAGTTTTAATAATTTTGTTAATCATCGGATGCAAGAAATTGTTGAAGAATTAAATGACAATCTTGATAGTGATGATATTGAGATTAAATTAGGTAAAATTCGAGTTGGACAGCCCCAGATTTTTGAAGCTGATGGGAGTTCACATTTGATTACTCCTTCTGAAGCTAGAATTAGAAGTTTAACTTATTCTTCTCCGATTAATGTTGAAATAACTATAAAACAAGCTGGACAAATAGATAGCCAAGATGTTGAAATTGGTAGGATTCCAGTTATTGTTAAAAGTGAAGTATGTAATCTTGCTAATCTTGATAGAAATCAGTTGATTGAAGAATATATTGACCCAAAAGATCCTGGTGGATATTTTATAATTAATGGTAATGAACGAGTTATTGTGATGGCTGAGGACTTGGCTGAAAATCAGCCTTTTATTGAGAAATCAAAATATAATGTTATGTTGAGGCTTTTTTCAAAAAGAGGAAGTTATCGTATTCCGATTTCAATTACAGATACAAATGAGGGAATCGTTGAAGTTAGTTTTTCTAGATTTAAAAATATCCCAATTATTGTTATTTTAAAAGCTCTAGGTTTATCAAAAGAAAGCGATATTGCAAAGTATGTTGGTAAAGAGAATGATAGTTTAATTGTTAATTTATATGAGTATGCAAATATTCGGACAGAAGAAGAAGCGATGATGGCTATTGCTGAGCAGACTTCTTTGCAAGGAACAAAAAAGGAGATTTTGGATAGAATAAAACAAAGATTGGATTCGTATTTTTTGCCACATATTGGATTGAAGAAAGAACATAGAATTGAAAAGGCAATTACATTATGTAAATTTTTGAAGCAATTTTTTGTTGCAAAAGAAAATCCAGATAATTTGACAGATAAGGACCATTATGAGAATAAGAGAGTAAGAATGAGTGGAGATTTGTTAGCAGATTTATTTAGAATTAACATGAATATTTTACTCAGAGATATTCAACATAGTTTACAAAAAATTCAGAAAAGGAAGAAATTTTATTCTATTAAAACAATTGCGAAGTCGACTTTGTTTACCCATAGAATTGAATCTGCAATTGCAACTGGAAATTGGATTGGTGAAAGGTCTGGAGTTACTCAGAATATGGATAAGACAAATTATCTTGCTATTATGTCTCAGTTGCAAAGAGTGAGTTCTATGCTTCCTGGTGAACAGGAGAATTTTTTAGCGCGTACATTGCATCCGACTCATTACGGAAGATTTTGTCCTGTTGAGACTCCAGAAGGTACTGAGATTGGTTTAAGAAAAAATCTTGCTCTTTTAGCAAAAATTTCAACAAGGTCAAGTTTGGAGGTTGAAAAATTAATAAAAATTTTAAGTGAATATCATCTTAAAAAAGAAATTGAGGGTGAAGGAAAAGATGTTTTTTTAAATGGTAGGTTTATTGGCCATATAGATAATTCTCAAAAATTTATTTCTCAATTAAAAGAAAAAAGGCGAAGTGGTGAGCTTCCTTTAGAATTGAGTATTAAATATAACAAGGCTCTTGACAATGTTCTTTTGTCTACTGAAATTGGGAGAGTTATGAGACCTTTGATTGTTATTGAATCTGGAAAACCTAAATTAACTTCTGAGCATATGAATCTTTTGAGGGACAAAAGTTTGAACTGGGATGATTTGGTTAAAAATGGCATTATTGAATATTTAGATGCTGCCGAGGAAGAAAATGCGTTGGTTGCTTTAGTTGAAGGTGATTTAACTGAGGAGCATAGCCATCTCGAAATTGATAAAATTGATTTTTTAGGGGTTGTTACTTCGTTAGTACCTTATGCAAATTATGACCAGTCGTCACGATTGAATAGAGGTTCTAAAACACAAAAACAGGCATTGGGATTATATGCTGCTAATTATCCTTGTAGAATTGATACAGATGTTAATGTTCTTCATTATCCTCAGCAACCAATTGTTAGAAGTTTTGTTTATGATACGCTTAATGTTCATCCAGCAGGTCAGAATGTTATTGTTGCGATTATGACTCATGAAGGTTATAACATGGAAGATGCTTTGGTTTTGAACAAAGGTAGTTTGGATAGGGGATTGGGGAGAAATACTTATTACAGGCCTTATACTTCTATTGAGTTAAATTATGCTGGAGGTTTAAGAGATGAAATTACTATTCCTGAAAAAGATGTTTCAGGTTATAGAACTGAAGAGAGTTATAGATATTTAGAAGATGATGGTATTGTATATCCAGAAGGTAAACTTGAATCTGGAGAGGTTCTTATTGGAAAAACTTCGCCTCCAAAGTTTTTGTCAGAAGTTAGAGAGATTTCTATTAAAACAAAGAAAGAAGCAAGTTCGGTTATGAGACAAGAAGAGAAAGGAATTGTTGATGCGGTTTTTGTTACTGAAGATAGTCAGGGAAATAAAGTTGTTAGAGTTAGAACAAGGGATCAGAGAATTCCAGAATTAGGAGATAAGTTTGCTACTTCGCACGGTCAAAAGGGAATTATTGGAGCAATTGTTCCTGAGAATGATATTCCATTTACTTCACGTGGAGTTAAACCTGATATTATTTTTAATCCTCACTCTATTCCTTCAAGAATGACTGTTGGTTATTTGATTGAATTATTGGCTGGAAAAGTTGGATGTTTATCTGGTAAAATTATGGATGGTACTGGATTTTCAGGTCAGAAAATTGTGGATTTAGAGAAACAATTAGAAGACATGGGATTTAGGGCAGATGGTAAAGAGACATTGTATCACGGAGTTACTGGTAAGATGATGAATCTTAAAATTTATGTTGGAAATATGTTTTATTTAAAATTGAAATATATGGTTGCTAATAAGATGCATGCTAGGGCTTCTGGTAAAGTTACTTTATTGACAAGACAGCCCATTGAGGGTCGGGCTAAAGGTGGGGCTTTGAGACTTGGAGAAATGGAGCAGCAAGCATTGGTTGCTCATGGCGCCTCTTTGTTATTGAAGGAGAGATATGATTCAGATAAAGTTGTATTACATATTTGTTCTAAATGTGGTGCTGTTGCAATTGAAGACAGTATTCGAGAGAAAGTAACTTGTCCAATGTGTACTTCTCAGGATATTGAGCCTGTTGAAATCTCTTACGCATTTAAGTTATTGATTGATGAAATTCAATCACTTCATATTAAAACTAAATTTAATTTAAAAAATAAGTATGAATAAGATGTTAGTTGTTACATTACAAACAGAAGAAGATAGAAGATATCCATTTATAATAGATGGGATTAGGGGAGCTCATATAAGAACAGTAGGATTAACACAGAATCCGGTAATGGTAAGAGGAGATGTAATTCCTTCAGAAGTTACTGAAAGGACTTATGTATTTCCTTTTGTTCCTCAAAGTTTTTTCTTTCAAACTGATACAAATCAATTAATGTATGCGAGACTGGTTCCATCTGAATTTGAAAAAGGGGATAATCAATATATAGAAAAGCCGCCTCTTCAAGATGATGATACTTATAATCCTTTATCAGCGTATGTTGGAGGTCAAGAATAAAATG
>Ga0180007_10006232_pt1 | contig 11725 bp, 17 predicted proteins | sample MM_PC_MetaG_FD_121122 | JGI IMG/M metagenome (GOLD analysis project Ga0180007, IMG submission 121122) | Groundwater microbial communities from the Aspo Hard Rock Laboratory (HRL) deep subsurface site, Sweden - MM_PC_MetaG | ecosystem: Environmental > Aquatic > Deep subsurface > Groundwater...
ACCATATATATCATTTGACCTTACGTTTCTTGCTTCACTTGCGGCGTTATTAGGTAGGATGTACGGGCTGGACTGGCTTTGTAACATCTTACTAAAATCTTTAATTGTATAAACCTGTGTATGTTGAGCGTATAATGGTGTATACAGTATAAGACATAAGAATATAGAATATAAACTATATTTCTTCATAATAATCCTTAATTGATTGCAGGGCCTTTCATTCGCAGGTTAGGGTTTCCAGTAATATCTAACCTTCTGTGATGTAAAAGAACGCACCTTGATAATGTATTTTCGTACTCTTGCATAGTAATAATGCCTTTTTGGTCATTACCTACCATCGCCTGTAATTTCCACCTGACGTAATCAATAATAGCGTCGTCAAAAACGATGAGTGCCGAGATTTCAGTCGTTGTTCCTGTAAACGGATAGTGCGTATCGGCTGTCATATCCGTAGCTTTTTTGATATAAAACGCCCAAAATCCGCTTGAAAGCGATGTGTCTGGAGTCGGATAAGTTATAAGGTTATTCCCTTCAATGATATACCGCAACGGACTATCTGAATCCTCGTTCATCCATTGAGGATGTTGGTCTTCCAGTGTTCTGCGTGACATCGCTTCTAACCGTTTCCAGTCTAAATCAGTAGCATCCCCGTCGTTCAACCATAACCCTGCGAAATCCATACATACATAGTTAGGTAAAACTGTCGTTAATAAATATTTTGACTGTTCGGCTGTCACGTCAAACGTGCTGTTAGCCTTATAAATCGCTCCCCTGACATTTACATCATCAACGGCTTTATTTATCAAGAGTTCAAGAAGCGTGTTGTCTACTACCTGCGTCTTTGCGCCGGGAACCATAGCCCTGATTAATAGCTTGTAATTAGCTAAATTCATTAAACTTGCTCCTGCCTGAACAGATTAATTGTAACCGTTGTGGTAGCGTCATTCGTTCCTTGTCCGGTCAATTTAAACCTTCCGTATTTAGCCGGAACCGGTGTCACCTGCACAATGTGAAGAACTTCATCGCTTAATAAAGCTATATCCGCTAACCCGTCTGGTTCTACCCATGAAGCACTTGCCGCTTCCTCTGTCGCAGGTCTTTCCATGCCTTCCTCTAACTCGACCTTGACATCCACATCATTGTCTGAAGCCGCTAAAAGCGACACGCCAAAAGCATCCGCTCCGTATAGCGGAAATGACGGCGTGTAAACCGTTGCCGTACTCGCTACCGGGATAGCGGCGGTACCTGCGGCGGTTTTTATTGCATCTACTGTCCCTATGTTTGATCCGTACATCTTATCCTCCTAATTTAGTTTTGAATAATTTCGCCTTCTCGATTAACTTTGCGTCCCTATTACGCAAATCTTTTTCGTATTCCTTCAATCTTATTGACGCAACTTCGTTCTTGCGCCTGATAAGAATAGCGTCTTGTTTGGCTTTTTCGTTCTCATCGTAAATCTTTTTAATCTCCTCTTTTTCTTTAAGTGTGGCCTTTTCCCTTTCAATTAACTCTTCCTCTTTTGCCTTTAAGACTTTAACGACGTTAAGAAGTCTGTCCTCTTCGGCTTTATTCTTCTGCTGTTGCTCTAACGCCTCATCAGCTAACCTCTTTGCGTCAGCTAAAGTATCGTTTGCTTTCTTTAGTTTAGAGTCGGCTTCTGTATTCTTATTACTAGCTTCGATGAGAAGATGTTTGTTCTCTTTTCTTAAACCGTCTTGTTGTTTTATATCTACCTCTAAATCCGATTGGCGGTTCTTTATTTCTAATAACTCCTTATCAATGTCGGCTTTTTTCTTCTCAATCTCGGAAAGTATGTTATCCAGCTTTTTCTTTTCATCGGATATCAGTTTTAAATCGATTGCTTTTTTATTCTCTGCCTGTCGCTTCTCTACTCTGAGAACAGACTCCGCCCTGTCGAGTTCTATTTTCTTATCGTCAAGTTTTTTCTGTTCATCGAGGATTTTCTGCGCATTAGCCTCTAATTCTTTATCCCTGTCCATGAAAGCGTCTGTAACAACCTGATGGATGTTCTTTTTCTTGATTTCTAAATCCTTGACTTCTTTTGTGAGTTCCCGTACCTTTTCCGTGAGATTCTTAATCAATCCCTCTTTTTGCTCTAATAATGCGTCATCTGAAAGTTTTACTTTAGGTCTTAACATGATTTCCTCCGATTGAGTTATTATGTAACAATCCTATAATAACGACACCGTAAAATAGCGTCGTCGGTATTTTGAACGGGAATGAAAATAAACTGCATAAATATAAAGTCAGTAATCCGCATAATAACACGCCTGTCTGTTCGTTCCGTATTTTCATCAACTCTTTAAACCTGTGCTTAACCGCCATAAATAAAATCAGTATCCCCGCTATCCCGAAATTAAATGTCATCTCTAATGTATCGTTATGAGCGTCTCCCCACCTGTTCTTTCTTATAACCGGATAAAACATCTCATACGATCCTGCGCCAAAACCAGTAACGGTTTGTAATCTTTTTTCATACTCGGATGTGAAAGTTTCCCATATCCTTCCCCATTCTGCGAATCGTCCATTAGCTTCCTCGTTCATAAACGCTTTGAAATCTTCCATATTCCTTACTGACCGTACCACTGAAAGCCTATTAACTGGTAATTTCCCTGTCTTATTGAGAATTATCACCGTGAAAAACACAATCGGTATCAACGCTAATGCCGCAACCTTACAACCTTTCCTTCGGGAAATCATTAAATAAATAAATGCCCCTAATATTCCGCATGCTATTCCAACTTTACTTAAAGTGAAACACAACGCTATCCCTATAATAATCGACCAGATATGCTTGCGTAAATACAGACAGAACGGAATAGTCATAGCTAGAAAATTAGCGACTATGGTTGATTGTCCCATAAATCCGCCTATTTGCGGTTTGTCCAGAAAAGCTAAATCGGGGTTTACGGATGGAGGTACGACATGAAAAACTTGGTCTAGTTTAAACTGTTGGATAATAACGTATAACGCTGTCAATAAACCCGACAACGCCATTAAGAATATCAATCTGTTTGTTTGTCGTAAATCTATGTCAATACTTGCGACAACCATAATAAATAACATATATATTGTAATCTTCGCAAGTGACGTAAACATCCATAGTTTAGATAAAGGTCTGTTTGATAATAACGAAACTTCCAGGTTGTTCCCGACCTTAACCCCATGCGCCATGATAAACTCTTTAAATGACGGCGCAAGTAGTACGCTTAAATAAGCGAACCCCAGGAAAATCAGTAACCAGTAATTCTGAAATCTTTTTATTTTACCTTGATAAAGAGCGATTAATATACTGGATAGTGCCAATCCCAAGCCAAATATTTCTTTCGGTACCCGTGTATCCATTCCTGGCCATACAACGAATGGAATCAGCACTATCCCTATATAGATTAAGTTAATAATCATTAGTTGCTTTAGTTTGTTCCGCCATCAGTCCATGTACCCCTAACATCGTGAGCATGCCAATAATCAAGTTCGGCACAAATAAGCGTAATTGAATCGCCTGTTACACCTTGATTATAGATACAATCACCCGGATCCATTGTAAATAAAGCTGCTTGTGAGTTTTGATACACAATGTAATCCTCAGCATCAGGGTCTATAAAGAAAAACCTTGCTGTCTGAGGGCCGTTTTCCGCAGATGCGTACGCATGCGCCCCCTCGGTTTCATCTTCTATAAAAGTGTAATTCACACCCAATGCATCTGTCGTACATGATGGTAGTGTCATTTTAGCAGGTGAGCCAGCCGCAGGAAGCATGAGAAAAACTTTTCCTGATTCTTGTACCGTCAAAGTATCAGAAGTGGTTACCGCCTCATACTTTCTTTCCAACCCGGCGTTTATCGTGACCATATGATTATCGTCAATCGATATGTCATATAATCCGCTGGCATTAGCTGCGCCTTCTGATGCTATCTGCCGTGCCTGAACTGGCATCGCAACAACTAAAAACAAAGCAACTAAAATTAATGCCTTTAGTGTTCTGTACATCTAATTGCCTCCTTATGCATTTCTTTAGTTTCTTAAAAGAGCCATCATTTTAACATTATCGAATCCAACAAGTTTACCCTCTTTTTCTGCTTTTTGTACTTGTTCGAGTGTAACTTTTACCCACTTTGTCGGCATTGGTCTCATATCAAGTACGGGTATATCCTCTGACGCTATCCCCGGAGGCACACCTTTAAACCTCTCATCAATGACTTTCTGCTTAGCTTTTTGCTGCTCTTCAAACTGTTCAGTTAAGTCTTTGATTTGTTCCTTGATTTCTTCTTTCTTTGCCTTAGACCCCGGCCCCTTTGTGTTTGAAAGTTCTTCTTCTAATGCTGTGATTTGTTCTTCAATCGATAATGCCATGATCCGCTCCTTATTCTCGAACGAATCCCATCCCTTGAAGCGTCTTCTCAAACTTGATTTGATTTTCGTGGAATTTCTTGTCATCCTTTAAATCATCGACTCGCCTTAAACAGAAGTTACATATATACTTCTGATGGTAATTCGACCAAAATAAAGGCTGTTCTTCCCCTTCATCAATCAAATTAGTTGAAAGATTGTCTCCGGTGTCATCACTGGGACTTAAATTATGTCCCAGTGGACACCTTCCATATGCTTGTAAACGAGATTCATCCATTGTTATTTAGTTGCAGCGTAACTGCCGGCTGTTCTCCCCATCACTCTCCAACAGCCAGGTTTAAGTAAAACACCCCAACGCACATCAACGGACGCCCTGTAACCTCTGTTTTCCGGTCGTCTGAAAAACTCAATCACGGGTTTTTGCCTGTTGTGCCATTGGGCTTTTTCGCTCTTTTTCTTTAAAATATACCATGCGCTACCTGAAAGATATCCCCATTCCATAGGAGTTACTAATCCTTTGTACGGGTTTAAATCGTTCTGGTCGCCACCTGGTAACTTATCGGAGTTACAGATTCTATTTGCCATTAAAGCGTCTGCGCCGCATTCCGTTAATAAAGTATCAACTTTATTAGCGATTCTTCGGTCTTGTTCACTGTACGCATTAGTGTTAGTAATGAGTACGTATAACGTCTCGAAGTTTGTCGGGTTTAAACTACCGCTTGAAATAGCGTTGTAATATGTCCCACCACCTTTGGTTGTTCTTGTATTTCCAGTCAAGTTGAATAAAGGTTTTGAGTCATATATGAAGTTTCCGGAAGAATCTGTTTCATTTCCCCATGAGTTTAAGTAGATTGCGTCACCTGACGTATATCCACCATATGTAAAAATGTTTGCCCCGAAAATTTCCTTCTCGTTTCTAATTGCGCTTCCCCAAGTTGCGGCATACCCTTTTAAAGTATTACCGATTTGTCCGCTCTTGACGTTATCTTCAACAGCGTTCTTGGAAAAGTTTACACCATCAGAAAATGTCCGGTATTTTACCCACGCCTGCCATCCCTGCACAGGTGAATGGAAATCAATATCTTCATTCTCTGTTGAGTGTTCCTTCAATCGATCTGCACCAAGTAACTGAGTGAACTTATCGCCACCGCCCGTCACGCCATCCACAACTTTGAAGATCTGTGGGTGCATGACTGGTTCTTCAGCGTAAGATTCACGAGCCACTTTGTACATATCTTTTTCTAATGTTACAATTTGGTCGGTTGAAAGCATCGTTAATTATTCTCCTTCATTATGTTACGTTAATTCTTGTTATGCAACACCATCATCATCAGCCCATTCATTGGCTGCGTTAATCATAACGTCAACATATTTCTGGTTAGTGACATCGCCACCAACTATAACCACTTGGTCGTATGTTGAAGCTGTTAAATCAACACCCTGAACGCTAGATGATACGCTTACATCGCAAGTCTCGCCTATCATTGTAGCGGCGTATGTCCCGCCGTTGATAGGTAAGCGATAAACAGCGTCTCTTGCCACATTAACGGTACATTCATCGTTTAATGTAGGTGTTCTTGCTCTTTCCTGCGCCCATCCGAAGATAGCCGTATTCCCGGTACAGAGTGTTAATGTACCTGAAGATGACATATAAACTAATTTACCGCTTCTATTTGCAACGACTTGTGAAGCCGCCCACGGTAATCCGCCTATATTGACTTGGTGTCCTTTAATCTGACCGTATCTGATGTGGTATCCAGGATAACTTGACCCTGTGGCACAAAAATACAGTTTTTCCCATAGTTTTATTAAAAAACGTTTAAACATTTAATTCTCCTTATTATTAGAAGTCTTTCCCCTTGTCGTCTTTTGCGTATGTTTCCCACATACGTTCTCTCGACCAACCCTCACGCCTTCCGTAAATTTCTTCCGCCCTGCGTTTATCCACATCAGTTAAGCTGTCAATGAGTTTTGTCGATTTCGTTTCCTTTGTGGGCTTGGACGTATGAACCGGTGGTATTATTTTAGGCTGTTCGATTCCACGCTTGTAGGCCGAGTCTTCTAATGATTTTATGTAATCAGGCGTGAATTTCTTCCCCCTAACGTAATTTGCTAAGAATGTGACATCAAACCCTTTGTCAAGAATCTGTACGTCATCACATTCATTGAGTAACTCTTTTATCTCAGGAACATAATCGTTGTACTCTTTTGGTAAAGTCTTAATCATCTCTCCACGTTTGGTCTCGGCTTCCTTGCCGAACTCTTTAAGTTTATGCTCTTCTTGCGCTTTGAGTGCCTCTTTTATCCGGGTTTTCGCACGCTCGAAACATGCATCGTCACTTAAACTTTCTGCCTCTACCGGAGACTTTTCACGGAATTGGTCAATGAGTTTATCCCTGTTCTGTTCCATGACCATATTAAAATGATCTTCGTTGAACTTTGCCTGTTGAGCTTCAGTCTTGGTCTTAAATTCCCTTAACTGCTCGATTTCGTTCTTGAGTTTGCCGTACTCGCTTTGCTCTTTGCGTAACGCCCTGGCGACTTTGATAGGATCGTTCCCGTGACGTTCGGCGATTGACTTGTCTTTAGCTTCCATTTCCTTGACTTCATCAATCGTCATGCCTTCGTCTTTAGCGATCTTTTCAAGCCTTTCCTGCTCGGCTTTCTCCTCGGCTTCCATCTTCTTGACTTCTTCAACGATTTTGCCGATTTCTTTAGCCTTTTTCTCCAGACGTTCTTGCTCGGCTTTCTCAGCCGCTTTTGCCTGTTCATCTTCAGGCTCAGGAGTCTCTTTCTCCTCTTTTTCCTCTTTCTCTTCTTTTGGTTCTTCCTTGACTTCCGGCTCTTCAGGCTTTGCTTTTTCAGGTTCAGCCTTATCGTCTTTCTTAGGCGCATCCCAATCTAAAGACTTTTCTTCCTCAACTGCCTTCAACTGGTCTTCGCTTAACTTGACGTCCGGTGTCATTTCTTCGAATGTTGGTAGAGTTACTGGATTCATTTCGACTCCTTGTTTTGCCGTGCCTTTCGGGTTTGGCTTATTTATATTTGGCTTGCCTTATCGGGTTTGCCTTTATCTTCTTTATTGAATATTCTGTACCCTTGAGTGATTTTCGTATTAAACTAATGATTTCTTTGTATCCTTTATAAGTTTTCATGCCCGCCTAAAATCTTCTTTAATAAAATAATCGTGTCTTCAATTAAATGGTGATTGAAATCTCCCTCACCTGTTATATATATATGTTTGTCATCAATCCGTGCTTCAATATACACCTCTTTCGTCCTGCGTGTATACCTTCCATCGCCCATATCTTTAATATCTATGTACCTTCCATCGCCAATTTCTTCAATATTACTGAGTAACTCTTTTATCTCAGGAATGTAATCATAATATTCACTCATACGATTATCCTCTTGTCGGGGTCAATTATGTCTTTTATCCTGTTGTCCCTTACGACCTTCTCGCATGCGTCTTTGATAGAAGTCTTTTTTAAATATAACTCCACGTTATACTTAGCGTCGTTTTCCCATTTTTCCACATCTTTAATCCTGCATTTTAACATATTCGATATATCTTCATACGTCATCGGAGCGAACATATCAGGCGTTTTTCCCCATATCCTGAACCGTAATATCATCTTTAATTCTGTATCCATCGGCACAAGTGCGATTAAAGATAACATCTGGTTGATAGTCTTTTGGTGTTCAAATATCTTTTTATGAAGTCTTTTATTAATCACCTTCTCAGGTCTTGCGTTTTCTTTACCGAACTCACGTATTCTGTTAACTGGCATAATATCTCCTCGCTTCACGTTTATTCATTTCTGATTGTAACTCAGGTAAATCGTGATATTTCGATACGATTGCCTTACGCCTGTATTGGTCTGAACTGTTCACTTTCCTATTTGGGTACATCTCAAGCAACGCCCGGTTAAACTCTTTATCTGTCACGCACCCCATATACTTCATATCCGTTTCCCTGCCTCGTTCTTAACACCCCTCAGTAAAGATCCTATCACCCTGTATTCCGTGATGATCCCCTTGACTTGTAATGCGTACTTTAATGGATCGCTTTCCACTTCGTCTAATAAAATTAGTTTCTCAATAATCATCGGTGTCAACCGTTCATACTGTTGTTTATACTTAATAAACATCTCATTATTTAAACAATTCTGCGCTAACCCTACCGCTTCATCGCTGGCTTGTTTGGCTTCCTGCAACAACCGCTCACGTTCTTTAATCTTATTGGGGTCTGGTTTCTCGAATTTAAGCATCATAGTCTCCCATCATGTTTTCTATACTTCTCATTTGTATATTAAAGGCTAACTCATGTAATAATCCGTAACATGCCGCCGCATCGCCTTTAACATTGTAAAAAGACTGCCATCCCTGTCCACCCTCGTTCTTTGTCCCAATGAAACATGCCGGCGCACATCTCTTTAATAACTCATCGATTAACTCGCCTGTCGATATGCTGTCTATCGCTTTAACTTCCTGCATTAATATCCGCTCTCTTGTAACTGTTCTTTGTCCGTTAAAACAAAAACTTGTTCGATTTCCCGAATGACTTCGATTAATTCATCAGGCATATCAATGTATTGCGATAAGATTTTCCTTAACTTCTCATTCATTGGTTTTAGATTCATCTACCATAGGGCTGACTGCCTGTTTCATCATCTGTGTCGCTAATCCCACAAACTCAACGAAATTAGGTTGTTGCTCCACACCAGTCAGCTCCCTCTTTGCCTTCATTTGTTCCATATATAAACCTAAAGCCTGCAAACATACCTTGAATTGTTCCTGTTGAAACTGTTGCGGTTCGGGTAATAACTGGTCAACTTTGTTCTTCCATAGCGGACTCCATGACTGGATTAATGTCTTGGCTAATGTGTAGACTCCTTCCGGCGTGCCTAACTGCGACTGCGCCAGGATCGGAAACATTAACTGGAATAACGCTAAATTTTCCCTCTTCTCATTGACCTTGTCAAAAGCGAACCCTGCTGCTCGGCTTTGGATATTCGTCTTAGCTACCATTTCATCCCTGCTTATCATCTCAAACGGGTCACCGCCCGTTACTCTTGTAGCTATCTTGCGTCCTTTTTTGCTCATTTGATATGTTAATTGTAAAATAATCTCGCCAATCTTATTAAAAGACGGTAATAAACAATTAATGTAATCGCTTATATTTATCCCTGACTGTTCTAATAGCATCGCTGTCTTAGCCGCTGGCGCAGATGGATCGGTAGGGCTTTCCTTACCTGTCATATAAGAACTTACGCCTGTCCTGTCATCATCTAGTTTAGATAAATGCTGTAAAATAGGAAGTAATTGCTGTGCCACCGCCCTGTTAGGTTTATCTAAAAATCCCAATTCGCTGTCTAAACTCATTGACCCTATTGGTATCTCTATCGGTACGCCGGGTTTCCATCTCTTATTCATAAACTGGTCGACTATCGGAGATCCTTGCCTTACTATCGGAGTCGTGGTCATCTGCATCCATGCTTCTGTTAGCATGAGGTTGAGTATCGAACACTGCGCTAAATGACTGTCTCTTAAATCTTCAGCTACACCGCCCTTATAAAACCCTGGTATCTTGTCTTTAACATAAAATGGTATGTAATAACTCTCCACTGCGTCACACGGATACACTATCGCACCTAAATACGCCTTCGACTTTTCTTCGAAATAACATACAATCTTGTTTATATCATCAGGGTTATCGCTGTCTTTTTCGTTGAAATGATAAATACATTCCAGTACGTAATATGTCCGTGTCCGATAATTCCCTTCATCGTAAGAATCAGGTTCTGTCTGTCCTTTCTTCGTATCGTCGTTCTGTATAGTCTTGCAATCGTCTACATTCTCAAAGTCTCCGTTAGCTTCTGCCTGTTTTAACTCAAACCATGTGTATTTCTGTCGTTCTATGACTAGTTGCGCCTTACATAACCCTTCGTACCCTTCCACATCCTTAGATACGTAAAAATCTCTTATATCCACAAATGCCGGTTTTGGGTCATCATACGTCACTTCTAAATATTCAGCCTTGAATGTCACGTCTTTCCCTGCCATTAATTGCTTAACGACCCAATGCCCCTCGTTCCCTGGTTCTACAGCTTCAGGATATTGGCTTAAAAATGACTCTAACCCTTCAGGTATAAGTATATTCCCCTGTTGCGTCTGTTTTAATTGGGGTTTCGCTGAATAAAACTCTTCTCTCCTGCGTTGTGACCGTTCAAACGCATAAGGCATCTTCATTATACCCACATCATATAAACACGCCTGATGTATGACTTTACGTAACGGGCTGTCTATCTTTATCCTTTCGTCTAACTCGTAATCCAGATAATCGCTTTGCCTATTGACCGTTACATCCCATTTGTCTGTCTTTGCCATCTCTGGCCGGGGTGTGATACTGAACTTGGGATCGCTCTCTAAGAAAGCCTTGACCGCTAACCGTGTAATCGAATCAACCTTAACCTGTGTGATTGGTACGTTTAATGCGTATTCTAATGACGTATCACCGGCCAACTGACCTTTATACTGCGCCTCGCACTCATCCCATTTACTCTCTAACTTTTCATTCGTCCGCTCTTCAATCATCCTGTCAAGCCCTTTGAATATCTCATCCCTTAACCGTTCAATCTGCTCTTCATCATACTCTAGCTTTTCTTTGTAAGCAGGCACACCAGGTTCACGCTCGGCAAGCTCTTCCTGCGGGACTTTCTCTATCTCAAGTTCCTGTTTCTGTATTAAATCTTGTGATAATTCCATTATTTCCCCTTATTTCGAAAATATTCGATTTGTTTAAGCCGGCGTTTCGCCTTTTTTAGACTCATGGGCTTACTTAAATTCTTTCCCTTGTGACTTACTACCTTGTACCCGCCCTTGACCTTGACTATCATTTGAACCCGCCAAATATATTATTAAGTATTTCTTCCGCTTCATCATTAGATGTTGGCTTGCTTTCATACCCTTCCTCACGCTCTCTTTCGCACTTTGCGCAATATCCGCCTAATATATAATCTCCGCATTTAGGGCATTTATTCACCGCAATCATTGGTTTTTCCTGAATGTTAAACCTGCATTTCTAGGTTCCATGCTTACATCTATCCCAGGTATACGCTTTTCACTTGGTATCTTATAAGGATCTTCCTGCCTTAATTGTCCTGCGATGGCACACGCCATTACTAAATCATCATGGAACCCTTGCTCAGCCTCTGCTTTGCCTGTGTCAGGGTTTTTAATGAATGTAAGACATTCCTTGATGAGTTCTTCATAGTTAAGCCTTAGGTTACCCTCACGTATCTCCTGTTGCATTTGACTTAACATGAGCGGACGGCTGATTGCAGTCGTGTCCC
>Ga0180007_10006233_pt1 | contig 11724 bp, 13 predicted proteins | sample MM_PC_MetaG_FD_121122 | JGI IMG/M metagenome (GOLD analysis project Ga0180007, IMG submission 121122) | Groundwater microbial communities from the Aspo Hard Rock Laboratory (HRL) deep subsurface site, Sweden - MM_PC_MetaG | ecosystem: Environmental > Aquatic > Deep subsurface > Groundwater...
AAAATATCTTTGTGAACGACCCTACGTTTATTGGAGGCAAGATTGGATATCTTCCCGCTTCAAAGCATACAGGTATCTTTCTTTTTGAACTGCCTCTGGAAAATGGCGACACCCGCCGCGTAGCGATTGTCCTGCTGGGCGCTCCTAGCTTGGAAAATCTTAAGGGAGATACTCAACGGGTATACATTTGGCTGCTCAAGAACTACTTCGCAGAGTAACTGCATATTCGTCTCAAGAAAAAAGCTCTAGTGCGCCGGCTTTCGTTTTTGTGGTACACTCAAAGAGATATGAAAGTGCATTTCTTAGGCATTGGGGGAATAGGGGTGTCCGCACTGGCGCAGTACTACCTCGCGGACGGCCAGGAGGTTTCCGGGTGCGACCTCGCTCCTTCCGAACTCACCACAGCCCTTTCCCGAAAGGGGGCTGTGGTGCGCACGGGAGAACCAGAACCCTCCTGCGTCCCTGAAGACACCGACCTCCTCATCTACAGCCCTGCGATTTCTGCCGAACACCCCGAGAGGGTGACTGCAAGAGAGAAGGGGATTTTGGAGTTTAGCTACCCTGAAGCGCTCGGAGACCTCACCCGAACCCACTACACCATTGCGGTTTCCGGAACCCACGGGAAAAGCACTACTACCGCCATGATAGCCCTTGTGCTTCTTCATGGAGGCCTGGATCCCACGGTCATCGTAGGCACCAAACTCAAGGAGTTCGGGAATAGCAATTTTAGGATAGGGAAGAACGGCTGTCTGAAAAACGGCAAGCCCTTCCTTGTCATAGAAGCAGACGAACATACCGCCTCTTTTCTCCACTACTGGCCCGATGTCATTGTGCTCACCTCCTTGGAAGCGGACCACATGGATTATTACAAGACATTAGAGAACCTGCAGGAAACATTCAAAGAGTACCTTACGCACCTTCCGGTGGAAGGACAACTCGTAGCAAACGGGGACGATACAGGGGTAAAAAGTGTCCTCCCCCAAGGCCGGACAACCCATCTTTATGCCTTGGAATCCCCGGAGGCAAAAGAAATACGGAATATCCTCCAGGTACCTGGGGAACACAATGTCTCAAATGCCCTTGCCGCTTTTCACGTGGGACGGCTCCTGGGTATTGAGAAAGAACGCATATTGGAGGCACTTTCCTCTTTTAAGGGCTCCTGGAGGAGGTTTGAAGTATTTGAGCTTGCAGAGCCCGTTTCCTACACCTTAGTGAGCGACTATGGGCACCACCCCACCGAAGTGAAGGTCACGGTAGAGGCGGCGCGCGCCAAGTGGCCCAACCGCCCTTTGTGGCTCGTGTTCCAGCCCCATCAGTACCACCGAACCTTCACCTTCTTTGAGCAATTCGTGAAGGTACTTTCCGGGCTTCCAGCTAACCGCATCCTGCTCACTCCAATTTATGGCGTGCCAGGAAGAGAGGATGCCTCGGTTAAAGAAAGGGTATCATCTGAAAAACTTGCCAAGGCGGTAAGCAAGGCGCAATATGTTCCCACGCTTTCCGGCGCGCAAGAACTCCTCCAAAAAGAGCTGACGGGAGGGGAGGTTGTCATCGTAATGGGGGCAGGAGATATCTACGAGCTCACCCTTCGACTTTGCTCAGGGTAAATCTTGGATTGACACGCGAGGCACAAGAGGAGAAAATAGATGAATAGCTTCTTATCAAGGTCGGGTCGAGATATTTCAAAAGAGAACTACTTTCCATGAACACCACAACACTTGTTGTTATTATCGTGGTAGTGGCCGTAGTGGCGGCCTTCGTGTGGTACTCCTCCAAGAAAAAGGGAGGAGGACCTTCTGTCCCCTCCCAGGATATGAAAAAGGAAGGTACAGGAACAGCAATATAGAGATAGAGGCAATCCCGCCCCGCCGCTCCATGGAGCGGCGGGGTTTCCTTTTTAGGCAATCTTGGCAAACTTTCTCTTCCCTACCTGGAGAACCATTCCCTTGCGGGGAAAAAACGTCTGGTCCTTTGTCTGGCGCACTCCATCCACTTTCACTCCTCCCTGTAAAATGAGGCGCCTGGCTTCAGAGCGAGAGGAAGCGAAACGGACCTTACGGAGAAGCTCGGAAAGCGGGAGAGCTTTGGAGGGAAGGGCGCGCACGGGAATACGCGAGGGGAGTAGGCCATCACGGAACACCTTGAGGAATTCTTCTTCCGCCTTCTTCGCCTTCTTCTCGCCATGGTACTTACTCGTAAGCCGAAGAGCGAGCCGTGCCTTAAAGTCCCTGGGAGACAGCTTTTGTCGCATCTTCTGGATATCTTTAAGGGAGATGTCCGTAAGGAGCATAAAGTACTCCTCCACGAGCCCATCCTGGAGGGTCATAAGCTTCCCATACATGTCGTTGGGGGCATCTGTAATGTTCACCGTGTTCCCCGAGGTCTTGCTCATGGTCTTTCCGTCCAGGCCCAGGATCATGGGAACGCAAAGCACGTATTTCTCTCTATCTCGCATCTTGCGCTGGAGTTCTCTTCCAACGAGCATGTTGAACACCTGGTCCGTCCCGCCAATCTCCAGGTCAACGTCCAAGACAACGGAGTCGTAGCCCTGAAGCAGGGGATAGAGCACTTCGTGCATCCCCACCGCGTCTCCGCGCGCCATACGCTTCTGGAACATATCCCGCTGAAAGAGATGGGACGCCGGGAGATGGGCGGCGATATCCAGGAGCTCGGGGAGCCGAAGCTTAAGCAACCAATCCCCGTTGTGCCTTATCTTCACCTTTGAGAAGTCCACCACCTTGGAGGCCTGTTTTTTCCAGCCCTTCATGTGCCGCGCGATTTCCTTCTTGGTTATGCGGGGCCTCGCCTCGCTCCTTTGGGACGGGTCGCCGGCGAGCACGGTTCCGGTTCCCACTACGAGGATGGCTTCATGCCCGAGGTCGGCGAACTGCTGGAGCTTGCGCAGGGGAATGGTATGCCCAAGGTGAAGGTTGCCTCCCGTAGGGTCAATGCCCAGGTACAGCCGAATCCTTTTCTGTTTCATGATACGCAATAGGCCTTCCTTACTTGGAAGGACTTCTGCCACTTGACGAGTGAGTACTTCAGAAGATTTCATTGGTGCAGTATACCACGGGGAAACGCACTTGCATACCAGCTTGCCGCGAGATATGCTAGAGAAGTATGACACAAAAAAAGCTTATCGCTATCGTGGAGGACGAGGAAATGTTGGCTGACATGTACCGAGCGAAGTTCATTCAGGCTGGCTTCGAAGCGGAAGTCATGACGAACGTATCCGATGCCCTAAAGTTCCTCCAGGCGAAGAGGCCCGATGCCGTTCTCTTAGATATTGTGCTCGGAGAGGAAAGCGGCCTTACCTTTTTGGAAAAACGCAGGGATATCCCAGGCGGGGATATCATTCCCGTGGTCGCATTCTCCAATTACGACGAACCCAAAACGCGCAATAAAGCAATCGAGCTTGGAGCCGAAGAATACCTGCTCAAGACAGGATATACGCCCCAGGCAATCGTAGAAAAGGTAAAAGGATACCTGTCCCATCCCTTCTAGCGCATGGAGAAACGAATATTCACCGCAAAAGCGGCACAAAGAGTTGGGGAGAGGGTCAAACTTGCTGGATGGATTGCGACCCGCAGAGACCACGGCAAGCTTGTGTTCCTGGACCTTAGAGACAAGGAAGGGCTCATGCAGCTTGTCCTCACGCCCAAAGAAAAGGCACCTTATGAAACGGCACAACATCTGTCTTCAGAGTGCGTGGTGGAGGTACATGGCACGGTGCGAGAACGCCCGGAGAATATGCGCAATCCCGAACTGGAGACCGGGAACGTAGAGGTGCAGGTGGACTCCCTCCTCGTGCTGGCCGTAGCCGACCAGCTCCCCATACCAATAGACACGGCGGGATACGAGATTGACGAGGAGAAACGTCTACGCTGGAGATACCTAGACCTTAGGAGGAGCCGCCTCCACGAAAACCTTGTCTTGCGCCACAAGATGGCCCAGTTTTTGCGCGGCAAACTCATGGAAGTAGGGTTCGTAGAGATAGAAACGCCCCTGCTCACGAGGTCCACTCCTGAAGGAGCGAGGGATTTTTTGGTGCCCTCCCGCCTCCAACCAGGCAAGTTTTTTGCTCTTCCACAAAGCCCCCAGCAGTACAAACAACTCTTGCAGGTGGCGGGGTTTGAGCGGTACTTCCAGTTCGCGAGGGCGCTCCGCGACGAAGACCCTAGGGGAGACCGGCAGGCGGAACACACCCAGCTCGATATAGAAATGTCCTTCGTGGAACAAGAAGATATCCTCCAACTCGTAGAAGACATATATAAGGAACTCGTACGGACTCTTTTCCCCGAGAAACGTATCCAGAAGGACCCCTTCCCTCGTATTCCCTACAAAGAGACAATGGAGAAATGGGATACGGACCGGCCTGACCTTAGGAAAAACAAGGAGGACTCCGATGAACTCGCCTTTGTCTTTGTGGTGGACTTCCCGGCCTTTGAATGGAAAGAGCGAGAGAAGAGATGGGACGCGGTGCACCATCCCTTCACCAAACCCCAGACCGACAGCATGGAGGAGATAAAGAAAGACCCCGCCAAGGTGCGGGCCTGGCAGTACGACCTTGTACTGAATGGCCATGAAGTAGGCGGGGGGAGCTTGCGCATCACGGACCCTAAGTTCTTGGAAGAAGTATTCGCCTTTATGGGAAACAAGAGAGAAGAGGTGAGGGAGAAGTTCGGACATCTGCTCGAGGCCTTTAGGTACGGCGTGCCTCCACACGGGGGCATGGCCATGGGATTTGACCGCCTCTGCTCCGTGCTCATGAAAGAACCAAACATCCGCGAGGTGATTGCCTTCCCAAAGACCGGAGACAACCGGGACCTCATGATGGGAGCTCCCAGCGAGGTCTCCGAGGAACAGCTCAAGGAACTTCATATAAAGACAGAGAAAAAGAAAAGTCCAAAGAAGAACGCATGAACTCGAATCTGCGCATATTCGCCGCCGCCCTCCTCATGAGTGCCCCTTTTTGGTGGGGGATAAATCTCTTGAGTTCCTGGGTAGAGGAAGGATATGCGGAACAGAGGATAACGGCGTACGCTAATGTTCTTGCCGCCTCCGGCCTCCAAGAGAAGCTGGAGAGTCGCCTGCCCATCCGCAGGAACGCCCAGGACCCGGAGATGGAAACAACGGCCGTCCTTTCCCTCCTGGTCCGGGAAGACGGCACCCAAAGGATTCTCTTTGCCCAAAACAGCCAAGAACCCCTTCCCATTGCGAGTTTAACGAAGCTCATGACCTCGTATGTGACAGGTACATACTACGCAGATGAGCAAGAGGTGCTCGTGTCTCCCAGGGCGGTGGAGGAATGGGGCACAGCAGGAGACCTTTATGCAGGGGAGACCTTTTTCGTCTCCCAACTCTTAGCTCCCCTCCTACTGGAATCAAGCAACGACGCGGCGGCCGCTCTCGCAGAAGTCATAGGAAAGGAAGAGTTCATATCTCTTATGAATGAGGAGGCGGACCTATTGGGCATGAAACATACCTCCTTTAAAAACGCCACGGGGCTGGATGAAGAAGAACCGAACCTTTCCTCTGCGGAAGACACTGCGCTTATATTCCGGCGGCTCCAAGAAGAACTGCCTTCCGTGTTCCAGTTATTGGGGAAAAAGGAACTGGTAGTGGAGACCGCCGAGGGCGTGTACCACCATGTCGCATTCACCACAAATGAACTGCTCCGTACCAATAATTTCCCCGTACGCATCCTCGCGGGGAAAACCGGAGAGACGCCGCGCGCCAAGGGCGCCCTTGTTATTGCCACAGAAACGCCCACCAACAAAGGATACCTTGTCTTCGTGGTCCTGGGTTCCGAGGACCGCTTTGGGGAAATGAGAAACCTCGTTGAATGGACTATATCCTCCCATTCCTGGTCCCTTCCTCCCTTATCTCTATGAATGAACTCTCTTTGAGTATTATTAAGGTCGCGGTGACAGGGACTTCCAGTTTCCTCCTCGCCTTTCTCCTTACCCCCGCACTCCTGCGTTTCTTGTACGCGAAGCGTCTGTGGCGCAAGAAAGTCAGGGAACAGGCGCTCGGTGGAGGAACACTGCCTACATTTCAGAAGTTCCACGCGGTAGGGGAAACAAACATCCCACGATTTGGAGGCATGCTCGTATGGTTCGTCCCCCCCGCAATGGCCCTCCTCCTTTTTCTGTTTTCCCAGACCGGCTGGGTGCTGGAAAAGCTGAACTTTCTAAGCAGGGGACAGACATGGCTTCCCCTTGCCACCCTGCTGGCCGCTTCCGCCGTGGGGTTTGCCGACGACCTCCTTCAGGTGACTGGACCTCCGACACGCACCTTCCTGCGTAAAATATGGGAGGCGGGAGGCAAACATATTGCAGGGGGTTTAAGTTTGCGCTACCGTTTCCTGCTCGTGGCCATCATAGGCCTGTCTGGCGGCTGGTGGTTCTACGGCAAGCTCGGATTAGATTCCCTGCACATTCCTGGGAACGGGGACCTTTTTATTGGCATATGGATGATACCTTTCTTTCTGCTCATCATGCTTGCTACCTACAGCGGGGGAGTGATAGACGGATTGGATGGCCTGGCAGGAGGCACGTTTGCCTCCATATTCACCGCGTTTGGAGTCATTGCCTTCGCCCGCGGACAGATTGACCTGGCCGCCTTCTGTATTGCCATTGTAGGCGCTCTCCTTGCTTTCTTATGGTACAACATCCCCCCCGCGCGCTTTTACATGGGAGAAACCGGCATGATGGGCCTCACCGCCGCCCTCACGGTGGTGGCCTTTCTTACGGACTCCGTACTCGTACTTCCTATTATCGGCTTCCTGCTCGTACTGGAATCGGGTTCTGTCATTACCCAGCTCCTCTCCAAGAAATTCCTCAAGAAAAAGCTCCTCATTGCCGCCCCCATTCATCATCACCTGGAAGCTCTGGGCTGGCCCCAAGAGCAGATTACCATGCGCTTCTGGCTCATAGGCATTGTCATGGCTATTGTGGGCGTCGGAATCAGATTACTAGGATAGAACGCAAATCCAAAAGGAGACGAAAAATATATAGGTAAGCTATTAATAAAGGTATTAAACAAAAATTAAAGTATGAAAGAATACGTGCATAACATAGAAAAAGAGGCCCTTGAGAACAAGAATTTCAGAAAGGTTTTGTGCACGGACTCCAAGGTACAGCTTGTGGTTATGTCCCTTTTACCCAAAGAAGATATTGGAGAAGAGATTCATAAAAACGTTACTCAATTTTTCCGGGTGGAATCTGGAAAAGGGGCCGCAGTGCTGGAAGGGGAACGCTTTGAGATTGAAGACGGAAGCGCGATCGTTGTTCCAGCAGGAACGAAACATAACATCATTAACGAGTCCACGGATGCTCCAATGAAGTTGTACACGCTGTATTCGCCTCCGCAGCACGCCGAAGGAACAGTGCACAAGACACGCGCCGAGGCAATGGAGGCAGAAGAGCACTACGAAGATTGTTAGAGTAAGCATCTAGAGATTGCCAAATGGGCAACTCATTGATTTATCTAGGGGTTTGTGCTAGCATAAAATAAAGTTATGAGGAACAAGAAATCCAATGATTTAGAAAAGAATCTGCTGGGGATTTCTCTCGTAAGCTTTATGGAGTCGTACAACAAGAGCTTACCCGATAGTTTCCCTGTGGCTTCAGTAAAGACCCTCAAACGATTCAAGGAAATATACCCTTCGCTCTTCAAGAAAGAAGATGAGTGGTGCCTGGATAAACACAGAAAGAGATTCATGGATTGGAATTTTTCGAACTCCGCAACCCCATAAGCATCTCCTATAGATAGAGAACATAACCGCCCCCTCAAGGGCGGATATGTTTTATTTAGATAACTTAATTGGTACTATAAACTCGTATGGAGCCGTTGGCTGTGAAAATACGTCCAAAGAGCCTAAAGGAGTTTGTGGGCCAAGAACACCTGGTGGGGGAGAACAAGCCCTTGAGTATTGCCATTGCCCAAAAACATCTGTTCTCTTTTATCCTGTGGGGGCCTCCGGGTTCAGGCAAAACAACCCTGGCAAGGATATATGCGAAGAGCTTGGCAGCAGAACTTTATGAACTGTCTGCTGTGTCTGCTGGAAAAGCAGATATTCGGAAGATTGTGGGAGATACAGTAGGGGATAAACCAAAGGTGCTATTCTTAGATGAGATTCACAGGTTTAATAAAGCCCAGCAGGACTACCTGCTTCCATATGTGGAATCAGGGGAACTTACCCTTATTGGCGCCACCACAGAAAACCCTTCCTTTGAGATTATCTCGCCACTGCTTTCCAGATGCAGGGTGTTCGTGCTCAACGAGCTCTCTCCTGAAGAGATGACGCAGATTATAAAGAACACGGGGTTCAAACTAGACAAGAAGGCCGCGGACTGGCTAGTTGCCATGGCAAACGGAGACGCAAGACAAGCCATCCTCATGCTGGAGAATACGCAGGAGCTCTACGGGAAAATTACCGTGGAAACCCTCAAGGACACGCTCCAGGCAAAGTTTCTCCGGTATGACAAAAAGGGAGATGAACACTACAACACCATCTCCGCCTTCATTAAAAGCATGAGGGCTTCCCAGGCAGATGCCGCCTTGTACTACCTTGCCCGCATGATAGACGCGGGAGAAGACCCCAAATTCATTGCCAGACGCATGGTAATATTTGCCTCAGAAGACATCGGCCTTGCCCATCCTACGGCCCTGGTAGTTGCAAACGCCGCATTCCGGGCGGTGGAAATCATTGGGTTGCCGGAGTGCGCCATAAACCTTGCGCATGCGGTGGCTTATCTGGCAGAATGTAAGAAAGACAGGGGCGCGTATGAAGCGTACTTTAAGGCAGTAGAAGACGTAAAAGAGTACGGCAACCTGCCCGTGCCCCTCAAAATACGCAACGCCCCCACAAAGCTCATGCGGGAACTGGAGTACGGAAAGGGATATGAAAAGTACTCCGCGGAAGACCTCCTGCCCGAGAAACTGAAGGGAAAAAAATACCTAAAGAATCCTCAAGCCCATTAAGGAAGAATTGCAAAAGGTCGAAACCAATTCCTCAACATTTCTTATGAAACCCATCGGCAAAGTCATTCACTACTACGACAAAGCAGGCGTAGCCATTGTTGAGCTCAAAAGCGAACTCAAGCTTGGAGAGCGCATCAAAATAGAGAGAGGAGAAGATGTTTTTGAGCAGGAAGTTTCCTCCATGCAAAAGGACTACAAGTCCGTAGAAAGTGCAGAGAAAGGGGATTCTGTGGGCATTAAGGTAGACCAGAAAGTAAAGGAGGGAGCCCTGGTGCTCTTGCTTCAAGAAGGGGAGTAACGCGTTCGCGAAGGAAACCTGTTACGGTAAAACTTAACTAAGTAAAAAATCCTTAAGGGTAAGGTTATGAAAGCTGTTGCTTCTTTAAGTGAGTTAAGGGCGCGCTACCCGCAATTCCTCTACCGGGACTTCTCCTGGGAGCTCAAAGATGGAACACTCGCCATCTCTTTTGATTTTGCAATTCCCCCGGACATCCGTTTCTCTCCGAAGGTTGTTATTAAGAACGTCCCGCGAGACGCGCTCAAGAGGGTAGGGGAGAAAACGCTCTCCAATCTCGTATTCCACCTGGGACTCATGGAAATGCCAAGCTACTGGAAGACAGTCGCATCCCCGGTGATCTCGGTTGAAGCAGGGGCCCTCGACAAGAATCAGATTGCCTGGTGGAAAGACCTGTTCATAAAGGGGATGGGCCAGTTTTTCTTTGAGAACGAGGTGGACTTCACTAAAAAAAACTTCCTAAAGATTACCTCTTCGGGCTCTGTCCTTAGCCAGGCTAAGGATTCCTTAGCATGGCTAAGGCAAAAAGAACGAGTACTGGTACCGATAGGAGGAGGAAAAGATGCCGCGGTGACCCTGGAACTGCTCAAAAAAAACGGAATGGAGATAAGGCCGTTTATTCTCAATCCAAAACGAGAACAGCTCGAGGTCGTCCGTGTATTTAAAAAAGGGGAGAAACCCGTTATTGTAGAACGCACCATAGACCCAAAACTCCTGGAACTCAACAAGAAAGGATACCTAAACGGCCACACGCCCTTTTCCGCGTACCTCGCCTTCCTCACGGTCATGGCGGCAGTACTCTTTAACTACAAGTACGTTGCGCTCTCCAACGAACGAAGCTCCGAGGAAGGAAATGTGGAGTATATGGGAAAAGAGGTGAATCATCAGTATTCCAAGACCTTTGCCTTTGAGAAGTCCTTCCAGGAGTATAATAAGAAGTACCTGGCTCCAGAGATAGAATACTTCAGCTTTCTCCGGCCTCTTTATGAGATTCAGATATCTCGAATGTTTGCGCAGTATCCAAAATACTTCTCTGTCTTCTTAAGCTGCAATATAGCGGCAAAAAAGGGAACGAGCTGGTGCGGCTCCTGCCCCAAATGCCTCTCCGTGTACCTCCTGCTCGCTCCCTTTCTTCCAAAAGAAAAACTCCTCAAGATATTCTCCAAGAACATGCTTCAAGATGAATCCCTCCAGCCGCTCTTGGAACGCCTCACGGGAAAGAGAGGATTCAAGCCCTTCGAGTGCGTAGGCGCCATTCAAGAACACCAGGCGGCGCTTGCAATGCTCCAGAAGCCCGATACCATTCCTGCCATACTCTCCTCGTGGAACCCTGACCACGCGCTTCCTCCCTCGTTTACCAAGGTGCTCAAGCTTGCTGTACGCGCTTGACATCCGGTCTTTTCTTGGTAAATTAGAAGTAGAGTAGATCATTCACATACGGATTGCTCAATAAAGGAGGGCATTTTGACAATAAGAGTTCATAGAAAGCGAACGCTTCGCCTTGAAGCCATGGCGTTTCAAGATCCTTTTTGCCAACTAAACACTACCACACTCTCTCTGGCCGCAGAGGAACGAAGTGAGGTGGCGATTAGGATTGCGCATCCCGATCCCAGCGAAGCAGGAGTGTTCGGAACCCTAACCCTCATACCGGAGCGCGGAAGTGTTCGGGAATTCAAACAGCCAGGAAGAAAGGACGTGCTCGGGCGTGCTCGTATCACGGACATCAAATTCCCTGAAGGTGCTCGACAAGTGATCGCAGAGGGAATCGTCATCTTTTCCCTCAACACACTGACACACATAGGGATCATTGACCCTATTCCAGGATAATTGAGGTCCGGACAATCAATTGAAAGAGGAGGTTCTCCCTCCTCTTTCCTTTGTGTTTCTACAGAAAACTGCCTCCCCGGCTCTCCATTTTTGTGCTAACATGGGAACATGAAGCTCAAAGAACTCAAAGGGAAACGCCTCCTCGTGCTCGGATTCGGGAAAGAAGGAAGAGATACGTTCTCCTTCCTGCGTTCTGCATTTCCCAAAGCTGAAATAGGCATTTCAGACGAAAAAGAAGAGCTCGCACAATTGCCTGCTGACACCGAACTCCACCTTGGGAAGAAGTACCTGGAAGCGATTCGGCAATACGATGTAGTATTCAAATCCCCTGGAATACCCACGAAAGTACTGGAGTCCTATCTCGGGGAAAAGCATACTCTCACTTCCCAGACAGAACTCTTTCTTTCCGAATATCCTGGCACAATCATTGGGGTGACGGGCACAAAAGGGAAAAGCACGACCTCTGCCCTCATACACCGGGTACTTAAGGCGGGAGGCAAAAAAACGAATCTTGCAGGAAACATCGGGGAACCCGTATTGAGTTATCTAGAAAGAGCAAACAAAGAGGACCTGTTCGTATACGAGCTCTCAAGCTTCCAGCTGGAACTCGTAGA
>Ga0180007_10006234_pt1 | contig 11724 bp, 11 predicted proteins | sample MM_PC_MetaG_FD_121122 | JGI IMG/M metagenome (GOLD analysis project Ga0180007, IMG submission 121122) | Groundwater microbial communities from the Aspo Hard Rock Laboratory (HRL) deep subsurface site, Sweden - MM_PC_MetaG | ecosystem: Environmental > Aquatic > Deep subsurface > Groundwater...
AACAGTAGCCGACCAGGAAGGGCGACCTTCTCCGTTTTTGATAAAGGGCATCATAGGCGTATCCTCGAACCGCTAAGAGAGATGGGAACCTTACGATCGTCAATAGACACTATCATGTCCGTAACGACCCACTTATAAGATACATTCACGTGTGCGACTACAAACGGCCCAAGATGCACGAGTGTCACATGTGGAACATACTGCATGGCGTGTTCGGCAAACGGAATGGCCTTTGTCAGGTCTTTGTGAAGAGACATAGGCTCCCAACTTTCAACTGCTGCGTACAGAATATGCCCGTCGCTCCCACTAATGGTGAATAACCCAGTCCCTCGAAGATGTACCTCAAACTGCGTAGTGCGTTTACCCAACGCCTTACACTTTTTCAGCACGGTTTCGACCTGTTTGTCATCCAGATCGGTGCCAACAAACAGCAAAGTTACGTGCCCACTGGTAGCGGTCAGGGCGCCTTGGTTAGTCATCTCTGTAGTGCCTATATTAGCCTCTATAGAAGTAACTAACTGCTTACCTATCGATTCCGGTACTGGAATATACACAAATACTTTAGCCATCATATCCTCATGGTCCAGCCAATACGTAGCCGACAGCATACGGTAGGTCTCTATCGTAACTTAATGCGAACCGCCCCCAATACGCAGTTTGGCCCGCTAGCAGAGTGAACGTCCACTTGATTGTGAACACCCCGTCAAAAATCCAGGTAGGCGTTGTGTGGTCTCTAGCTAGTCGCCAAAACTGATTCCCATACGCCACATTAGACCATGTGTGTGTGTCGAAAGAGACGCCAGCTGAATCACGCACATCTATTTCTAGTGATGCTGGTGCAGCCGGTATTTGTGCTGCTGTGAGCATTTGCCGTGGGTACAGTAGTGACGTACCATCGTTTCTAACAGAGTGCTGGGTTAGAAATGTTGCTGTCTTGCTTCCGACAGCAAGAGGATTACATATCAATTTGTACGCTAGGTAGCCGGTTAACGAGGTGTCTACAGAGTAGGTTATGTTCGCATCTACAGCTAGCTCCTGGAGCCCAAAAAATGGCGGGTGGCGTACGTCAGCAGTTTCCCAGCGCCTGTATGCGGGATCGGTACGAGAAACCTTTTCCGCATGATACAGCATTGTGTTGGCGAGCGGAACGCCGCCGCCTGGATACACAATCCACCCCAGTATAATGCCATCTGTATACGAGGTAAACATGCCCGTTACAACGCTGAGAGTGGCGGATACTCCGCCCGTAATCAACTCATCAACGTGAGTATAGATCAACGTGTATGTAGCTGCACCAGCTGAGGTGTTCACATCGATTTTCTTAGTGCTGTTCTCTAGTATCATACGAGCAGTCTGCGCGGTTCCGTTGGTAGGAATACCTGCCACAACTGCCGCCCCGGATGAAACAGTAATTTCATCCACGTCAGTTATCGACATGTCAAAACCATACAACACACGCGCTGTTTGAAGCCCGTTTAGCAGATAGCCCACGCGTTCGGCGGTAGCCGTGTCACCAAAATTGACAAGCCGTATTTGCGTCATAGAGTCCTCTTGTGATTTGGATAGCGAAGTCGATCTACATGATCATCGCGTAATTTCAATTCTCTAACTATTCGACGAGCGGTGCGCCAAAAACGTTTATGAAATTTGTCGTACGTACGCGCACGACGGCGCCCTAAGTGCGAGCGCAAAGAAGCAGTTAACGCGTGTCTGAACGACCACAAACTGATCTTTCGGTTCGTAGCGGGATTGTACATCCTACGTAAATCCATCTGTTGTTTCAATCTACGCAACAGCGGGTGCCAATGGGTATTGCGCCTATTTTTCCGCTTCTTACGCAGGCATCGCCGCTTAGCTTTGCGCGCGAGTACTGTTCTGTGCGTGATATCATCTATCATAACGTGTGGCTCACGTGAATGAATATCGTGAAGTGAGACCCGTTTCCGTTTAGCGGATTTTGATACTCGTAAACGCTAAACCTGCCAGGTATAGTGAGTGACTTCTCGATTGAGAATAGGTCTGTAGGTTGGACAGACCCCTGCAATGACCCCGATATCCAAGCACTGTACTGCGTAGAAGTGGGAGCTGCACCGTTGTACGTGAAATCAATTTGATACTCATAAAAACCAACAGAATTGATAGCAACAAACGTGTATAGAGGGTTATTAAGCACATCTGTGTACACAAGAGGCGGACCCCCCGCCATGTTCATATCCCACCCCCCGACGAATGCTTGATCTGGAATATCTACCAACTTTTCCCAATACGCGACCCAACCACGTACACCAGGACCGCCTAGTTCTATCTGAAACTTATAGAAATAATCAAGGTCTTGTCCATCCCACGCCTGAAGCAGCCAGGTATTGTTGTACCTACTTGGACCGCCCGTTACAACCTCTAATGTGTTGGGCCCAATCCAGGTCCTAGGATCAGAACGCGTGCAATAACGAAACCAGCCAGTGGGCAGGTCTGTACCGCCCCTAGGCGTCCCTTCGAATAAGTCGCGATGGCGTTCCGGATCATCATCCTGTATGATCATCAATCTACATGTGTCATATGTAGGGTAGTTACTAAGTGGGGTGTAACTTCCCTCGTGCGGCACGTAGAAAGCCCTAGATAGGTATTCAGGAAGACTTCTGTGTATGTCTTCTCCGACGCCACAAAGCTCTCCCATACCTTCCGCCCAGTGGTCGGCACCTAGGTTGGATATATCATCAGACGGCCCGATCAACGAACCAAAATGAGGGTCTTCCATATCCTCGGCGGTAACTTCGAAATTAGGCTTTCTGTAAGTTGAACGCATCCATACCTGCCCACTATCGGGCGTTATAATACCGCCCGGAGAAAGCATTTTGGCAGCTAGTTGAAACGGACTCTGCTTTTTGGGAACCTCGATCTTTTTATTGACCGGGCGTCTATCAATCAAATTGAACACCTTTAACCCGTCCCAATTTATGTCACAAATTGGAACATACTCTCGCAGTGCCGTAGCATTGGGAAAACCTGGCAAAGATTGAATAATTATCTCCGCAAGTGGGCCCGATGCTGTATTTGTGTTCAACGTCCAACTAGTAACGGTTTCGAACAGTTTAGTCGTACGCAGCCACTGCCCTGCGTTGGCTCCGGGACCTTGTGCGTAGTTATTTCGCGCTCCAGTGCTGCTTGGGATACCTGGGTCAACCCAGTTAGTTGTGAATTGTACAGTTTCGGTGTCAGACACGCCCGCTACGGTTCCGTTTATAGTCACTGATACATCCAGCAACAGCCCAGCTATTGCGTTAGCTAAGCCTACTCGTATACTAGCAGTGCCAATAAGTGAGGTGTTTACCACGTTGTTGGCATTAAGAGTTACTCCGGACAGTCTAGTAAGAGGCACCACACATTGCGGAGTAAGCACGTAGTTACCGCTCCCGTCCATGAACACTCTGGCCCAAGTGGGTAGTGAGCCTAAGACGCTTAGATCCAACGTTCTATTCGGAATGCTAGTAATACCTAGCCCATCACTTACGATAATCTCTCTCGTAGAGGATATCTGATCAAACGTCAATTCGCGCGTGGAGTCGTCTATAATCGGCGGTTGAGACGCGTAAGCACACGTATAGTAGGCAATCATTTCTAGCGGGGGGTCTGTAGCCCAGTTCGCAAATTCATTGTTGTCGATAACAAGTATGTTTGTTCGAGGGAGATTGAAGCACGCCACAGCCTCATCGGTTATGGACGCGGCGGCACTATCGATCAACAGGCCCATTCGAATAGGATACCCAGCCAACCTTACATACCACCCAAATAATCTACCAGTTATCGTACCCGAAAAATCATCCTGCTGCCAATCTGTTCGAGCGATAGTTTGCGAACACAAAATACCTGGAACACGACTCACCGAGTAGTCCTTGGATAGCACCATGCCATGTTCGAGTAGCTGTTGATACAGGGTAAGATTGCCCGTAGCTACATCATTAAGCCCAATGCCGTGCGCGTTATTGGAAGTCACTACCCCCGTGCCCACCACACTTCTATGCGCGATGTCCACCGGAGAAAACCATGGTCGGTTGTAGCTGTAGGTTGTGCCCGTATAGTCAAACGATAATCGCTTGCCTGTGAGGGTATTCACCATAGTCGCTACACCCACTACAACGCAGTTATCTTTTCTGCTATCTGGGTACTGTATAGCGTCGCTCCAGTCGTCCAAGTCAACCACAGATAGTAATGAATTTTCGTCGACAACCGTCGTTCTCGATGCAGTAGCTGTATTGTATTTTGTGATCGTATTGTACGTAGACGACTCTTCCGTTTGATACTCTAGAAAGACTACATACTGGTCTCCTACATCTACCGTAGCCGGGGCTACCGCAGTCCTAGATAGCGTTAGTTGAATGACGAAACCGGCACGAGTAACGGCTAGTCCTGGGCGCAAGTCGAACTTAGTTGGATCTGCCGCGTTCGGATAAGGCACCAACGCGCGGACGGATGTAGACGTTACTGTGTGCGGTTCGGTACTGTCAACTATCCCGTACTCTATCGCCGTATCACCAGACGAGAGCAGCCCCATTACCAACCGCGTTCTGGTTAGAAATTCCTGCTCGTAGACTTCCTGTTGCCATTGAATATCATCAATAGATATGGGCGTCTCGTGATTTATGTGCGGTAATCTTTCAGCCATATAGTCCTCTATAGGAGAATGCTTCCGTTATTGTAACTATCGCGATCTAATGTGGTTCTCAGGTTGTCGATGGACAGGAACAGCGGCTTGATTAGCACGCCAGTCGTTGCCCATTGATAGCCTCCAGTTAGGCTGCTAACTACCGTGTATTTCAACGAGCGTACTCGCGCCCCATTAGTCGACCAATCGCCTATCTCTACTTTACTGCCTGGAGTACCGCGCCACACTAATTCTATCCTGGTCGCGTCTTCTCCGGCCTTTCTAACCGTGCCACCCATTCCCATGAACGTTACAGCTACAGGGATCGTAAATTGATCCGCTGCGATAACTGTGGCAGTGTACGCACCAGATATAGCCGGGATTGATCCAGTATGCCCAGAAATTACTATACTATCCCCCGTAGCTAATCCGTGGGCGGCAAGTGTTGTAATTACTGTAGGTGCGCCTAGCGCTGACGACAAAATGTTTATTTTCGGAGTTATCGAAACCGGAAAATATGTATCTGTATCTGCAGCCAGCGTCAATTGCTGCCAATCGTTTGGGTAAAAACGCACACGAAATACACCAGCGGAATCGGCGCGCAAAAGTATCAACCAATCCTCGGTGGGCTCCCATGCGGGCGCCAAATCGGTCCACAAAAACGCTTTACCGTACGCATCATCCTTGTTGTGTTGGTAGCTTATCGAAAGTTCCCTGTTTGGCACCACGTAGCCCGCTACGCCCAGGACAGTATTTCCAGAAGGTACTGCTACCTGCACGCTATACTTGCCTAGTACCTTTACCACTGTGTGCGTGCCGTTCAGATCATACGAAATCGGCACATGATCAACTACAGAGAATGAATCGCCAACAGCCAAGCCGTGCGGAATAGTTGTTCGCACGTGAGCCAACTTGTCGTAGAAACCAACAGTACCGGACACGCCACCATCTGTGGCTGTTGTCACATCTAGTTCTACTGTGCGTGCGTTGATAACTGCGGATACCAAGTGTACCCCATTTGCGGCTGCGACAGCGTGCCCAGCTACGGTTACCTCATCCCCAACGGCGAAACCGTGGTCAACGACAGTAGTTAGCCTAACGGAGCTGCCCGCCGTCGATGCTATGATGTTCAGCCGTGACGCGGAATAGCTGATGGTAATTCGATCGAGAGCCACTATATTTGTAGACACGTATGTATGATTCAGAAGGGTACTGTTTGCTTCTACTTTGGTGAGTTCGATTGTTGGTGCGTATCGTAGTTCTGCGTAATACGTGTTTGCAGCCCCCGTGACGGCACCTGTAGAATCGAATATCAACCCGCTTAGTGGGAACGTTTCCATAGTAGGATATGCCTCGCTGTGCAGGTGTGTGCGGTCATTCGCCGAGTAGTTCAAATACCCTCTGGAGCAATTCCAGAACAACGGAAACGACCCCTGTAACGGAGCTTTTAACACGACATGGTTTTTATCAACAGTTTGTCTGGCGTTTATTATGCTACCACTAGCGGAGTAGGTTTCTAGAGTGTAGGTTTCCTCCGCATGCACATTATCGAGCATCTCCCCACTGAACCAATCAACCACAAACGGCCCTATCAGTTGGTAGTACGCTGCGGGAGTAGTTGGTACAATTACATCCAACGATTCGTACGCCACGTTGCACACCAAAAAAGCACGTTCACCATCTAGAATGTCGCGTGGTATGTCTTCCGACAAAAGCGCTTGATACGTGTAGTATGTACCATCGTAAGCGATTTGTGTGATAGTGGATACTTGATACTCCGTAATACTGTTGATAGCTGCGCGTTCCCCCTCAATACCAATCCAGTCTCCTATGAACACCTTCCATATGGATCTAAACGTCAACTCGTTTGGAATTATGGCGGGATGATCGCCATCTACAACTATTGGCGTGGCGTGATACACCAAGGGAGTATCGGCAGAGAAAGGCGCGGCTAGTCCCTCTTCGACCATGAGGTACCCGTTGTCTCGATCTATCAAGTCAATCGTATGGATAGATTGTTTACCGATTGTTATTGCCACACCAGTATCTACCCACAAGGGGATGTCGTTTGGATACAAAACTGTGCTGTTTTGCACCACAGGCTGTAGCAGCTTTGTCCAAGCGTTCGACCGCAGTACGGCCGCAGTATTTCCCAGTCTGTAGCCAAACCTAGTATACCCCGTCATACTAGGGTCCAGTGGCAGGGTAGTGCCCCTGTACGCTAGCTGCGCTGAGGTATAATCAGGTAATTGTGTATGTAAGAGCCCCTTGATTCGCTCCAAATACCCTTGTGAGGTCAAAAATTGCATTGGATGTACTCCATTATCCCCATCTTATGCTAAGATACAGCGAAACTACGCCGACAGCTTCCACAATGCAGACACAGTGGCATTTAGTAGGTACGTAGACGCGGCGTAAGTAACGGCATGCACTAGACACCCGTAGCCAAATGGAATGAAAATACAGGACGTCAAAAGAGCAACCCAAAAGCCTACGCAAAAGTAGCAGCTGATCAACGCTCTGAAAAAGGATCCCAGCGCGTCTTTAACTGGGTCGCCGTGTAACTCGCATAAGCGCATGCGCGTGGATTCCATTATGCGGGAGTCACATAGGATATAAGTGCAACCGAATACAAATAGTGCAATTGCCAACATTTATTCGCTCTTAGTGGAATTCTTTTTTGTCTTTCTTGGACGGCCCACTTTTCTTTTTGGGGGAGACTTTTTGGACGGAACCGCTGCTGAAACTGGTTTCGACTCAGATTTCGTTTTCGGCGTCTCAACTACCTTAACTGCTTTGGGCTCGGGCTCATTTACGATGGGCTCGGGAGTAGGTTCGGGTTCGATGACGATAGGTTCGGGAAGCGGTTCTGGTTCGGGCACACTTACGATGGGCTCTGGAATAAGTTCGGGAACTGACTCTGGAATGAGTGGCTCCGGTTCCGGTAGCACATCTTCAGGCACTACTTCTGTCTGCTCTTTTTCGGGCGCTGCATTATGTTTGATGTGCGCCGCTACTGCACGCTCTTTACTGAAACCTGCGTATCGCATAAGTATCCTCCTAGAATCTTATTGTAATTTTCCACGTACGTGAATCCTGATCCGTCTTAGCCCAATACGGCATGTTTGCTACAGCGAACAGGAACGAAAGCCCCAACTCGGGATCGAGAGGTATTGGACTACACTGTATAGTACCTAGTAGGCACACGCTGCTGATAACGCCTACGGCTTCTCCCTCTTCAACAGTGCACGAAAATTCTGGGCAATGGGTACCGACATACGTGTATGAATCAATCGGCTCAGGACCGAACAAAGGTACGCCACCAGGCACACACTCCAACTGAGCGGGATCTGGAGACAACGCTAGTGTAGGGTTAGCTGGATCATGCCCAAAACTACTAACGGCGAAGGTATTGACGGCAAAGCACTTAGCGGTAGCGATAGCTTGCGCCATGCGGCGCTTACCTTCGTTTGTAACTACTGCGATGATTTCAAAAGCCATGCTGTTTACCCAATCTGCCTACCCGCTAAATCCAACCCGACACACAAACCATCCCAAATATGCTGGTGCGTTCCGCCTATGCAGATGCCTCCTGCATCAGCCCGGCAGATAGCCAACATCTCACTATTTATGGTACCCTTCTCTCCTCCGCCAATTGTGGCGGAAGCGCAAGTTATTTTGCGCAACTTCTCTGTTCCGGATGCGAACAGCCCACTGGATTGGTGGTTGGCTGCGTCGAGGTTGAGCACGCTAGTGCCTGTAAAGTCTCCGTCCTCGTAATCACCGTCGTCTCCAGCTGTACCCGCTACACGGAAAGCTACCTTCAAATTGCTGTAGAAGCTACCGACCGTGAAATTAGTTATGTTGTGTTGATTTGTGATTGTCAGCGGCAGATGCGCCGCTAGGGACGTATCGGTGTCGCCCGCAACCGTCTGAGCCTCAAATCCAGAAGTGGTCAGCAGCAGTATGCCGTTAGCCTTCGAGTAAGTTGATGTGGAAGTACCAAACGTCACCAAAAGTACGGAACCAGCTGCGACCAGCGGAACAATAGTAGAGCTATCATTGTAAAAAACTGTGCCTCCCGCGTTTAAGCGCACGGGCATAAACCGGAACGAGCCCGCGCCGCCCGCAGCTGCAGAACAAAAAGTGGCCGTATCAAACGGATTGTTCCCAGCGCCAATTACTCCGAAACTACCGTTGGGGCAGATTGCGACCATAAACTCGTCATTACCGTACACAGCCCCACCAAAAACGTTAGCAACATTCAAGTCTGTGGTGGTGGAGGATGCAAAACAAATCTCATTCGTTCCGTCGTCCAACACAACTACTGCGTTGTTTCCACCAGCGTCCAGCCAAGAAGTGGCCACAGTCCAGCTGGCATGCGTGGCGATGTTATTCGCTATAGCCACCATCTTGCCCTGTACCGCGACGCCAGTATTGGCCACAACGCCCACCCATAGGTTATTTTGTCGTTCGAAGTTCGTTACCATACTACCCTCACGTCCAATCGGCTATGGCGTTATCTGGCTCGTCTGCCAGGGATACAAGCTCAGGCTGTAGGTAGGGGGAATACGTTTCGCCCGTGTCACGATTTTCAGACATGGAGTCGAATTCTATCAACCTGCCCAGCATACTGAGTTCGTCAAGTTTTGTTACACTCATGTCGTGAATCCATACATCTGAATAGTTACTTTGTTGCCAACGTCCGCCTTGCCCTCTATGTAGTCTCCGACAGTACCCATAACAATACCGGGAGGCTTCCACTCATAAGTACCGGTTTGATACGCGGCAAGAGTTACGAGTACGAACTGATTAGCGCCCCCAGCCGCACCGCCGTTTGGTACGTTCCAGAGCGTAACTACTCGCGGGGCTGCGTCCGTATTGTGCAGAATTATCGTACGTATATAGCTCACAGATGTTGCTGTGAATTGGGGCGCTGCCCCCGCTGGTACATACGCAGCGGCTTGCAGTTGTGCTGGTGTGAGGGCCATTTAGTCATCCTCCTCTTCTCCGTAGAACCACGTTTCTTCGTCTGTCAAACAAGTTGGGTCGGTTGCTGTGCTTCCACCAAACGCCCACAGATAATATACACCGTAACATACAGTTACCGTCAAAAGCTTGAGAGTAACCCCACCGCCGTTCGTAGCAGTCAAGGTGTATGTTGTATCTACTGCTGGCGCGGTCAGCGGCAGTATCCCTGACGTAGCTACCGCGCCTATTCCGTTGTCAATACTTACAGTAACCGCGCCAATGGTAGACCAAGTCAATAGAATTGGAAAGCCTGCGCTAGCCGGATTTGGCGTAGCAGTGAATACTGGTACCAGAGGCGGGGCAATTACTGTGTACGTGGCAGTATCCGTAGCTGTAGCAGCGGGCCCTACGGCAGTAATTGTATAGGTTGTTGTAATGGCTGGATTGACTACGATACTGCCATTAGCTACGAGCCCTGTACCTACGCCGTTGTCGATATTAACGTAGGTAGCGTTGGTGGTTGTCCAGGTCAGCGTGCAAGCGCCTAGCGTGGGGCCTGACGCCGGTATTGCGGTGAATGACGCAACCGTTGGGAGAGGCGGAGAAATGCCCACAAACTGCCCTAGATACCACCACACCAGAAATTCCGGTGGGGTGTCTTCTTCGAGCAATTGAGCCCCTAGAAATGTGCACGCTGAGCCGTATATACCGTAACAACATTCCTCTTTCTCAGGTACATCAGGATACCGAATCATGGTATCGTAGCAATGATGCGGTAGACCGTCCAGTCTGCCGCTCAGCGAGTGCCCTTCCCATCCGTCTCCCAATGGATCAAAATCATCATTCGTGTCAAAATGCTCACCCTCATCCAACGTACCTCCGCAGTCTAACCGGCGCAATCCCAAAAGGCGGCACGGATCAACTACGAAATCGAGTGGGTACCCAGGAAAGCAAATACACATCCTGGTAATGATATCCGACGTAACAGACACAGAAATAGAGTCCATACACGTCAAATCTTCAAGCAATTGAGACAAGGAACAGCGGTTCGACACAGGAAACGGAAAATCATTCCGCTCTACTAGATTACCGACGGTATCGTTGATGGTCCGTTCGGTAAAATTCTGCAAACTATGATCATGAATGGCGTCAATATATTTGCCAAACGTGAGCCATTCCGTTATACACGGGTTTGGAAGCCAAATATGCGCTTCACTTCCACCGAAACTTTCAGCCCTGTAAACACGTTGCAGGTAGTAGTCTAACTCAGAATCAGGATTGCTCATCGGGGATATTATAGGCGTCTGTGACGTAAGTGATGCCAGCCAAGTTTTTACCCCTCTATCGCGCCCGCTCTGATTAGTTATACTGCGCAGACCCAAGCGTACCGATAATGCTCTCCAAGAGTGCACATCTACCAACATGTCCTGCCACGGTAGCAGATGCTCTACCAAAACCGAACTAAAGTGGCTCAACATACGCTGTTCTTGCGCAGCTATACCCGAAGTAACATGATCATGTAACTGTTTAGCTAGTGCACCATACAGCGTAGCATAGGTAGCCGTGAACCATCTGTTAAAAAACGTCTCATCAGTTGAACCTATGTCGATGGTGACTTCGTTGGATCCTAATCCGAGGTTCAAATACACCAGCATACTAGTGCTTGTAGTTATCACGGTTACGGTATTGGATACTACACCGTTCCAGTGGTCCTTGACCCGCATCGTGATGTCTACATAGAGTCCGGCAGCTGACGTCTCTAACAGAAACGGAGTAGCTGCGTGGCGGTAGGGAATGACTCTGCTTCGCGGCAAATACAAATGACTACTGCGCAAATACGACAGCAAGGTCTCGTACTCTGCCCACCAATACTGCTCGACTGGCTTGAAATCAATCAAAGCGATACATCCACTAGTAAAGCTGTGGTGTCTACATATGGCATCTCATTTTTCTCTAGCTCTACCGTTTCGATCTCAGAAAAACCGGCGTTGGTTTTCGTAAACGTCCGCATCGACGCACTGGCTACTCCTGCAATCGAACTTTCAATCTGATTGCGTAACTCAGTGGGGTACAGCACTCCAACAAACATTTCTGATTCTACGTAGGCGTAAATC
>Ga0180007_10006235_pt1 | contig 11723 bp, 9 predicted proteins | sample MM_PC_MetaG_FD_121122 | JGI IMG/M metagenome (GOLD analysis project Ga0180007, IMG submission 121122) | Groundwater microbial communities from the Aspo Hard Rock Laboratory (HRL) deep subsurface site, Sweden - MM_PC_MetaG | ecosystem: Environmental > Aquatic > Deep subsurface > Groundwater...
GATACTTTTTATTACTAGGAATTAAATCATTATAACTAGAATGCTTTTTATTGACGCTGATTGTTTTAAATCTTAACCTGTCCACCCCGATTTTCCTGGCCGCTCTTTCAACTCTATTTACTTCATGCTCGTTCGGCCTCATGATTATAAACTGCCAAATGGTCTGAAGGTTAAAAAGATTATATCTTTTCTTTAAATCAGTTAAATATGACAGATTATTCATTACCTTATTAAGATTGCCGCCCCGGCGATAATGACTGTAAGTTTTTTGGGTCAACCCGTCGATAGAAAAAGTGAGCAAGATTTTATAGTTATTCTTAAACTGGTTCATTATCTTTTTAGTCAGAACGCTGCCGTTGGTATGAATATTAATAGAAATATCGTTCTTACCTAAATAATCTATCATTTTCATTATATCCGGCGCTAAAAACGGCTCGCCAAAGCCCCATAAATTAACTGATTTTAGAAAACCCTTAGCTGGTTTTATTATTTTCCTGAATTGATTGAAACTCATATTTCCCTTGATTCTCTTGTCATAATTCTCGCCTGTTAAACAGACGGGGCAACGATAGTTACAAATATTGGTCGGCTCAATCATTAATGACTGAAAATATTTTTTCTTTTTTCTTTGCATAACTATTTATCAATTATAATATTATTTAAATAAGCAGCTGGACAGTAACAATATTTATAATTACATTTATCGGGATATTTCCTCAACTTAAAATTATCATCTAATATATTACCCAAATAATCTTTATTTAACTTGTAATACTTTGCTGGGAGACATCTCCACACTTCACCATTTTCATAAACCGATAAATACTTAACTCCCGCCCAACACTTTTTCCCTTTAAACATAAACTTTTTTTTACCGTAATGAAATCTTTTAAATTTTTTAAGTATAAGTTTCTCGTTTTTATTGTAATCAATAAACGGATCATTTCCACCATTTAATTTATGACTACAAATTCTTTGTGGTTGTAAACTAAAATGTATTCCTTCTTTTTTAAATTTTTTGCCAATATCACAAACCCTCTTTACTTTACCCTTAACAGCTACAGATTTGACTAATAAAATACCTTTTATTAGTTTATTTATTACTATAGCTTTTTTAATAAATTCATCTATATTAGCTTCCTCGAGATGTAAACTAGCTTCAAAAGAAAATATTTTATTTTCAGTAATTTGGCAAAATTTCACTAAATCTTCTAAAGATGAAGAAAAATTCGTAATTACTCCAATTTTATGACCCATCCTAATTAATTTATCCACCACTTTAAAAAAATCTAGAGTTAAAAACGGTTCCCCCGACCCAGATAATTGAATTCGCCAACTTCCCATAAGATGTTTTTTAAACTTATCTAAAAGAAAATTGGAATCTGGATTAGAAGATTTTTTTCTATTACCTGATATACAATAACTACAATTATAGTTGCACGTTCTGTTTATGTTCCAATGTAAAAATTTAATTGGCTTTTTATCCATTTAATTTTTTATATAATTTAATATATTTATCAGTTATAATATCAAGGGAAAAATTATCAACTGCCCATTTGCGTACATCTTCTCTTTTTATTTCTTCAACTTTTCTAATCTTTTTAACCATCTGATTAATATTACCATCTTTAACCAAAAAACCACTAACTCTATTTTTTATTGATTCTCTCATTGCCGCCCGGTCAAAAGCAACGACTGGCGTTCCGCAAGCCATTGATTCAATCGGAACATTGCCAAAGGGCTCGTCCCATTGGATTGGAAACAAAGTCGCTAAAGCGCCCTGATAAAGTTTAATTTTCTCTTTAAAGCCAACTTCGCCGATGTATTTAATGTTTTTGTTGTCTAGGTGCGGCTTGATATATTGGTTAAAATACTCTTGCGGTTCGTCTTCATCAATCCTGCCGGCGATGATTAATTTTCGTTTTACTTTTCTTGCCGCTTCAATGGCAAGATGAGTTCCTTTATTCGGACAAATTCGGCCGATGAATAATAAATAATCTTTGGATTTGGCTGAAAACTTGAATTCGTTCATGTCTACTGCCGGATAAATCGGTTTTAAATATTTCAAATCTGGCATAACCGACTTGATAAAATTGGAAATAGGCAAAAAATAGACTTGGTTGTATTTCTTTAAATAATTTTTGATGTACGGATAGATCAGATGATGAGGGTAGTTTATCCTGATAATGACCGGGGTTTTTGAAAATTTAACAAAGGGCAATATCTCGTAGAAGATATAGCTGTTGAATTGAATAATATCAAATTTATCGGCGTCTTTTTTAAAAAATTCCGATAAGGCCGTTAAGTCGTAAAAAGAAGAAATTCTTTCTTGAATGTTTAAATATTTTTGTTTTGAAAAAGTAATAAAAGGAGAAATTTCCCTGATTTTAACGCCGAGAACTTTTGAACCTCTGGCGGCATAGAGAAAAACCTGATGGCCTTTTTCAGCCAAATCACGGGCCAGATAATAAATTGGCTGTTCGGTGCCACCGCTTTTTTGGGGCGGAATAACATTTCTTGATGAACAAAACAAAGCGATTTTCATAAATAGTAATTTTGATTAAGAAACCTTGTTAAATATGTGTTTTGTAAATCTTAAGTCAATCAAGTGCCGGATTTTAAAATTTACTCCACGCCTTTCTATACATTCTTTACACTCTTTTAAAAAATTTCCCTTTAGAAGCCTATTTCTAAATCTTTGATATTTATCCGAATGCCAAATATCTTTAAGTGATTGTTCTTTGATATTCCCCATCAAAAAATTCTTCGATTTATTATAACAATAAAAAACGTTTCCCTCTTCATTTATTATCGAATACAAGAATCCGATGGAACAATTTCTTAATTTCTTTATTCCTAAACCAGAATATCTTAACTGATTAATATAATTACCAATATTGCTTTCTAAATAATATTTTCTGTTCTTTTTTAATTGAATTAATTTATGAATAATCCTTTGTTTTGTAGCACCATTTAAAGATAAACTATCAACTCCTTCTCCCGGTGCGAAGTCCATATTTTCCAAATGAAGTGTTGTCCCTAATTCCTTGTTTAATTTTAATGCCTCAGGAATCTCTCTATAATTCAACTTATTAACAATATATACAAACCTAACTTTTACTTTTCCTTTCTTTAATATTTTAATTTTGTCTAAAATATCATAAAATATTCTTTTATCCTGATTAGAATGTATTTTAATGTATGTTTCTGCGTTCGCCGCCATTAAATTAACACAAACAATATCTCTTTTATCTTTCATATAATCGGTTAATTTAATAGGGTCATCTAATAATGATAAATTTGTCTGAATCCGGACAATTAACCCATTCTTTTTTGCCCTTTTTACAAAATCCATCATATTAGGATGAGTAAAGGGCTCTCCGGCTCCTGAGAATAAAACTGTCTTACAACCCATTTTAGATATCTCATCTAATGTATTAAAAACTAAATTTTTATCTATTCTTACTTTCTTCCACTCCTCTGGTTTTGATTTTTTAAGTAATAGAGAATAATTCCAACAAGTAGCACAGTTAAAATTACAAGACCTACTTAAACCAAAACGAACGGACATGGGACCGATTTTTGGAGATTTATTCTTTAATAAATTAATTCTTGATACAAGATTAAAATCTGAATCTAAAAATATATTCATGTTTATAAAAATTTTATTATATTCTTTGAATTCATTAACGGGTCAGGCGAATTGTATTTCCCATTGACAATAAAAGCGGAAAACCGGCATCCTCCTTTGCATTTTTCTAAAAAAACACATTTTTTACATTCTTTGGGAACAAATTCCAGATTTCTCATTTTTTTCATAAAGGGATGATTCCAACAGGACAATATATCGGTTGGGTCGCCGATATTCTCTCTCATATAGTAGATCGGCTTGGCAAATCCTCGCGGGTCAACTGCCAACCGTTCGTGGCCGTCAACGGCGTCGGCTCCGATCGCCACCTGCTGAATTTTTTCCGGGTCATAACTGCAAAAAGGAATAGCGTTGATTAAATTAATAATTTTGTCTGTCTTGTTTTTAATCTTTATCAGCCCTTCAACTAAATCTTTAACATTTTTTCTAGTAAAACTCCTTTTATTTTTAGGAGTGGCAATAACCCGGTAAAGCTCCCATTTGTCGACCGGCAAAAAATCAACAAAATTAAAAACCTTGTCCAAATTTTGGATAACCTCTTTTGTCGCGACAGTCCCGATTCTTATTACTTTGACGCCCGCTCTCCTGAGTAAATAAATCGCTTTGAATTTCGCCTGGGCGTCAGCATTTTTTAGAAAAATATCAGTATACTGAATTGGCAGAAGAAGATTGTCAAAATATTTTGCGATTTTTTTAGCAGTACTCAAATTTTTAATCAGGGTACCATTGGTATTCAATCTTAATTCAATATCCTTTTTCTTAACATATTCTGCCAGCCCCCAAATATCCTTTCGAAGCAGCGGCTCGCCACCGGTAAACCTGATTATTTTGATTCCAGAAGAAACTGCGCTGTCTATAATTTTTCTGACAAACTCCGGAGTCAGTTTATTTTCAATATTCCTGTCCTTTTCGGCAAAACTGTTTTTATTAAAACAAAATTCGCAGTCCAAATTGCACCTCGGCTCAATTTCAATCATTACCTCGCGAGGAAGAATAAATTTACCAAACATAGTTTTTAACTTTAGAATAATTCATTAAATAGTCTTTATCCTTATAACTACCAAAAGCCGCATAGGCAGCGTACCTATTGCCACCCTTACATTTGTCTACAAGAAAGCAATCTTTACACTCTTTGGGTAAAATATTATAATTTCTCATTTTCTTCATAAACGGATAATTCCAACAGGATAATATATCAGTCGGATCGCCGATGTTTTTTCCAATATAGTAAATTGGCTTAGCAAAACCTCGTGGATCTACGGCAAATCTCTCATGTCCGTCAACGGATCGTCCGCCGGCGCAAACAGCATTCATCTCAACCGGATTGCCGGCGCAAAGAGGAATGGCGTTTGCAATATGGATTTTTATTAAATTATCAGAATTCATTTTATCCTTTTTGATTTTTACCAATTTATTTATTAAAAGAGAATTTTCCTTCTCTCCCCATAAACTTTGTTCACCCGGAATCGGAATAAGACGATTGACCGCCCATTTATCAATCTTTAAATCTTTCATTAACTGGTACATCTTTTCTAAATTTCTGATATTTTTTAGGGTTGCCACCGTGTTTACTCTTATTGTTTTGATTCCGGCTTTTCTAAACCACCTAATTGCCCTTACTTTCTTTCTAAAAGAATCTTTAAATCCTGTTATTCTTTCATCTTCCTTTGGATCGTAAGTATGCATAGAAAAAAGGACATAATCCAAATATTTAACTATGTCCCTTACTGTTTTGTAATTCGTAATTAATGAACCATTAGTATTTAGGCGTGTCTCCATCCCTTTTGATTTAGTATATTTAATGAGGCTCAGTAAATCATTTCTTAGTATTGGTTCTCCACCGGTAAACCTGATTCTTTTTACGCCTACTTTTTTAGCATTGTCTATTATCTTCTTAATGTAACTGGATTTCAAATTACCGATTCCATGTCCTTTTTTCGCAAAGCTAGCCCTGTTAAAACAAAATTTACAATTAAAATTACATCTTGATTCTACTTCAATCATTATCTCTTCAGGCAGGTCAGGAATTGGTTTTATTCTGCTGATATCAGTTAATTTTAAATAATTTTTTTCTATGCCAGAACAAGCGGTTTTATATTTACAATCTCTGCACTGGTTCAGATGCTTATAACTACTGCTGTCTTTGTCTTTTAAAAACATACTTTCCGGTTCCGGCATCAAGCAATACGGAATATTCTTTGCTTTGAGCAAAACATCAAAGAAAAACCGATAACGGATTTTGGATATACATTCTGCCAAAATTTCCAACGGAACAATCAAATTTTTTTCGCCCGTTTTAGCAATATTAACCTGAGCCTTTTTAATCCCCAAATTCTTAATTATTTCAAAAATCTCCGACAAGTTTTTATAGTTTAGACCATTTAAAACAACGGATATCACAATATTATCTCTCTGTCCTAGTTTTATTAAATTTTTAATTCCACTTATTGTTTCTTTAAAACTTTTTTTTGATTGAGTGATATTATCGTGCAATTCAGGATTATTCCCGTGCAAAGAAATTTTGAAATAGTTAGCGCCATTTTTAATTATCTTTCGGGCAAATTCCTTCCTAGACAGCAATCTTCCATTTGTATTTAACTGGATAATTTCTATTTTCTTCTTTTTTGCTTCACTTAATATATTTAAAATATCGTCTCTTAGAGTCGGTTCGGCGCCAGTAAAAACAATTCTATTATCTTTCCTGTAATTAAAAAAAAATATCTTTTTCTTTATTTGCGAAAATGATGTTTCTTTTATCTTAAGAACACTGCAAAAAACACATTTATTATTGCATTTTCCTTCTAATAAAATTTTCATAAAAATCATTTACCTGCTTATGGCTTCCGCCGATAGCCACAAAATATCCCTCTCCTAGAAAATCTATCATATCAACACTAATGGGAAAAATGCCGAATCTATCCTTCTGATTGATAAAACTATCTTTTGAAGCAGTAAAAATCTTTTCAAACGATTGAGGAGGGAACTTAGATATGAAGCTCTTCCAAAAAACATTCTTTGATTTTCCAAACATCTTTTTAGCAATTAAATTCGGAAAGGTGCTGCCATTTATCCGAACATTGGTTTCAACTGGGAAAATCTCGTTCTTGTCGGTAACAATAAAATCAATCCCAATTAATCCGAAACAATTCTTAGATTGAAGATACCGGCATATCTTATTAGAAATTTCTTCCATCTTCTCGTATAAATCTGTTTTCTTATATATTAAGGAAGGATAAATATTGCCCGAATGAATGAAACCCTCGCTAAGAATTTGATCGGAAGCGCCAAGAGAGAAAATATTTTCTTTTGTGATAAAATACTGTGAATTAGGACTAAATTTAATATTTTCAATGAAAGCCTCTATGACAAAATTATCTTTGAAATTATAGTCAAGGCACTTTTTTAAATCCTTAATAGTTTCTACTAAAAAAATTCCAAAACCGGAAGCAGATCGTTCTTTTTTAAAAATAACTCTCTTGTAGCCCTTTTCCTTTATTTTTTCGAAATCTTTCTTCGCTCTTTCCGGATTACTCCGATAACCCGGAATTATTTTTAGACCGATTTCTTCTTTTACAACTTGCCGAAAATTACTTTTGTTGTTTATCCAATCAACAAAAGATGACTCTCTTAAAAGATTAGAACTAATTTTTTGAGATAGTTTTTCTGTGTCTTGGCTTTCAATATAAGGAATAAGAGTGTCAATGTTTGTTTTTTTAATTTTATCAATTAGGGTTTGATTGTCTAAAATTGCCTTTGTTAAAGAAGAATATTTTAGATAATCTTCAACGTAAAAAATATTTCTTTTCTTTATAGGTGCCAGGCCTAAACTCCTGTAATAATCCAGTAAAAATGGATCGGTTTTTTCGGCAAAAATAGCAGTATCATTTTCTTCCAATAAAGGCAGGATTCTTTTCTCGTAAAGTTTTCTTCTATCTTCTTTCTCAGTATCTTTTTCTTCGTGACGGTCATTAAGATAGAGAATATTATTTTTTCCACAAAGCTCGCCTAATAGCATGATTATTTTAATTCTTTATTTTTCTCCAGAAATTGGCTGATAGCCGAATTCTCTAAAACCAAATCTGATTTTACTCTTAAGTTTCTTTGTCTTATGTATCTGTCAGGATTTCTCTTAAATTTTAAATACCCTAAATTGGCAATCATAACAGCGTTGTCTACGCAATAGAATTTTTCTTTAGGATAACGCCCCAAAATATTCAATGGTTTTGTTTTTTTTATCAATTTTTTTCTTAGCGTTTGGTTGGCGGAAACGCCACCCGCCAAATGAATTTCTTTTGCTCTATATTTTTCGCTCAGAAAACATAAATTATCAATAATATTTTTGGCCAAAGAATTTTCAAAACTGGCTGCTAAATCAAAAATAAATTTAGGAGAAAGCTTATTTTTTTTTGCCGCTTCCATGTCAATAATCCTTTTAAAATTATTTCTTATCTTAATAAAATTCAAATCAATCTTGTTATTTCTAAAGGGCGGGACAAATTTGAAACGATTTGAATCGCCTCTCTTGGCTAAATAGGAAATTAAGTTGCCATCGCCCATTTTTCTTTTTGGGGAATTTTTAAGCCCCAACCAACAAACAATATCGCTAAAAAGAGTTCCTAATCCGATAAAGATGGGCTGCATTTTAGATCCATCTTTGACGACTCCCTTCATTTCTATAATTTTTTTGAACTTAAGGTTGTCTTTCTGTATTAATCCAATCAAACTATGTCCGCCTGAAGCGCTGAAAACCAGTACCGGATATTTAAATTCTTTTTCGTCTCTGCCAATCCAGTTCGAAAAAATATGGGCTTCCTGATGTTCAACGTCAACTATTGGAATATCTCTGACGTTCGAAATAACATTTGCCGCAACTACCCCTATTAAGACATTAGAAAGCAGGCTTCCTGAATTATTAACGCAAACTAAAGAAATATCATTTAGTGAAATTTTCGCTTTATTTAAAGCGTCTTTAATAGCACTGCCTATTTCTCTAATATGGTCTCTTGTTAAATCCAAAAGAGAATTCCTTACCGAGGGAATACTTTTACTCTTTTTAACCTGCGCTAAAACCTTATTCTCGTCTACTATCGCTATGCAGATATCGTGAAGAATTGTGTCAATGCCTAAAATTACCATCGTTTCTTATTAACTTATTTATTTTCTTCTCTAATAAAGAAGATTTGATCTCTCCCTCTCTAATAATTTTAATTTTGTTTTCAATAATCTCAACTACTGTTGAAGGACGACGTTCTGGTAGTTTGCCGGCATCTAAAACTATATCTGGCATAACTTCACTCTTAAAAATATTCCTAAAGTATTCCATCAATTCTTCCACCGAATAGGTGTTTTTTAACTCGGAGATATTAGCGCTTGTTCCAATCACTGGGCTCCGATGAAATTTTGACAGAGTTGAAGTCACCTTGTTAAAAGGTACGCGAAAACCAAGTGTCTTGTAATCTGGATTCAAAAAACTGGGAACAGTTTTTTCATTCCTTAGGACAGCGAACGTAAAAGGTTCTTTGGGAAATTTTTTAACTATCTTCTTTATTAAAGGGTTGAACTTGCCATACTTAGCAATATCATCAAGACAATAGAGCCCAAGATTAAAGGCCTTGCCTTTTTCTCTTTTTTTAACCTTATAGACCTTTTTTATTGACTCTGGCTTAAAGGCATCAGCAACAATAGTATAGACCGCATCGCCTGGAACAATAGCTATGCCACCTTTGCTTATCACATCAGCAACTTTTTTTATAACCCTAGGGTCCGGATTTTTATAGTCAATTTTTACAATATCCATAATATAGCTGATTTATTTAAAAATATTTTTTTACTATATCCTCAATATATTTTTTACTGTACCAATATTTTATCACATGCATATAAAATGATTCATGCCCCATATTCTTTTCGTCTAATTGCCATTCATACCAATATGGTGTTTCTTTTACAATTTTGTTCTTTAAAAGATAAGTCATCTCCTCTGTAAAATCATCTTTAAGATACGAACCGAATAATTGATAATATCGTTTTTTTTCAATTTTTCTAAAATACCCTATCTGCATGATTATAAACAACCGCTTATAGTCGTCTTTACTTCTGCTCATTCCATATAAAACTGGAAATTTATTGTCTTTTAACGAATCCATATATCTCCCAACATTGGCAGCAATATAATACTGATGGTCGCTAAAGTGAGAACTTGATCCAGGACCAATACCCATAACTTCCGACCGATAATTATATAAACTATCAGTGTTTTGATTGATTGCCCAACGTTTAGGCACTCCTTTTTTTATCATTCCGAAAAAGTTATTCGTACTATAAATCCTATAACCGTTTGATAATAATCTACCTCTGTAGTATTTGATTATGTCATCAATAATTACGCCTTTAGGAATATAGCGATTAATCTTGACCCGACCACCCAGGGTTAAATAATAACCTTCTAAGTATTCTGGAGATAGTTTTATCACGTTTTCAATTGTTCGTTTATACGAACTTATAGTTTCGCCAGGCAACCCCCAAATCACTTCTGTGCCAATATATTTAAATCCTGCTTTGCGCGCCCTTTTAAATGCCATGTGAACATCACTAAATTTGTGGCGGCGGCCAATCTTTTTAAGCACCTTATTGCTGGCACTTTGTAGTCCTATAGACAATCGATTTATACCTAATTTTTTAAATAGCATGAGTTTAGATAACGATAGTGTTTCTGGAGTGCCTTCAATAGAAATTTGAGCGTTTCTTTTAAGCCTAAAGTTATCCGAAATAATTTTAAAATATCTTTCAAATTGCTGCTTACTCAACATCGTTGGTGTTCCTCCCCCAAAAAATAGATTGTCCATTTCTTTTTTTCTGAAATCAACTTTATATAGTTTTATCTCGTTATTAAGAGCATCCAAGAATTTTTCAAAAACTTCGTTATCGCGACTTATCTCAGAATAATATTTACAAAAAGCACATCTGGTGGCACAAAAAGGAAAATGAACATAAAGTCCACAACTAAAATTTTCGCTTCCAAATTTAGAATTCAACGAATTACTTACGAAGTCGATACTAACTTCATTTTGATTGAGCGTCAAAGAAGGATATTCTCTACAATTTGCTAGAATATTTTTTTTAATCGCTAAATCCAGTAATTTTTTATAGATATTATCATTGAAATCCAACATATGTTATTTTAACTTCGGATGTTTTTTATGAAAAATAGCCTCATATTTTGACGCTAATTGCAATGCCGGCATTTCTTCGAATTTGTCGATTAATTTATTTGTTCTAAACTCCAGTTCTTTTATTCCTATTTTATTTTTATATTCTGCTGCTTTGGTTCCTTTTCTGATTGAAAAATTTCTAAAAATTACCGCATCAAAATAATTAGCTAGTTGAAAATTTTTATAAAACTCTTTTCTTTTTTCGCTTGGAAAACCATAAATAACTTCTGTTCTCAAATGGATATCGGGATTTATATCTTTTAGGTGTTTTGCTATCTCTAATACTTTATCAACATCATACTTACGATTCATTAAGGATAAAATTCTGGAAGTAAGTGATTGTACTGGAATATTAATGGAGTAAAACCTCTTAAACACTTCTTTGGGCACTTTGGAAAATAAATTAATCATCGCCTGAGGATGTATGTTTTGAATAATTAGCTTAAAGTTTTTTTTCGGAAGATTAATAATCTTCATTATTAATTCTGATAAACTAGAGTTTATATCAATTCCATAACTTCCGCCATCATCGCTTAATAAAACTATCTTTTTATAACCTAATTTAACTCCAGTATTAATTTCTTGAATAATTTTTTTAATCGGCTTGCTTTTTACGTATCCTTTTGCCCATTTTATAACGCAATAACTGCAATTATTAACGCATCCGCGACAGATATGCACAAAGTATTTATCATTGTTTATTTTATCCAAATAATACTTGCCCAATATATTGCTCTCGACATTTTCTATTTTCTTTCTGGACTTAAACAAAATATTAAATTTATCCATTTCAGCAAAACCAACTGGAATTAAATCCATTTTCTTTATAACTTCTGGATTAATCTTTGGCAGACAGCCAGTAA
>Ga0180007_10006236_pt1 | contig 11723 bp, 11 predicted proteins | sample MM_PC_MetaG_FD_121122 | JGI IMG/M metagenome (GOLD analysis project Ga0180007, IMG submission 121122) | Groundwater microbial communities from the Aspo Hard Rock Laboratory (HRL) deep subsurface site, Sweden - MM_PC_MetaG | ecosystem: Environmental > Aquatic > Deep subsurface > Groundwater...
ATTCCTGAGATCTACAATCCATTGTTTAAAATCATTTTGGCAGGTTGGCATGGCATCCTTTTTTGCATATTAAACCTGTGTTGGTATGTTGGCGTCTTTTATCTGTCTTTAAATTCATGACGTTAATGGGATCTCCTTAATTTGGCGGTGGATCAACGGCTGCGATTTCCGACATGATGATACTGGCTATTTTCCGGCATCTTTCCCTGGACATCCGGATGGTAATACCTGCCATGCTGATGGCTGCCACAACTTGTCCCTTTTTATTAAAAATGGGAGCGCCTACACCTATGGAATCAGGACTGACAACATGGATACTGTTTGCGTATTTCAGTTCTCGGGTCTGTTTGATCCATAATCTAACGTCTTTGTCTTCAATTCCATAATATTTCAGGTATCTGGGGGCATTGGCCGCAATAATATCCTCCCTTTGTTTTTCAGGCAGGAAAGAGAGCAATGCCAGGCAAGCCGCTCCAATACCGAGAAGCCGTCGTTCACCAATATCAAATCCAAGCACCTGAACGCGGTATTTGCCTGGTTTCTGATCAATGCACAAACCATCATGACCGGAAGGAATAACCAGGCAAGTACCATCTTCAGTCAGCTCGCTGATCCGTTGCAATGTTGTACGGTAACGGTCCCGGAGGGAAATTTGCTGGGCTGCAGCCCCTAAAGAATATAATTCAGCACCCAGGTGATATGTTTTTTCTTCATTACTGAGTGATAAGAACTCTTCTTCCAGTAAAACCATCAGAATGCGATGAACAGTGGGTGTCGGAAGATCCACGGCTTTTGCAATTTGATGCAGCCGCGCACCGGTTTTATTGTATTTGGAAACAGACCTTAGAATGGCAATTGTACGGCGAATGCTTTGTGTCCCATCCTGGCGGAAGGGGCTTTTTTTTACAAATTTCTGGATCTTTTCTGTTGTCATATTTTCTTTAGTTCCTATCGCTTTGTTACCAAAACGGTTGTAAGAAGATATGAAGCCCAATTAAAAATTCCATATTATGGAATAAGATGTTCCATAATGCAGCACAAATTTATTGAAATATTTTACCAGTGTCAAGTATTTTTTTTAACGGGTCGAAAAAAAAATGGATTTCTTTGGTCGGGCCTGGTACTGAATTTGCTTCTTTGATTTGTCTGTGGTTTATAAACAGATAAAAAATCAGAAGATAAATATATTCTGATATATGAAAAATTGGGGTGAAATATAGAAATGAGCCGTTTAAAGGACAATCTTGACGATATCTATTCCCGGTATAATAAAAGGGAGTATGTAAATCCTGATCCGCTCGTATTTCTGTATGATTACCCTGAGAAAAAAAATCGTGAGATTGCTGGATTTATTGCAGCCTGCCTGGCTTATGGCCAGGTTGAGTTGATCATGAAAACAATTGCCCTTGTCCTTGGGAAACTTGAACCCACTCCTTTTGATTATCTGTTCAGCCGGACCAAAAAAGATATGGTTTATGATTTTAAGGGATTTCGATACCGGTTTGCAACGGATGTCCACATGGTCAACCTCTTATGGGGAATCAGGGCCGTTTTAATCCAATTTTCATCCCTTGAAAATTGTTTTTCTGACGGATTGGCATCTGAAGATGAAACAATTTTACCGGGACTGGTCTTTTTTTTTCAGCAGATCAGTAAAGATAATCAGATCGGGCATCTTTTAGCAGACCCGCAAAAAAAGAGTGCGTGTAAAAGAAGTCTTCTTTTTTTGCGGTGGATGGTCAGAAAAGATCGGGTAGATCCGGGAGGATGGGAAAATATACACCCTTCCCAGTTGATTGTTCCTCTGGATACGCATATGCATAAGATTGGCCGGATGCTTGAATTTACAAAAAGAAACAGCCCGGATATGAAAACAGCACTTGAAATTACCCATGGTTTCAGAACGGTTGTAAGGCAAGATCCGGTCAAATATGATTTTTGTCTTACCCGGTTTGGTATCAGGCGGGAATTGAGCATGGATCATCTGGGTCAGACACTGTTTATGATTGAAAACTAAAAGGGCCGTGATATGTTTTACAAGGGATTTGCTATGCCATCATTAATCAGCGGAATATTGATCGAGCGGTACAAACGGTTTCTTGCCGATGTTCAGCTGGATACGGGTGAAAAGGTGACGGCTCACTGCCCGAATTCAGGTTCCATGAAGGGGTGTGCGATTCCCGGATCAAAGGTCTGGCTTTCAGAAAGTGATAATCCCAAAAGAAAGTACAAATATACCTGGGAATTGATTAAAGTGCCGGGAACATTGATCGGTATCAATACGCTGGTGCCCAATAAACTGGTAAAACAATCCATTGAAAATGGTTTGATAGAAGCGTTATCCGGCTACGATCACGTGACATCAGAAGTCAAAACAAGCAGCCATACACGTCTTGATCTGCTTCTGGAAAAGGGGCCTAAAGAAAAGTGCTATGTGGAGATAAAAAACTGTACCCTGGTGGAAGAGGGAATCGCCATGTTTCCGGATGCCGTGACCACAAGAGGACAAAAACATCTTGATGAACTGGTTGATCTTGTATCTTGCGGTCACAGAGGGGTGATTTTTTTTTTGATCCAGCGCATGGATGCAACGGTTTTTAGACCGGCAGAGATGATCGATCCCATTTATGCGCAAAAATTGAGACAAGCCGTGAAAAAAGGCGTGGAAGTAATTGCAATGGATACCATTATCAACACACGGATGATCAGGATAAAAAATCATGTGCCCGTGCAACTGGTTTGAGGGGGTGCAATGGTTGATACAGATGCCATATAAAAAAGATATTGGCTTTGTTGACATTCTACCACCCTGTAGTATTTTTACAATTATATGAATAACAAGAGCAATATAGTTCAGATCTGATTAAGGAGACGATTTATGTGGGATTATACAGATGAAGTAAAGGACCATTTTTTAAAACCCCGGAATGTGGGTGAACTCAAAGGAGCCAATGCCATTGGTGAAACAGGCTCATTAAATTGTGGGGACGCATTGAGATTATATTTAAAAGTCAATAAAAACGAACGAATCATGGATGCATCCTTTATGACATTCGGATGTGCAAGCGCCGTGGCATCTTCGTCGGCCCTGACCGAGATCATCAAGGGAATGACCCTTGATGAGGCGTTAAAAATTACCAATGATGATATCTCAGATTATCTGGGAGGGCTGCCAAAAGAAAAAATGCATTGTTCAGTGATGGGACAGTCTGCCTTGAAAAAAGCCGTTGCCAATTTTCGAGGTGTTCAGATTCTGGAAAAACCCGGTCAAATGGTTTGTGAATGTTTTGACGTGACTGATCTTGAGATCATTGATGCGGTAAAGGCAAACAGCCTTAAAACCACGGAGGATGTGACAAATTACTTGAAAGCCGGTGGCGGTTGCGGCAAGTGTCTGGACCGGATTGAAGAGATCATTGAATCAATTGAAGCCAAAGGATGATATCGTTAAAATGAAGATTGTATATACGGATAACAATGCAACAACAAAGGTTGCAGATGAAGTAATAGCAGAAATGCTTCCTTATTTTGGTGAATTATATGGCAACCCTTCTTCCATGCATACGTTTGGAGATCAGGTGGGTAAAAAGGTAAAACAGGCAAGACAGCGCGTGGCAGATCTGATCAATGCCGATCCAGATGAAATTGTGTTCACAAGCTGTGGCACAGAAAGTGATAATGCTGCCATTAATGCAGCCATTAAAGCTTTCCCGGAAAAAAAACATATCATTACCTCCAATGTTGAGCACCCTGCCATTAATAACCTTTATAAACATCTGCAAAAGACAATGGGATATGAGGTCACATTTGTTCCTGTGGATCGAAAAGGGCTTCTTGATCTTGATCTATTATACAAGAGCATGACACAGAACACGGCCATTGTTTCCCTGATGTGGGCCAACAACGAGACCGGGGTTTTGTTTCCCATTGATGAAATTGCAAAAAAAACCAATGAAAAGGGTATCCTTTTTCATACGGATGCAGTTCAGGCAATGGGTAAAGTTCCCATTGATGTTAAAAAAACAGGGGTGGATATGTTGTCTTTTTCCGGGCATAAAATTCATGCCCCCAAAGGAATTGGTGTACTATATGTGAAAAAGGGATTCAAGTTTTCACCCTTTCTCATTGGCGGTCATCAGGAGAAAGGACGGCGCGGGGGCACGGAAAACACCGTATCCATTATCGGGCTTGGAAAGGCCTGTGAGCTTGCAAAAAACAATCTGACCATTATGAATACCAGGGTCAGGGAACTTCGGGATTATCTTCAGAATCAGTTGTTGGAGAAAATTCCCGGGTCATCCGTGAACGGAGACCTTGAGCAAAGACTGCCCAACACATTGTATATTGGGTTTGATGCTGTGGAGGGTGAATCCATTCTGCTGATGCTGGATCGTGATGGGATCTGTGCTTCTTCCGGATCTGCATGCACATCAGGATCTTTAGACCCGTCCCATGTGCTTATGGCAATGAAGGTTCCCTTTAAGTCTGCCCATGGTTCCATTCGATTTTCTTTATCCCATTATAATACAAAAGAAGAGATGGATATTATTATCACAACCCTTGTCCCTGTGATTCAAACGCTCAGAGATATGTCGCCCTTCTGGAAGGACGGAAAGATGGTATGATACATCTGAATGGAGACCAGCATGTCCTTAACGATGAAATCAAGGCGCGTTCAGGAATTGATTATAATTCCTGCCTGCATTGCAAGACCTGTGCAAACGGCTGTCCCTTTATTGCGGGAATGGATTATGCCCCCCATGCAGTCCTTCGCCTTGTCCAGTTTGGGATGGAAGATGAAGCGCTAAATTGCTCCACCATATGGGTGTGTGTGGGATGCAACACCTGCAGCAGCGGTTGTCCCATGGCAATTGATATTCCGGCGGTGATGGACAGCCTTCGTCACAAGGCCATTGAAAAAGGGGTTAAAATAGCAGAACCGGATATTCTAAATTTTCATACCCAGGTGTTAAACACGGTAAAAAAATATGGAAGAACCCATAAGCTTGAGATCATGATGCGGTATAAGTTTCAAAAAATGGATCTTTTAAGCGATATGGGTGTTGGTCTTAAAATGTTAAAAAAAAGAAAACTTGATTTAACACCATCAAAAATTCAGGATAAAAAAGCCATTGAAAAAATCTTCAGGAAAAAATGAAAGAAACAGCGGATCAGAAAAATTAACCTTTTCTTTTTTCCCGGGGTGTTCGCTCAACGCATCTGGTCATGAAAATACCATGTCTCTGCTCAAATTCTGCGATAGCGTTAATATTGAGTTGATAGAACTTGAAGACTGGAACTGCTGCGGTTCATCCTCTGCCCACAGTATTGACCATGATGCAGCAGAGAAACTTCCCATGCGCAATATTTCCCTGGCAACAAAAGGAATCCCGTTAATGATTGCCTGCCCAAGCTGCCTGATCCGAATGAAATCCACTTATCTAAAAATTAAACGGGATAAAGTTTTAAAACAGAAATACGAAGCATTATGGGAAAAACCGTTTGATGAAGATCTTGAGATTGTCCATTTTTTTGAGGTTATGAATAGAATTCGACTTGAAGATTATATTGATCAGCCCGGGGAAAAATTAAAACATCTGAAAGTTGCCCCGTATTATGGCTGCATGCTTTCAATGCCCCCGGATTTAAGATTTGAAAAAAATTATTATGGGATTATGGAACAAACCCTTAAACGACTGGGTGCAGACCCCATCTCTTTTGGATATGGGAAACAGTGCTGTGGAACATATCTTTCCGTTGCAAAGCCCAAGGTTGCTCAGAAGGTTGTCAATGAAATTATATTCAAGGCCATGGAAGCCGGTGCAGAGTGCCTGGTAACTGCCTGTTCCATGTGTCACCTGAATCTTGAAATCAGGTGCAGTCTTGAAAATCCCATTCCTGTTCTTCATTTTTCAGAACTGCTTTCAATGGCTTTGGGAGCCCAGGATCAGAAAAAGTGGTTTCCAAGGCATATCGTGGATCCGGTTCCGCTGTTGAAAAAAAGAGGGTTGATCGTTTCCTGATGCGTTGTGCCGGATCAGGAAGGGTTAAACAGGTCCGTGCTCATATATCTTTCCCCTGTATCGCATATGATAAACACGATGGTTTTGCCGTTGTTTTCCTTGCGTGATGCAACCTTTTTTGCCGCATGGAATGCTGCACCAGATGAAATGCCGCAAAGAATACCTTCGTTCAGGGCAAGATCTTTTGCCCCTTGAAACGCTTGTTCATTTTCAACAAGAATGACTTCATCAAGAATCTTTACATTCAGATTTTCAGGGATGAAACCCGCGCCAATACCTTGAATTTTGTGAGGCCCCGGGGTTCCACCAGAGATAACGGGCGAATCAGCAGGTTCCACAGCTACGGACCGGATATCAGGATTTTTCTGTTTCAACACCTCTGATACCCCTGTAATCGTTCCGCCCGTACCAACGCCGGCGACAAAGATATCAATCTTGCCATTTGTATCATTCCAGATTTCCAGTGCGGTTGTTTTTCGATGAATCTCAGGATTGGCTGGATTGGAAAACTGGTCAGGCATAAAGGCATTGGGTGTTTCCCGGACAATTTTTTCTGCCTCTTCAATGGCTCCTTTCATCCCTTTTGGGCCTGGGGTAAGAATAAGAGTGGCTCCCAGATGTTTTAACAGCTGCCGCCGTTCAATGCTCATGGTGTCGGGCATGGTTAAAATCAGTTTCAATCCTTTTACCCGGGCAACAAAGGCCAGGGCAATACCCGTGTTGCCGCTGGTGGGTTCTACAATGGTGGATTCAGAATTGATTTTTCCTGTTTTGAAGGCATCTTCAATCATGGCAAGTCCGATGCGGTCTTTTACACTGGAGGCCGGGTTGAAAAATTCAGATTTCCCATATATGTTGGCCCCGGTTTCCAGGCTGGCCGATCGGATATATACCAACGGGGTATTGCCACAGGTTTTTGTGATATCAGGCTTGATATTCATGGTTCTGCTCCTTTTGATTTTCCTGGTATTTGTAGACAAGGCTGGGAGACTCCATAAATACTTTTGTGTCCGGCGGAACAGAACTGGTCAGCCAGACATTTCCCCCCACAACAGACCGTGTACCAATGATGGTTTCACCCCCCAGGATCGTGGCGCCGGAATAGATAATAACATCATCTTCAATGGTGGGATGCCGCTTGGCGCCCCTGAGTTTTTCTCCTGCATTTGGGGGTAGAGACAAAGCGCCGATGGTAACATTTTGATACAGCCTGACATTATTGCCCACCACACTGGTTTCACCGACAACAATACCGGTCCCGTGATCAATGACAAATCTTTCTCCAATTTCTGCACCAGGGTGGATATCGATTCCCGTAAGACTATGGGCATATTCCGTCATGATTCTTGGCAGTTGGGGAACATTCAGGGTGAATAGAATGTGGGCAATCCGGTATACGGTTATGGCGAAAAGTCCTGGATACGAAAAAATGATTTCATCGTGGCTTTTTGCGGCCGGATCTCCCTCATATGCGCCTTTTACATCCTCGGCCAGAGATAAACGAAGGGTTGGTATGGCCTGGATCACTTTCAGGGCAGCTGAATTGCCTCTTTTTTCACATTCTGAGCAGGCCTGGCCATACCGAAGGCAGTCATGTCTGAGCACGTGGGTAATTTGTTCTGACAGGATATCATACAGCTGTGAAATAGCCAGGCCAATACTATACGTAAGATTTGCCCCGTCAATTTTTTCACCGGAAAAGTAGCCGGGGAAAAGAATTTCCCGGAATTTATCGATCATCTCTTTTACGCTGGTTGAAAAATGAATGGGTTCATCTCCGATATGGGCAAAACACCTTTTGTCATCCATGGATGTGAGAATGGCATTGATGACATGGGGTAATTCCTTACGATATTCAGAAGCATTGTCAATTTCCGTACGGCATTCACTTGTTACACAAAAATTATCCATTGGTTTTAGACCCCTTCTTTCGCTTCAAAAAAATGGTTAAACACTTTGCAGACTCTGCACTCTTCCATTTTGTCCTCCCATGAATTGTGGGCCTGTCCGCTGCAGTTGGTTCCATTAATAAACCAGCACAAATCGCCGGCATTAAATTCCCAGGCCGGACATTTTTCAAGTTTTTTATCTGGACAATTACGGATGTCCCAGCATTTTTCCGAAGGTGTGTCAATGTTCATTATGGCCCGGGAAAGCAGAAAAAGTAATTGGCGCTCAACATGATGGGGTATTTTACGCCATCCCTGTTCATAGCTGTGTATCGCTTTTATGGATACGCCAAGAAGTTGCGCTATATCTTTCTGGGTCTTGTTCAGTCTCGCTCTGATGTTTTTAAATGCGCTGCTCTCCATAGTTTCATGTCTTTAAATTAAAGGGTTATTGGGTTATACTGTACAATCTGACTAAAAATATACCACAGAGTGGGGGTTGTCAATGGAAAAACCGTGTACCCGTTGGTCATGCTTCAAAAAAAATAAGAATCTGGCTTGACGCAATATTTTCTTGCATTACTTTATGCAATAAACCATAAAAAATAATAGAAAAGGTGTTTTATGAATCTTGACAAATTAACGACAAAATCCCAGGAACTTTTGCAGTCGGCGCATGACATGGCACAAACGTATGGCAATCAGGCCATTGAACCGGTCCATTTTTTAAAGGCCATGATTGAGGATGATCAGGGAATCGTTTTCTCCATATTAAAAAAGATCGGTGTCCGGGTGGATGTTCTGAAAAAAGATATTCAGGCCGGCATTGAACGGCTGGTAACCGTGTCGCAAGGCTCAACCGTTTATCTATCCCAGGCTGGAAAACAGGTATTGGATCAATCATTTTCAGAGGCCCAGAAAATGAAGGACCAGTATGTGAGCCTGGAACATATTTTTCTCACCCTTGCCACCATGAAAGGAGAACCCTTTAATATCCTGACGAAAAATGGTATCCACCGGGAAACCATCCTCACTGTATTAAAGGATATCCGGGGAAGCCAGAGCGTAACGGACCAGAATCCTGAAGAAAAATACCAGGCCCTGGAAAAATTCGGGCGTGATTTAACCAAACTTGCCCGGGACGGGAAGCTTGATCCGGTCATCGGCCGGGATGAGGAAATCCGGCGGATTGTACAGGTCCTGTCAAGACGTCGGAAAAACAATCCGGTATTGATTGGCGAGCCAGGGGTCGGCAAAACTGCCATTGTTGAAGGCCTGGCCCAGCGAATAATTGAAGGGGATGTCTCCGATAGCTTAAAAAACAGGCGGGTAATTGCTCTGGATATAGGATCATTGCTTGCCGGGGCAAAGTTCCGGGGTGAGTTTGAAGAACGTCTCAAGGCAGTGCTAAAAGAGGTGGAGGCAGCCCAGGGTGAGGTGGTGCTGTTTATTGATGAGTTGCATACCGTTGTCGGTGCAGGCGCAGCAGAGGGTTCTGTGGACGCTTCCAACATGCTGAAACCTGCCCTGGCCCGTGGAACCTTAAGATGTGTCGGTGCCACCACATTGAATGAATACCGAAAATATATTGAAAAAGATGCTGCCCTTGAAAGACGGTTTCAACCGGTTTTTGCAAAAGAACCCACTGTGGAAGATACGATTTCCATTTTAAGGGGGTTGAAAGAAAAATACGAGGTTCACCATGGGATACGGATAAAGGATTCAGCCATTGTGGCGGCAGCCACCCTGTCCAACCGGTATATTGCAGACCGGTTTTTGCCGGATAAGGCCGTGGACCTGATTGACGAATGTGCTTCCCGCCTGAGAATAGAGATCGATTCCATGCCCCAGGCCATTGATGAGATCAAACGAAAAATTACCCAGGCTCAGATTGAACGCCAGGCCCTGCTCAAGGAAAAAGACAAGGCATCCAGGGAGCGCCTGGAAAAATTGGAAAAGGATATTGCCGCCATGAAAGAAGAGATTGCACCGTTGCAACTTCACTGGGACAGTGAAAAACAGTTGATTCAACAGATTTCCGGCATCAGGGAGGATATTGACCGGTTTCAGACCCAGGCCCATGTGGCAGAGCGCAATGGTGATCTGGAAAAAGTAGCCAAGATCAGATACGGCACCATCGCACAACTGCAAAGAGATCTTGAAACCAAAAAGCAGGCTCTCACGGAATTCCAGCAGGACAAAAGAATGCTCAAAGAAGATGTGGAAGAATCGGATATAGCAGAAGTAGTCTCTATCTGGACAGGAATTCCAGTGTCTAAGATGCTCGAAGGCGAGCAGAAAAAACTGATTCATATGGAAGATCATATCAAACAACGGGTCATTGGTCAGCAAAAAGCCATTGATGCCGTATCCAATGCAGTCAGACGCGCCAGATCAGGGCTTCAACCCGAAGACCGGCCCATTGGTACATTTATTTTTATGGGTCCCACAGGCGTTGGAAAGACTGAACTTGCAAAATCCCTTGCCCAATTCATTTTTGACAGCGACCAGGCCATGATCCGTGTGGATATGTCTGAATATATGGAAAAACACTCTGTTGCAAGGCTCATTGGGGCACCTCCCGGATATGTGGGATATGATGAAGGTGGTTTTTTGACCGAAGCCGTCAGAAGGCGCCCGTATTCGGTTATCCTGTTCGACGAGATTGAAAAAGCGCATCAGGATGTTTTCAATGTCCTTCTGCAGGTTCTGGATGATGGCCGGATGACAGACGGACACGGCAGAACAGTGAATTTTAGAAATACCATTATTATCATGACATCCAATGTGGGGTCCCGTTTCCTCCAGGAACTTGGAACGGATGGACTTGAGGATACGACTGTTCAGAAGGAAATCGCCCATGCACTAAGAGAGGTTTTCAGACCGGAATTTTTAAACCGGATTGATGAAATCATTACTTTCCATGCCTTGACAATGGAGAATATCAAACAGATTGCTGCCATCCAGATTGAGAAACTCAATCAACGGCTCAAATCCCGCAATCTTACGATTCATTTGGATGACAGTGCAATGGAATACCTGGCGCAAAAGGGATATGACCCCACCTTTGGGGCAAGGCCCTTAAAGCGGGTCATCCAGCAGGAGCTTGAAAACCCCTTGTCTCTATCCATTCTAAAAGGAGAATTTGGGGAAGGGTCTACTATCGGCTTTATCAGAAAGAATGATGGGTTGGAATTGAAGATGATGGGTTGAAACCTGCCTTTTTTTGTTCTTATGGGTATGAGTTGGCCACTTTCGGTGTTCTGAACCTATTCGCAGATTGAGAATACTAAGTTGAAATCTCCATCTTTGTTGCGGAGGGACAGGTTATTTTTTACCGCCAGCGCCTGTTATCTGCCGGAAAAGGAAAAGGGCGTCTTTCAGGCTGATTTGATTGCCACCACCCACAGCGGCGTCCGAGCGCAGGGGAGTGGTCGGTAATCCCGCAACGATTTTGAGCGCCGAAAAGAGGTCTGCCTGAGTGACCGCACAGTCTCCGTTCAGGTCTCCCGGTGCGGGAATCACCTTGCCTTCGGGATAGTATCGGAACGTGATATCGGACTCCCCCTCGCTGTTTTTCCCTCCAAAGACCAGAATCCGCTGTTCCCCCAGTGGCGAGGTCTCTTCCCGGACAGCATCAGCCCTGATGAGGGCTGTCGGCATATCCGTTTGTTTAGTCCAGATTTTGGAAAAAAAATTAAAGGACCAGCAATCTTTAAGGGCCGTGCCGTCCAAGCTCTCTCCTCCGAAAAGCCATAAATTAGGCCCGCTGGGAATCAGTGCGGCGTAGGAGCGGGCAGGCGGCCAGTCG
>Ga0180007_10006237_pt1 | contig 11723 bp, 10 predicted proteins | sample MM_PC_MetaG_FD_121122 | JGI IMG/M metagenome (GOLD analysis project Ga0180007, IMG submission 121122) | Groundwater microbial communities from the Aspo Hard Rock Laboratory (HRL) deep subsurface site, Sweden - MM_PC_MetaG | ecosystem: Environmental > Aquatic > Deep subsurface > Groundwater...
ATCACCTTCACCGGCTCGTTCGATGTCGGCATGCAGATCCAGCGGGATTTCTCGGCCTGTTCCTGGGTCCGGCCAGTGATCCTGGAACTCGGCGGGAAGAACCCGTCGATCGTCTCACGCCACGCCGACCTGGAACACGCCGCGGTGGGGATCGTCCGCTCGGCGTTCGGGCTGCAAGGCCAGAAATGCTCGGCCGACTCACGCGTCTTCGTCGAGGCGCCGGTTTACGCTGAACTGGTCTCGCGGCTGAAAGACCTGGCTGAGAAGCTGGCCATCGGTGACCCGACCGACCGCAAGGTCTATATGGGCCCGCTGATCAACGCCGGCGCATACCAGGACTACCAGGACTTCAGCGCAGAGCTGGGCAAGGCCGGGAAATTCCTGACCGGTGGGAAAACCCTGATCGGCGCGGGCTATGACAAGGGTTACTTCGTCCAGCCCACTTTCGTCACCGATGTGCCCCTCGATCACCGCCTGTGGAAGCACGAGATGTTCCTGCCGATCACCCTGATCGCCAAAGTGGACAGCCTGGACGAGGCGATGAAGCACGCCAACGACACCCAATACGGCCTGACGGCCGGGTTCTACGGCTCCGAAGAGGAGGTCGCCTGGTTCTTCGAGAACATCCAGGCCGGGGTCACCTACGCCAACCGGCCCCAGGGGGCGACGACGGGCGCCTGGCCGGGGTTCCAACGGTTCGGCGGCTGGAAGGCCTCCGGGTCGAGCGGCAAGAACGCCGGCGGCCATTACTACCTGCCGTTGTACCTGCACGAACAAATCCAGACCCAGATTCGATGATCACCCCCACCTGCGGAGGCAAAAATCCTCCGCAGGTTTCTTTATCGCACTGAACCCCGTTATAATAGGGGCCATGAACGACGACCTCGTCCCGCGCATCGGCACCTTTTTCATCATGGTCGGGATCGGCCTGATGGTGCTCTTCGCCAGCTCCGAGCTGGCCGGCAGTGTGCGGTTCGAGTTCTTCGTTTACAGCCTGGGTGCCCTCATTGCCGGGTTCATCCTCCGGCGGCGCCGCGCTCCACCCCCCGAAAGCGGCCGGTTCCGCACCGCCCGAAGGATCAGTGACCGCCAAAGACAAAGCAAGGAACAAAGGAAGCAAAAAAAACTGCAGAAGCAGCAAAAGAAGTGACCCACCTATGCCAAAACTCATCTCCCTAACTGAAGCCATCTCGGATTTCGTCAAAGACGGTGACTGCATCTATGCCGCAGGATTCACCCACCTGATCCCGTTCGCAGCCGGACACGAGATCATCCGCCAGGGCAAGCGCGACCTGGTCCTCGCCCGGGCCACACCGGATCTCATCTACGATCAACTCGTCGCCGCCGGCTGCGCCCGCAAGGTGATCTTCTCTTACATGGGCAACCCCGGGGTCGGCTCGCTGCGCATCGTCCGGACTGCAATCGAAAAAGGCCAGCTCGAATGGGAAGAGTATTCCCATTTCGGGATGATCACCCGCCTGCAAGCCGGAGCCTCCGGCCTGCCCTTCCTGCCGATGAACCAGACCTCGGCAACGGACCTCGAAGCGGCCAACCCGGCGATCAAGCGGGTGATTGACCCCTACAGCGGCAAAGAAATCATCGTCGTCCCGGCGCTCAACCCGGACGTGGCCATCGTCCACGTCCAGCGCGCCGACCGGGACGGCAACGCCCACCTGTGGGGCATCATCGGGGAACAGAAGGAAGCCGCCTTCGCCGCCAGCAAGGTGATCCTGACCGCTGAAGAAATCGTCGACGAGGCGATCATCCGCTCCGACCCGAACCGGACGTTGATCCCCGGGTTCATCGTCGACGCGGTGTGCCATGTTCCCCATGCCTGCCATCCCTCCTATGCCCAGGGTTATTATGACCGCGACAATGCCTTCTACATCGAGTGGGACAAGGTTTCCGCCGACCCGCAAGCGACGAAAGCCTATCTGGATGAATGGGTCTACGCTGTCAAGGACCGGGAGACCTACTGGCAGAAACTCGGCCCCGAAGTCCATTCCCGGTTGAAAGTCGAAAGCCGCTTAAGCAGCCCGGTGGACTACGGGGACTATTAGCCGAACATGTCCGGCTCACCCCTAGCTGAAAGGCCGGAGCGGATCCCGTACGAGCAGATCGGCGGCAGTGGCCCATCCTTGCTCTTTGCCCACGCCAATGGCTACCCGCCGGGTTGTTACCTGCCGTTCTTTGAACTTTTCAAACCGCATTACTCTCTGAAAGCGATCCGGCAGCGCCCGCTGTGGCCAGGGTTGGCCCCCGAGACCCTGGAGGACTGGCATCCCCTGGCCGGTGACCTGCTTGCTTTTCTGGACCAGCAATCCGACCAGGCCGTGATCGCCGTTGGCCACTCACTCGGCGGGGTCACCACCCTGCGGGCCGCACTACGTTCGCCGGACCGGTTCCGGGCGATTGTCCTGTTGGACCCGGTACTCCTTCCGCCGGCCGTGATATTTACATGGAGGTTGATCCGCTCCCTTGGCCTGAGTTCGACCCTGCATCCGCTGATCTCGGTCACGCTTACCCGCCGGCGCGAGTTCGACGACCTCGAACAGGCCTATAAAGGCTACCGGCGCCGGGACATCTTCCAGCGCTTCAGCGACGACAGCCTGCGGGCATACCTCGCCGGGATAACTGCCCCGCTACCCGGGGGTGGCTACGGCCTGGTCTACAGCCCGGAATGGGAGGCGCGCATCTACCACACCGGCATCTGGAGCGACATGGACATCTGGCGCGGCCTGCCCTCTCTCGAGGTCCCGACCCTGATCCTGCATGGTGCCGAGTCAGACACCTTCCGGGCAGGAACCGGCCGGCTCGTGCGCAAAAAAAATCCGGCGGTCCGGGTTGAAGCAGTGCCGCAGTGCGGGCACCTGCTCCCCCTGGAAAGACCGGTTGAGGTTTTCGAACTCATTCACCAATTTTTGCAGGAGACATTATGACTGAACAGAGTTATTCCTCTGCCGAACTGATGATCGTCAATGCCGCCCGGTTATTACAGGATGGCGATGTGGTTTTCGTCGGCGTCGGCCAGCCCAACCTGGCCTGCAACCTGGCCAAACGGACCCACGCGCCGAACCTGGTCATGATCTACGAAGCAGGGGTGATCGGGGCGGAACCTGCCCGGCTGCCGCTCTCGATCGGCGACCCGACATTGGTCAGCGGCGCCCTCTCGGTCGTCAGCATGTATGACATCTTCGCCAACTATCTCCAGCGCGGCAACGTTGATGTCGGCTTCCTGGGCGGCGCCCAGATCGACCGTTTCGGCAACATCAACGCAACGGTCATCGGAGGCTACGAACATCCCAAAGTCCGGCTACCCGGTTCCGGCGGCTCGCAAGAGATCGCCGCCTGGGCAAACCGGTGCTACATCATGACCCCCCACCAGGCGCGCCGCTTCCCCGAAAAGGTGGATTTCCTGACATCGGCAGGCTACCTGGATGGCCAGGGGGGACGTGAAAAAGCAGGCCTGCGTGGCAAGGGACCGGTCGCGGTCGTTACCGACCTCGGCATCCTCGAGCCAGACGAGACCGGGGAATTGGTCCTGACTGCCCTGCATCCTGGCAAAACGACAGCCATGGCCAGGGAGAATACCGGCTGGGATTTGAAAGCCTCCCCGGCCTTGCGGACAACCGAGCCGGTCACCAGCAACGAATTGCGCATCCTGCGCGAAGAGCTGGACCCGGAAGGGATCCATAGCAGAGCGGGATAACCGGCACATGGAACCTGGCATCGAAAAACGCCCTTTCTTCAGGAAGATCTTCCTTTCAGCGGACGAGCCACGCCTGCGTGCAGGCTGGCGGCTGTTGGTCCAGACCCTGCTTCTGCTCGTCCTCTCCGCCTGCCTGGCTATTCCGCTTGGGATCTCCATCCTGGTCATGAAGCTATCCATCGACTCGCCCTGGGTCATGCTGCTATCCCAGCTTGTGGAGTTGGGTGCCATCGGAGCGTCTGTATTCCTGGCGCGCCACTTCCTCGACCGGCGTTCGATCACCAGCCTTGGGACGGGATTGAACCGTTGGACCGCGCTTGACCTGGGCATTGGCTTTGGGATCGCCCTGGTGATGATGGCAACCGTGTTCCTGCTCCAACTCGCTCTCGACTGGATCACCTTCGAAGGCTTCGCCTGGCAATCGGACAGTATCGTAGATGTGCTCGTCAATGTGGTTCTGTTTTTTGTCATCTTCGTATTGGTCGGGTGGAATGAGGAATTGCTCTCGCGGGGGTACCACCTGCAGACCCTGGCCAGCGGGTTGAACCTGGCCTGGGGCGTCATGCTCTCCTCGGCCATCTTCGGGATCCTGCATATCTTCAACCCGGGCGCGAACTGGGTTTCCTCACTGGGGATCTTCTTCGCCGGGCTTTTCCTGGCCCTCGGCTATCTTCGCACCCGTCAGCTCTGGTTGCCGATCGGGTTGCACCTCGGCTGGAACTTCTGCGAAGGTGTACTCTTCGGGTTCCCGGTCTCCGGGCTGGACATCTATCCCCTGATACGGATCACCGTCACCGGGCCGGAGTTGTGGACCGGCGGTCGTTTCGGCCCCGAAGCCGGGTTGATCATGCTGCCTGCGCTTGCGCTGGGCAGTCTGCTGATCTTCGTCTACACCCTCTCGAGACAAAATCAGGCATCGGATCAATCATGACTGCGATCCTCGCTTCACTGCCCATCTTCGTAATTCTCGTCCTCATGGTTGGCTTCCGCTGGGGCGCGGCCCGCGCTGGCGCGGCTGGTTATCTTGCCGCCTTCCTGCTGGCGGTTGCTTTTTTCGGAGCCCGTACTGATGTCCTTGCCTACGCGCATACCAAATCCCTGCTCCTGACCTTCGATGTCCTCTACATCATCTGGGCCGCTTTCCTGCTCTACCGGGTGGCAGACGAAGCCGGGGCGATCAAAACCATCGGCGAAGCCCTGCCCAGGCTGACCCGCGACCGGGGCATGTTGGCAATCCTGATCGGCTGGGTGTTTGCATCCTTCCTTCAGGGGGCAGGAGGCTTTGGCGTCCCCGTCGCGGTGACCGCGCCCCTCCTGGTCGGGCTTGGCTTCACCCCTCTCGTTGCCGTATTGATCCCCTCGATCGGCCACGGCTGGGCGGTCACCTTCGGGTCGCTGGGGTCATCGTTCCAGGCCCTGATGTCCGCGACCGGGATGGGCGCTGATGCATTGGCAGCGTTCCCGGCGCTTTTCCTCGGGGTTTCGGCTGTGATCTCCGGGCTGCTGGTCGCCCACATCGCGGATGGCTGGGCTGGCGTAAAACGGTTGATGGCGCCCGCGTTGATCATCGGCACGGTGATGGGGACGGTCCAGTACCTGATCGCAGTGGCGGGTTTATGGAATATCGCCGCCTTTGGAGGTGGCCTGGCCGGACTGCTCGTCTGCATCCCGCTGGTGCAATGGGGACAGAAATCCTCGCCCGGGTCAAGGCTGCCCATCGCCGGCAAACCCTTGCTGGTGGCCCTCTCGGCCTACCTGATCCTCGTCCTGTTGACGATCATCATCCTGCTTGTCCCGGCGGTTAAGGATTTCTTCGGTCAGGTCGCCATCGCGGTCCCCTTTCCGGAGACCACGACAACCCTGGGCTATATCTCCCCGGCAGGGACAAACAGGCCGATCCGCATCTTCACCCATGCAGGTGCAATCCTGGTCTATTCATCCCTGCTGGCGTTCCTGCTTTATAAACGCGCCGGGTTGTACAAGAACGGAGCCGCCAAACGCATCCTTAACGGGACGCTTAAGAGCGTGCTGGCATCCAGCCTGAGCATCGCCGAGATGGTCGCCATGGCAGTCCTGATGCAACAGTCCGGGATGACAGAGGCCATCGCCCAGGGGTTGGCGGACATGGTCGGGGCTGCCTTCCCGCTCGTCGCGCCATGGATCGGTGCTGTCGGCGCGTTCATGACCGGTTCGAACACGAATTCAAATGTAGTCTTTGCCGCCCTGCAGATGCGCACGGCGGAACTGCTCGCCTACAGCGTGCCGATCATCCTGGCCGGACAGACCGCCGGTGCCGCCCTCGCTTCGGTCGCTGCGCCCACCAAAGTTGTCGTCGGCGCCAGCACAGCCGGGATGGCCGGGAAGGAAGGCGAGGTGCTGCGCGCCCTCATCGGATACACTGTCATCCTGGTCTCTCTGATCAGCCTGCTCACTCTTCTAGCGGTATTCATATGGAAATAAGCTATGCTCAAGAATAAATTTTCCCGCCAGGCGATCGCCTTCGCCGCGATCATCCTGGCATCGATCCTGCTCTTCCCCAGCGCCAGTTCCGGGCCGGTGACCCTCACCTGGGGCCTGCTCGCAATGATCCTTGCCTCGAATGTGCTCAGCCTGTTCACAAAGTAACCATGGACAGAGTAGATATGCGAATTCAAGTAGTCTTATTCGATCTTGGCAGCACCTTGGTGTATGACCGCGACCCCTGGCCGCCGATCTTCGAGCAGGCCGGGAAAGCCCTGTTCGATGTCCTCAAGCGGGCAGGAATCGAGACCGATGAGGAGTATTTTTTCAAGACCCATTCCAACCTGGCCGATTACTACTACGGCGATGATCTGGAAGATATCTACGAGCAGACCGCCTTCCGCGCCCTCAAGGACCTGCTCGCCGGGAAAGGCCACACCCAGGTCCCGGATGAGGTATTACGCGCCGCCCTGGATGCGCATTATGCCATCACCCAGCAGAACTGGCACCTTGAGACCGATGCCCTCCCGGTGTTGGCAGAATTGCGCGCCAGGGGCTACCGGCTCGGGCTGATCTCCAATACCTCAGACGACAAGAATGTGCAACAGATCATCGACCAGCACGGTTTGCGCCCTTATTTTGAATTCATTATTACAAGCGCAGCTATCGGGATGCGCAAACCGGATGGACAAATTTTCCAGCGGGCGTTGACTCATTTTGGGATCCTCCCGGCAGCAGGCGCCATGGTCGGTGACAGGCTGGATGCGGACGTGCTTGGGGCTAACCGGCTCGGCATCTACAGCATTTGGATCACCCGCCGGGCTGTGTTCCCCTCGGATGGCGAGTTGATGATCCAACCCCAGGCGGTCATCTCCAGCCTCAGCGACCTACCGGCCTTGCTCGAGTCGCTCGAGTGACATCCGTCGCCAGCCCCCTACCCACCAACTACTGCTCCTCGCATATATTTCTGAATTGAATTGACCGGAAATCAAGAGCCAAACGGTGCTTTGGGTTCAAATATTTGCGCAGCACACAGTAAGACTCAACCTGTTCCAGCTTGCCAGGTTTTCCCGGGCACGGCAGTCGATCCCCGTAAACCAGTCGTGGATTCCCGCACGGTCAACGGACTGTGCTGGATGGCCTGCATGAAACAACATTAACCCGGGAGAACCATCCTTGCCAGTTGCCTTCCGTACCTTCAAGATCAGGGTCTCGAAAATAGCGAAGGCGATGGCTAACATGTATAATTATAAGTAGGAATATTCAATGTCGCTGGAAATCATCACTGTACTTGGAATTCTGCTCCTGGCAGTCGTGCTATTCATCACCGAGCGCGTTCGGGTGGATGTGGTCGCTTTGCTGGTCTTGGTCAGCTTGGCGTTGACCGGCCTGGTGACCCCTGCAGAGGCGCTCTCCGGGTTCAGCAATCCCGCGGTGGTAACGGTTTGGGCGGTACTGATTTTAAGCGGCGCGCTCTCACGCACCGGGGTAGCCAGGCTGATCGGGAGTTGGATGCTCCGTCTGGTCGGAAAAAGTGAAAGCAGATTATTGGCTGTCATCATGCTCACAGTGGGATCCCTATCCGGTTTCATGAACACTATCGGGGTAGCTTCCTTATTTTTGCCGGTAGTTATCGACATCGCCCGGCGCACCAAACGTCCTCCCTCCAAGCTACTCATGCCCCTGGCTTTTGCTGCGCTTCTCGGCGGCCTGATTACCCTGATTGGCACTCCGCCCAACATCCTGATCAGCGAAGCTTTACGGGATGCAGGCCTGGAGCCCTTCAAAATGTTCGATTTTACCCCGATTGGTGTGGTCGTCATGCTGGCAGGGATCCTCTTCATGGTCATCGTAGGAAGGCGGCTTCTCCCAGCCAGGGATATAACCCAGGAATATTCTTCTGCGAACGATTCGCGAGATTTATACGCGCTGCATGACCGCATGTTGGTGGTTCAGGTCCCAACTGATTCCGCGCTGATCGGGAAGAATCTGGTCGAAAGCCGCTTGGGGGCTGCACTGGGATTGAATGTGATTGCCATCCTGCGGGGAGAGAGCACGCAGCTTTCTCCCGGGCCAGATGCCGTTCTCAAACCAGGCGACCGTCTGTTGGTGGAAGGCCGGACCGACCAACTCCAAGAAATCTTAGGCCGTCAGCATTTGGTGCTTGAAGATGAACAGCTCGCAGTGGAACAGCTCACCTCCAGCGAGATCAAGATGGTCGAATTTGAACTTTCGGGCGATTCACCGCTGATTGGCCAGACCTTGCGCCAGATCGATTTCAGGCGTCGTTTTGGAGTGATCGTGCTTGCCATCCGCCGCGGCGCAACTATCTGGCGGACTAACCTGGAAGTCATAGCCCTGCAAGCCGGGGATACGCTGCTGGCACATGGTTCCGGCGATCAACTTGAAGCTCTCAGAGCTTTCGACAATTTCTTGACTTTTAAACCTCTCGATACCGGAGTTTACCACCTCGAAGATAGATTGATGATGGTGCGCTTGCTTCAAAATTCATCTTTGGTGGGTAAAACCCTCACCGAAAGCCGTCTTGGGGATGCCTTTGGCCTGGGGGTAATGGGGATCATCCGGCAGGGCAGCCTGCGTCTCATGCCTGACCCAGATCAGCCCTTGCTGGCTGAGGATTTACTATTGATCAAAGGGAGACGGGAAGACCTGGCTACCGTCGAGGGTTTTCAAAATCTACAGGTTGAAGAACAATCCCTGCCCGACCTCGAAACCTTAGAATCTGAAGGAGTGGGCCTGGTACAGGTGGTTTTGTCTCCCTTCACAACCCTGGTAGGCAAAACCTTGCGGGAACTGCATTTCCGGGCAAAGTACGGCCTGAACGTGCTGGCCATCTGGCGCGGCGGCCGGGCATACCGCTCCAATCTCAGGGATATGGCCTTGCAATTTGGTGATGCTTTGCTGCTTTATGGCCCGCGCGAAAAATCTCAGCTGTTGGGTAGCGACCCCGATTTTCTGGTGCTCAGCGAAGCCGCCCAAGAATCTCCTCGGCTCAAAAAAGCACCGATTGCAGTGTTGATCATGGCCGGTGTGTTAAGTTCGGTAATCTTGGGTTGGCTTCATATTGCGATCGCTGCGATTGCCGGAGTGGTATTGATGGTGTTGACCGGCTGCCTGACGATGGAAGAGGCTTACCGCGCCATCCAGCTGAAAGCTGTCTTCCTGATTGCCGGGATGCTGCCCCTGGGCATTGCCATGCAAAAAACAGGTGCCGCGCAGCAACTTGCAGATGGAGTAGTATCCCTTGTTGGAGGGTTTGGCCCGATCGCTGTAATGGCGGGTCTTTTCATCCTGGCAGCCCTGGCTTCCCAGGTGATGCCCAACCCGGCGGTAGCCGTCCTCTTAGCGCCTGTGGCTCTTAATACAGCGGCTGATATGGGTATCTCTCCATACCCATTGATGATGACTGTGGCTGTCTCTGCATCCGCGGCTTTTCTCAGCCCGGTGGGGCACTCCGCCAATCTACTTGTGATGGGGCCGGGGGGGTATAAGTTTAGCGATTACATCAAGGTCGGTCTGCCGTTGACTTTGGTGGTACTCGTGGTGGTTTTGCTTGCTATGCCGGTTTTTTGGCCGTTTTAAATCACATCTGTTATGGCAGAGCAAGCCATGAAATTTAGCATATCTCAGATTATTTGCGTCCTGGGCGAACACAAAGAACTCTGAGTTCGGGTAGATTTAAAGCTCCATTTGGGTTCTTCACCCATATCGCCGTTCAATAAAAGGTCGCATATCTCCACGTTCAAGTGCGACCTTGCCACGAAATGCAACTGAGGAGGACATATGTATTTACAAGAGATTCTAGAAGTCGCGGTTGGATTGGTGTTCATGTGGTTGGTCATCAGCCTGGCTGCAATGCAATTCCAGGAATGGATCGCCAATTTGCTCAACTGGCGTTCCAATGACTTGAAGACAGCCATCCGCAAGTTGCTGTCCGACAACACCCTGACAGAACAGTTCTATGACCACCAGATCGTCCGCTCACTCTCGAAACAGATGAATTGGTGGGAACGGTTTTCCGCCTGGTTTGGGAACCTCTTCCGGAGGGTGTTCAAGCGCCCACTGATCCTGGATAACATACCGTCTTACATTCCAGCAAATGACTTCGCTATGGTTGTTTTCGATCTGGTGATGAAAGCTGGAGAGGACCAAAAGCCCATCGATGAGGTTTTTAATATCCTCATAGCTGACATCAATCAACCCGGGTTGCTCAAATTAAGCGCAGAACAGAAGCACGATGCCTCCGAAGAATTGAAATCCATACGTAGAGTCGCCCGAAACGTCGCCCTCTCCGATCTGAGCGAGGCCATGGTCGATAGCGTTAAAGCGGAACTTGACCGTTTTTCCGCTACATACCCCGAGTTGAAAGAGAAAGTCGATCATGCGGTCTGGAATGTGATCAACGAATATTATCGCAAGATCCTTCAACTCCCCTCCGGGGATCCGGGCGGGACCCCACCCCGTGAACAGACCCTGCGCAAGCTCCGCGTGGGAATCCTGGCGCTCGAAACCACCAATCCTAAACTCTCCGAATCGTTACGGACCCTGATCACCGGCACAGAGGAATACATCTTCGAGAAAGAACGGGCTCTCGCCTATGCGCGCAAACAAGTCGAGACATGGTTCAATAATTCGATGGACCGGCTCTCGGGCTGGTACAAACGCAAAGCCCAGTTGACATCCTTTCTCATCGGTCTCGCGCTTGCCCTGCTGCTGAATGTCGATTCCATCCAACTTGCCTCCTCCCTGTGGCGGGAGCCGACCCTGCGCCAGGCCCTGGTGCAGAACGCCGACCAATTCATCCTGGATACGAGAGAGTTGACAACCGATCCCGCCCAGCCCGGGGAAATCGTTACCGCCCTCCAGGCAGAGTTGGACGCCCTGAACATCCCCTTCGGATGGGACCTGGAACCAATCGAGGCCGCTCCAACCGGTGAGCGGGGCGAGCTGCTTTGCGCATTGATTCCCGGAGAAGATCAGGTCTGGGGTATCCCGGAACAGGACTCCGACGGTAAAGTCATCGCCTGCCAATCGTTCGTGAATCTGCCCCAGGGGATAGGCGGATGGTTGGGAAAGATCGCCGGGATATTGATGACCAGCGCCGCGGCTGCCCAGGGAGCGCCGTTCTGGTTCGATGTCCTCAAGAGGCTGATCAATGTCCGTAGCTCGGGAGCCAACCCCAATGAAAAGAAAGCCTCAGGCTGATAAATTCTGATCAAGACACCCCGGCAAGCAATTACCGGGGTGTTATTTTTAGAAATAAGCTCTTATCTTCCGATCCCCGGGATTGCTTCGTACCGTTGAGTATATAATGGTTTCATACCTATATCGTCAGGAGCCATATGTCCAGCAAAGTATATTTTGGATCCGCCCGGCAATCACAACTTCTAGCCAAAGAAACCCTCCCGGTAAAACTTGATTTGATTCTGGAGAAGCTCCAGTTGCGCGCGCGTGTCAAGGATGAACGGGTTGTGATCAAAATGCATACTTCAAACAATATCGGGTACTCGACCATCCACCCGGTGTTCATCCG
>Ga0180007_10006238_pt1 | contig 11722 bp, 9 predicted proteins | sample MM_PC_MetaG_FD_121122 | JGI IMG/M metagenome (GOLD analysis project Ga0180007, IMG submission 121122) | Groundwater microbial communities from the Aspo Hard Rock Laboratory (HRL) deep subsurface site, Sweden - MM_PC_MetaG | ecosystem: Environmental > Aquatic > Deep subsurface > Groundwater...
CTGAACTTGATATAATCACCGCGATATACGGTAAACGGCTGAAATTCCTGTTCCGTTTCAAGATTTAAAATACGGTATCCATCCTCGATCTGACCTGACACATTGTCTTGTGATGAATATGACCGGTCAACCACCAGAAAATGGATGACAACCACGGTTAGCAGGATTAAAAAAATTGATTGTTTGCGCTTCATTATAAACGATTCCCCTTAATTATGTTATCTTTCATTTATGGCTTGTTTATCCGGAACCCCGTGGATACTCATAAACCATGTATTTGTAATGGATTAACAATTTTTTTTCATAAATGCAGATAAGCAAAAAAAATGCCATCCAATAAATATTTTCATTTTAGAACATAACTATTTGATAATATGGTGGATATTTCAGGAAGGTCAAAAATGGATAAAACAGTCTGCTAATAAATTGTTAATAGAGTGTCAGCATATGGTTAATGAGACCTGTCCTTTTCACTGGCTGAACAGGTGGCATGATGTCCGTCAGTGGACAGGGCGGGATTCAAACCGGGGAAACATGGTTTGAAAAGGGGTTCAGAACGTAATCATACTTGCCCCTGCAATTCATGCAGGGGCAAGTAAGTTAAGGCTTAACTATATCGATACGGAACGCCTGCTTTTTTCATGACTGCAGAATAATCTTTAAAGATTTGAACAACCTTTGCAGCTCTTGGGCTGATTGAAGAGATTTCATCCCAGAATTCTTCAGCATCTTTAACAACTTGATCCCATTCTGCTGCCGGAATCGTGGTTAATTCCATTTTCTTGCCTTCAACGCGCAGTTTGGCTTCTCCACCCCAATACCAGATCTGACGGTAGTAGTGTGAGCTGTCCATTGATAATTTGAACAATTCCTGCAGATGCGGCGGAACTTTTGCCCAGCTCTTGCTGTTGGCAAAATATGAACCAAACCAGGCACCCGTCACATTGTTCAACAGGGCATAGTTGCAAACATCTGCCCAACCGACCTCATAGGCTTCGGTAAATCCGCACCAGGCAACCCCATCAAGTTCTCCGGTCTGAATGGCAACCTCAATGTCATCCCAGGGCAGGGTGACAGGTACCAGGCCGTAGCGGGACAGAAATTTTCCAGCCGTTGGTACACCAAACACCCTTTTTCCCTTCATGTCTGCCAGACTTCGGATGGGTTCTTTGGTAAAGATATGTAAAGGATCCCACGCACCTGCACCAAGCCATTCTACGCCCTTGACTTCATCATATGCCTCTTTCCAGATTTGATCCAGGCCATAGTATTTAAACAGAACAGGCACATCCAGGCTATAGCGTGTTGCAAACGGGAAATATCCGCCAAATACATTGATATCAACAGGAGAAGCCATGGTTGCATCATCACTTTGTACGGCATCGATTGTGCCGTTTTGCATGGCGCGGAACAGCTCACCCGTTGCAACCAGCTGATCTGCAAAGTACAGCTCGATCTCCATCTGGCCGTGAGCAGCCCGGTTAAACGCCTCAATCTGGGGTTTGATGACATGGGCGCCCAAAGGGGCTCCTGAATAGGTTTGCAAACGCCATTTTATGGGGTTGCTGGCAGAATAGGCATAGGGCGCCTTGGAAAAGGTTGCAGCAGACGCTGCAACAGCACCTGCTGCTACTGTACCGGCTTTCTTGATAAACTCCCGCCGGCCATTTTTTTGATCCAACGTCTGATCTTTGCTTGCAGTTTTTTCGTCTTTCATAGTCTGTCTCCTTTGATGTTAAAAATAAATGTCAGCCCCAATGGTATGGGGTCAGCGCATTAACCTTTTATATAAACCATGTCTGGCAGCCACAGGGCAATCTGGGGAAAGATGATGATCAATACCAATGCAAGGGTCATCACCAGAACAAACGGAACAATGGAACTGTAGATATCTGACAACGTAATTTCCGGAGGCGCCATGGCCCGCATTAAAAACAAATTATAACCAAATGGAGGGGTCATATACGCAATCTGGCAGGTAATCGTATATAAAATCCCGTACCAGATCGGGTCAAACCCTAGGGATACAATCAATGGAACATAAAGTGGGGCAACGATGACCAGCATTGCCGTGTCATCTAAAAACATCCCCATCACAATGTATGACAGCTGCATCATAATAAGTACCTGCCACGGCGTTAGCTCCCATCTTGTAATAAACAAAGATTCAAGGGCTTTGACAGCACCCAGCCCGTCAAAAACCGCTCCAAAACAAAGTGCGGCCAGGATAATCCACATGAACATGCAGGATATACCCAGGGTTTTTCTGATGGCCTCCTCTATGACTTTCCGGGTTAGCGTTCCCTTGGCAATTGCGGCTATTGTTGCTGCGGTGGCACCGACTGCAGAGCTTTCAACAAGGCTGGTAATACCCATGATAAACAATCCGGTCATAAAAAAGAAAATTAAAAACGGAATAATGCCTGCTTTTAAAAGCTTCAGCTTTTCTTTAAACGGCATATCCAGTTCTTCTTTACTGACGGTGGGGGCAAGATGGGGCTGAAGTTTGCATCTGATGACAATATAGATGATGAACAAACCAGCCATCATCAGACCGGGAATGACACCGGCCAGCCAGAGTCTTCCCACAGGCTGACGGGCAATCATGCCATACAGCACCAGCACAACGCTGGGCGGTACCAATATGCCCAGGGAACTGCCGGCCTGAACCACGCCTGTAATCATGACCTTGTCATATCCGCGTCTCAGCATTTCCGGCAAAGCTATGGTGGCGCCGATGGCCATACCGGCGACACTGAGACCGTTCATGGCTGAAATAACCACCATGAGACCGATTGTGCCAATGGCCAGGCCACCCCTGAGATTGCCGAACCAGACATGAAACATCCCGTATAAATCATCTGCTATGCCGGATTCAGAAAGGATATACCCCATGTATACAAACAATGGCAGGGTGAGCATGGGATACCAGTTAAACAGTTTGAATGCCGCATTAAACGGCAACTCAATGGCACCCGTTCCGTACAAGCCCAAGGCTGCAGCGGCAGAGACAAACCCGATTGCGGCAAATATACGCTGGCCTGTCAACAACATGACCAGCATTCCTCCAGACATTATCAGTGCAATTGCTTCATAACTCATGAAATTGTAATTCCTCTAGCTTTGGCAAGGTCTTTGAAAAAGGTGGATACAGCCTGCAGCAACATTAAGGCAATGCCTGCAACCATGATGAGCTTTATGGGTATCATGGAAGGATTCCACTGTGAAAATTTGCGCTCCCCGTATTCGATGGCGTACATGGTGCTGGAAATCGATCCAATGAGCAGGGCAATAAGATACAGCACCAGAAATATATTGGTGCAGACATCAATCTTGGCTTTGTTTTTTTCTGAAAACCGATCATAAATAAGGTCCATTCGAACATGGTCCTCCAGCTGCATTGAATAGGCCCCACCGACGATATAATACCCCGTAATAATGAATTGTGCCATTTCAACAGTCCAGGACAGCGGCATGTTCAGAATATTTCTCGTGATTGCGCCAAGAAGCAAAACACCGATCATGATAAAAATAGTATACATTGTTGCCCGGCCAAGTTTAGTGGAAAGCAAATCAACGTATTTTACATAATAAACTACAAATTTTGGCATTTATTGTCCAACCTCCTTAACTTAAGTCCATCTGACCCAAAACTTTATTGATATTGGCATTACGGGTATATTGTGACGTTTGCCGGTTCCAGCGTTGTACTTGAAAAAAAGGACAACGTCTGCAGTCTATTTCCGAAGAAAGATTATCTCCTGAGTTTTGAAATCTTTTATGATCATTTTGAATAGACATGCTTCAGTAGTGACATAAGATGACTGATCAGTCAACCCAAAAGGTTTTAACAAACTATTTTTTTTCAAAGGAAAAGTTTCAAATCTGGGTTTTATACAGACAAACACTTTATTTTTTACCCTTATAGACTATATTCAATAAATATTTTAAGAATTCACACAGATGATATTCACATCCGCATCCAGCAGGGCTGATGCCAACTCCTCAGATGGATATTGATCACACACCAGATTTGTGATTCTATCCAGCCCACACACCTTAAAGGATGCAATTCGTCCAAGCTTAGACCTGTCTGCAATAATGGTAAGAGACCCTGCCTGCCCGATCATGGCCTGGGCAATCTGGGCCTCTTCAATGCTGAAATCCATCACCCCCGTGAATGCATCAAGGGCACCAATTGTCAGAATGGTGTGGTGCGCCCGGAACAATGATATCTGAGAAATGGCAAGGCTTCCCACGGTCTGTCGGTTATGGCCGTTAAACCTGCCGCCCAGGAGAAACACCTGGGAGTGTGACGGTGAAAGGCTGATGACCCGGGCTATCTCTGAAGAATTGGTAATAACGGTCAGATCAGACAATTCAACCAGTTTTTCAGCAAAATACAGCGAGGTCGACCCCGTATCAATAAAAAGTGTTTCGCCAGGAGAAACAAGTTTTACGGCCGCGGCTGCAATTTGAATTTTTGCCTCCACATTCTCACCCATTCGTTCCCGGAATGGTCCTTCAACCATGGTGATGGGCAAATATGCACCACCATGAAATTTTTGAGCCTTGCCAGCGTGCTCTAATGCGGTCAGATCGCGTCGTATGGTTTCCCGGGAGATGTTGAGAAATTCAGCCAATTCGTTCACCGTAATGCGGTTGCGCTGTCGAATGATATTGGCGATTTTGGCCTGCCGGGCAACAGGAGTCATCAGAAAATCTCCGGAAAAACAGATTGTGTCTTAAGATTACGGAGTTGTTCAATCAAAACAGATGTCTGCTGATATTGTTGAATTGAGAAGAACTCTCTCTTTTTTGCCATTCTGTTTTTCATTCCTTATTGAATTGACTCAATGACTAGTCATTTTCGTTGACCTTGTTGAGCGTGTCGTTTTTAACAATGATAACCTAACAGTAAAAAAATATGACTGATAAGTCAATTGAAAAACGTTTAAAAATGATGCTGTCAAATATTTTTCCCATCATCTCCCCCTATCAAAGAGAACTTACTTCCAACCCCCAGGCAGGGAACATTGCCCATATGGTTCAAGGCCGCCATTGAAGCGATCTGTTTACGGCATCTTTAAATTTCTCCAGGTATTGACCCATGTCTGTTTCAGGGTGATATGACCGGGATAAATGATGGCTCATTTCTAGGTCCTTGCCTTGTCCTGAAATTAATTTTGCCGTTCCAAATGCCGTCAATTCTGCTGATGACTGTACACGAACCTGGCGGTTGAGAACATCTGCCAGAAATTGACAAAAATAAGGATTTGCCGACAGGCCGCCATCTATGGAAATTGCTTCCGTTATGGGTATGAGTTCATTCATGGCAGCGATCACTTCAGCCGCCCGAAACACGATGCCCTCTATTATGGATTGCATCAAATCCGTTGGCCGGGTATCCAATGACAATCCAATCCATATCCCCCCTGCAGTTCTGTCCCAGTACGGGCAACCCAGGCCTGACAACGCAGGTACAAAGGCCAGATCCCTTTTAATGGCAAAGGGTTTTTCAAATTGACAGATCTGGTCATAGGTTTCAAACAAACCCAGAGACCTGGCCCAGTTAATGGCCGACCCGGCAGAATATACCCCGCCATCCAGGGCATATACGGGTTTTTCTCCCTCCAACTGCCATGCCACCGTTGGCAATAATCCCTGGTCACTCGATTGACAGGGGGTATCTCCTGTGACCATCAAGGCAAATGCGCCCGTACCAAAAGTTATTTTGACATTGCCGGGATTTTTGCAGCCATGGCCATACAGGGCTGCCTGTTGATCCACAATGCTTGCCAGAATCGGCACAGCCCTGTCCTTTGACATGATCCTGCCAAAATCACCCGTTGTTGAAACAATCTCGGGTAATGCTTCTATGGGAACCCCGAACAGATCACACAGGTCTTTATCCCATTGCCCTGTTTTCAAATTCATCAATGATGTTCTGGACGCAGTGGTGATATCTGTTACACATCTGCCCGTGAGGCGATCAAGAAAGAATGCATCCGTTGTACCCATTCTCAATTTTCCATGGTCTAGCAATTTGTGAGCAGCAGGGATGTTTTTCATGATCCAGGCAAATTTGGTTGCAGAAAAATAAGGAACCAGGGGCAACCCTGCCTTTTTCAGAACCAGATCCTGTGCGCCACCAGATTTGAGCGTTTCAACGGCAAGGCGGGTTCGATTATCCTGCCACACGATCACGGGGGTGATCGCTTTTTTTGTCTCAGCATTCCAGGCCAGACAACTTTCGCCCTGGTTATCAATGCCGATGGCCGCAAGATTATCACACTTGTCAATGCACATCTGAATATGTTGGATCAATTCTTCCGGGTCATGTTCAACCCATCCGGGTTCAGGATAGTATTGTTTGTGCGCAATCGATTCGACAATCCTGGTTTCACCCGAGTCTTCGACCAATAACCCGCGTGTACTTGTAGTTCCCTGATCAATTGCAAGTATCGCCATTCTGACGGTCCATTATTCCTGTGTTTAAAACAGATTAAATGCTATTTCGTTAACCAGACTGACTCTTTTTTTATCGTAACAAGATAAATTAAGCAACCAATTGGTTGCCTATATTTTTAAAATTCTATTTTTCCTGTGCCATCCACTGGGCGGTTCTACGTCCCTGTCTCCAGCAATTCAAGGCGATATTCACGGGGCAAAGAAGATTTCCAGCCGCAAAATAGGCTGGATCTGAACAGCGTCCGAACCTGTCTATGGAAGGGCTCCCCGTATCATGGTCAAGATCAAGATGGCTCATCCGGACAAGGGTGGATTCAGGGGTGAACTGCCCTGTGAACAGAACACCGTCACACGGTATTTCACGGGAGTTTCCTCTCCCGTCCAGGACCTGGACCATTTCAACCCGGTCTTTGCCGATGATTTGGGTGATCCGGGTATTCAAAAGCAGGGGAACGCCAAAAAAGCGCGTTGCGTGATACAGCGGCCAGGCAATGGTTGGACGGGCGTTTTCCTCAATCATGGCCACGGGTTTGATTCCGGCTTTTTTACAGGTGAGAAGCGCTGAAAAACTCACTATTTCCGTCCCCACAACAAGGGGCTTGCGAAAGGGTACCAAGCCCTTTAAATAAACCATGGATTGCAGGGCACCCGTGGTGCTGATCCCCAGCATCCGGCCACCAGACACCAGGCGGGCTGACCGGGGTGTCTCTCGGACCCCCGTGGCAAGAAGCACCTGTTTTGCCTTAAGCGTTCCTGTGCCTTCAGGCGTGGCAATGGTCAACACCCCGCCAGGACCAAGTTGGGTCACAGAGGCCTTCAGTGCCATATCCACACCAGCGCTTTTTGCCGTCGAAACAAGCCTTTTTGCATAATCCAGGCCCGTCATAACCCGTGAATACTCGATGATCCCAAATGGTGGGTGCCCACAATGTCGCGGCACACCACCGGCATCAGATTCACGGTCCAGGACCAGAACACGCGCAATTCCTTTTTTCTTCAATGTTATGGCAGCGGAAAGACCGGCCGGTCCTGCCCCGATAATGGCAACATCACAGCGATCATAATTCAAAGGGTTATTCATCTGCTTTCCCCATGTCAAGGGAATTGATAAATTTGCCTTGGGTCAGCTCAGCCAGCCGGGCCGTGCAATAAAAGCCCTGGCACCTGCCCATGGTTGCCCGGGTGCGCCGTTTAAGCCCCCCCAGATTACCGGCAGGAACGGATCCCGCCATTGCAGCGTGAATTTCGCGCTGGGTAACCATCTCACAGTGACAGACCATCTCACCATAGCCCGGGGTATGGTAGTCCCGGGGAAGATGTTCAGCCAGGTTCGGCATAAACGGGATAATCGGCTTTTCCATGGCGTCAAACTGCACCCCCTGCTCTATAAGCAGGTGGTGTGCATGCCGGGCCAGTCCCAATGCCCCGGTCAGACCCGTGGAACGGATGCCGCCCAGGGTGATCCAGTTTTGATGGGAATCCTGGATGATCCTGTACTGTTTTTCTTCTGTTGCCGGCCTGATCCCGGCATAGGTGGCCGTTACGGAAATTTTGGCAAGTGCTGGAATTTTCTGGATGGCCTGTTCCGTCAGGGAGATCAGAATTTCTTTGTCAACGGATGCATTGTTTCGGCTTTCCTGTTCCTCGGCTGTCGGGCCGACCATGATATTTCCAAAAATGGTCGGGAACAGGACAATCCCTTTTGTCCGCTCCGTTGGCACGGGTAAAATAACGGCACCCAGTAATTTGCCTGCCGTCTTGTCAAATACCACAAACTGGCCCTTGCGGGGTTTGATCGTAAATTCGGCTCTGCCAAGAACCCTTTGGTCCACAATATCACCATAAAGTCCGGCACAATTGACCACATAACGAGCACTCACCTGCCCTTTTCTTGTATTGAGCAGCCACTTTTTCCCATCAAATTCACCACCCGTGACTTCTGCATTAAAAATGGCCTGCCCGCCATTCTCTATTGCCTGTTTCAGATAGGCAAGCGGAGATGACCAGGGGTCTATGACATACTCACCCGGAACAAATATGGCTGAACGGACATGATTTGCAAGATTTGGTTCAAGATTAAGAACTTCTGTTTTACTGAGCAGACGTAGATTCTGAATACCATTATCACGTCCTTTTTTCAGGATATCTTCAAATTTATCTTCCTCTTGTTCTGACCATGCAGCAACCAGAGCGCCGGTCTTGAGAACGGGCAGGTTAAACTTCTTGTGAATATCAAGATATTCTGCATATCCTTGACTGACGCATTTTTGTTCCAAAGATCCGACGGGTGCGTCAAAACCTGTATGAAGGATTGCACTGTTTCCTTTGCTCGCACCATCAAGGATGTCTGTGGCCTTTTCGATCAGAACTATACGGGCGCCTTCCAAAGTCATTCGCCGGGCAACGGCACATCCGACAACGCCCCCCCCGATAATGGCAATATCGGCAGTGGCAATCAAGGAATGACCACTCATTTTATCAGTATTTGGGGCACTGTCCATATGATCTGTAATATCCATGACCTAATAGTAACAAAATACTACCGATCAGTCAAGCCAAATAGAGATATTTCAGGTTTGTAATTTTTTCCGGTCTTGCTTTGGATTGACTTGACAAAAAGCATGCTCCCATTTTATTCTAACACCTTTGAATAGCCCAAAAAAATGGTCCGGTTGCGGATCGTAAAATAGAAGAAATGATTAAATTTGGTTCAACGGATAGGTTATTGTCCGTTATAGGAGCAACACACAATGAAATATTATGAAAAAGATCAAGTCAAGGCGGTACCCGTCCAAGAGGCAGTCGGAAAAGTTCTGCTTCATGACATTACCCGGATTGTCCCTGATCTTTTCAAAGGGCCGCATTTTAAAAAAGGCCATATTATAACCCAGGCAGATGTTGAAGAACTGTTGAATTTAGGCAAACAGAATATTTATGTGGCCTGCCTGGACGGAGAAATCCATGAAAATGATGCAGCCATAAGGATTGCCAGGGCAGCGCTTGGGAAAAACATTTCCATCAGTGATCCCAAAGAAGGGAAAGTCGGATTTACCGCTTTAAAACAGGGATTGCTGAAAATCAATATCCAGGGTCTGGCAATGCTCAATTCAGTTCCAGATGTCATTTTTGCAACCCTTCACACAGATCAGGTGGTTGACAAAGGCCAGGAACTTGCCGGCACCCGGGTGATTCCCCTGTCCGTTGATGAAAAAAGGATCATTCAAGCCGAAGCCGTCTGTCAACAATATTTTCCCATTATTGAGATCCGGTCCTTTGCAACACTGGATGTGGGTCTTGTGGTGACGGGTTCCGAAGTGTATAATGGCCGGATCAGGGATGGGTTTGGCCCTGTGGTTCAAAAAAAGTTTGAAGCCCTGGGATGCCGCAACATGAGAAAACAGATCGTCTCTGATGATCTTGCCATGACCGCAACGGCCATAAAAGGGCTTCTGGATGAAGGTGCCGGGATGATTGCCGTCACGGGCGGTATGTCCGTGGACCCGGATGATCTCACACCTGCAGCCATAAGGGCTGCCGGCGGTGAAATTGTGTCTTATGGTGCCCCCGTTCTTCCCGGTGCCATGTTCATGCTGGCCTATATTGATGGGATACCCATTGTCGGTCTTCCCGGTTGTGTCATGTATCACAGGGCTTCCATTTTTGATCTGGTGATACCAAAACTTCTGGCAGGAGAATCTGTAACCAAATCCGACATTGTTCAGATGGGACACGGGGGATTCTGCTCCAATTGTAAAACCTGCAGATTTCCCAGTTGCAGTTTTGGAAAATAAACACAAGATAACCAAACCATAATCAAGTGAATCGCCAATGGAACCATTGAATCAACAGATACTGGATTGTCTTAAAAAAGGTGAACCCTTTGCCGTGGCATCCATCATGGCCCACAAAGGGTCAACCCCGAGAACTTCGGGGAGCAAAATGATCGTATTAAAGGATCGAACCATCTATGGCACCATTGGCGGCGGGCTTGTGGAAGCGCTGGTCATTGATGCCTGCCTGGAATTGACGGACACGCATAAGAGCCGGATAAAAGAATTCTCCCTGAACCGGGAACTTAAGGATGGACTGGATATGGTCTGCGGCGGAAACATGACCTTTTTAATGGAAGCGTTTGTTCCCGGCCATGATCTGACAAATGTTTATACTGCCCTGGTCTGCCTTGAGAAAAAGGGAAGAAAAGGATTTCTGGTGTCCAAAATAGAAGGGTTCAGCAAATCTGATTTTACGACTCGAAAAAGCCTGGTTCTTGCCGACTCCACCATTCATGGACCGTGTTTAGTGCCCAAACACCTGATGGATGAAATGAATGAAAACCGTTTTCCAGGGACGTTTCCCGTGATTTATCATCACGGTCTGGAAGAATTTATCATTGAACCCATACATCCTTCAGATACCCTGTATATTTTCGGTGCCGGCCATGTCGGGTTTCATCTGGCCAGGATGGCTCATCTGACCGATTTTCAGACCGTTGTGGTGGATGACCGGGAGGAATTTGCCAACCCTGCAAGGTTTCCCCATTCCAAAGCCGTTCATGTCGTGAAAAAATTTGAAAATTCATTTGATGGTCTTTCCATAGATAAAAATGCCTATATTGTTATCCTTACCCGGGGCCATCTTCATGATCAGACTGTGCTTGAGCTGTCATTGAAAACAAACCCAGCCTATATTGGAATGATCGGAAGCCGGACCAAACAACGACAGATTTACGCAAACCTGAGAGCAAAAGGGATCACAGATACGACCCTTAAGGCGGTTTATTCTCCCATTGGTCTTGAAATCCATGCCGAAACACCTGCAGAGATTGCCGTGAGTATTATAGGAGAGATCATAAAAATCAAGGCTGAAAAATGACGGAAGGTTCAACCATAGTTGTCTCTGCCGTTATCCTGGCTGCCGGACTTTCCTCCAGGATGAAAGCGTTTAAGCCCTTGCTGCCATTTGGGGATAAAACAATGGTGGAGTCTGTCATTGAATTGTTCAGGAAGAATCAAATTGACGATATTGTTGTTGTCACGGGACACAACCAAAAGCAGCTGGCGCCGTTTGTGGATAACGCCGGGGCACTTGCCGTATATAACCCGGACTTCAGGTCCGGGATGCTGGGTTCCATACAAAAAGGCATACAGCACATTCAATCGGGAAGCCATGGTTTTTTCCTTCTCCCCGTAGACATCCCGGCAGCCCGGCCATCCACGATCAAGTTGATGCTCCGACAATTTCAAAAAACCAC
>Ga0180007_10006239_pt1 | contig 11721 bp, 14 predicted proteins | sample MM_PC_MetaG_FD_121122 | JGI IMG/M metagenome (GOLD analysis project Ga0180007, IMG submission 121122) | Groundwater microbial communities from the Aspo Hard Rock Laboratory (HRL) deep subsurface site, Sweden - MM_PC_MetaG | ecosystem: Environmental > Aquatic > Deep subsurface > Groundwater...
ATACTCCTTTTGTTGAAAAAGAATATTTTACCAAATTGCCGCCGTATAAACATTAAAACTTTTTAATCTTAATTTGATAATATTTGCGATATAATACGACTAGAGCTTGGTAAGGGACATATAAGGCATTTATCAAGATAATTTTTAGCATATTATATTGCTCCAAAATTTTAAATTAAATAATCAGTCGAGCCATAATCTTTATTATTTTAAGATAAACAGATCTAATATTATGGCAAATATTGACATAACAAATATAAAACAATAATTCGCGCTTTCTTTGGATTGGATAATTGATAATAATATATAGGAAATCAATTCTTTATCCTGCTCAGACAATGACTCTTTCTGCGAAAGCTTTAATAAAAGATCATTATTTTTTATAATGTTCCGACGTTTAACAGAGATATAGTATCTGAAAGCAAAGAAATAGATATAACCAATAACCGAAAAATACCAGACTGTTCGCACATAGCTTGGGTTTAGTTTATCCAGTACGATTAATGCCCGGAAACCCAAAGCGCAGAGAATCCCGACAATAAAGGTGAATAAGGTTATTGATTTTGGTAATAGCGTAGGTTTAGTATTCAAGCTGTCCTCGTATAATATATTATTCAAACCATAAATAAATTCTATTAGCTATAATACCATTTTCTGAGGGTATTAGCTAATTTTATATAGCTTTTGATTCATCGGTTTTTTCTAAGCTAAAACCAAGTATTGTGATTTTTTATCATTAGATAATACTTATTGTTTAGCTTTTATTGTTTTTTTAAATCGATTGATAAAAGAGCAATGCTGGCAAAAATTTTCAACTAATACGCCATTCAAAAATCCAGTACGCATAGCGGTAAATCGTTTGCTATTAATGATTTCGGTTAAAGTCAGATTTTTGAGGTTGCCTAGATTTATTTCTCCATTTTTATCCAAACAACAGGGGACGACCGTTCCATCGGCAAGAATACCGATATGGTTTAAAATACCATTGCAGCGGCCTTGAGTTCCCAGGTTGGGAAGATTAAATGATGGCCATTCGAAACGGGAATCAAAATGTAGATATAATCTGTTCCAGATGTTTTTAGATTTTATCGCTTCAACTGCGATATTTCTATTTATTTGTATGTTAAAATATTGTTCTATTTTTAAAAGTATTTCTTCATTGTCGGAAATATTGCTTTTCTGATTCCATAATCTAAAATTAATGTATAAATCGGGTTTGATTTTATGTCCGAATTTTACAAATTCAAAAATAGGAGTAAGATAATCGTCAATATTTTTATCGGGAAAATTATCTTTAAATGCCTGCAAGGAAAAATTGACCTGTTTGACACAGTTGGAATTAATAATCTTATCTGTGTATTTGTTGATCAAAAGTCCGTTTGTAGTTAATTCTATCGGGGTATCATATTTTTTACAAATTTCGAGTATTTGTCCGAATTCTGGATGAGCCAGCGGTTCGCCCAAAAGATGTAAGCAGACAAGTTCTGTAAGCGGTGCGACTTGTTTTAAGCTGTCTTCAAATTCAGACAGATCCATTGTTTTTTTTTCCTTTTCTCCAGCAGGACAAAAGGAGCATTGCAAATTACAAATATTAGAAATCTCTAAATAAACTCGTTTAAACATTATTATACCTATTTGTATACTTAATAAAGCTTTTTATATATGATTTGATTTAATGTAAAACTTTATTTACGCGCATTCTTTAGTCAGCTAAAGTGAGTTGATATATAAATTTTATATTATTTTAGCATTTTTGCGATATACGCGGTATAAATTCTTAAAATAAACACCTAACAAAATTTCACATTTAAGGTATTTTTTTAAAAATGTAGTAGACGCATTTTGTATTTCTTTCTTCTCCGCCTGTTACTGCGGCAATTAACTCAAACTCTTTTTCCTTGGTTTTAATTTGGTCGAGAATCTCTTTTATCCAATCAGGATGCTGTTTTTTAAAAAACAGCAGGGTAGATCCGTGGTCACTATTAATCAGTAATTTTTCTAGTTCTTCTCCCCCCAGCCATGGCATAGAGTCTGTACTTTTTCTATGGAAAATAATAAAATCAAAGGAGTTAACTTTACTGCGAAAATCGTAGAATATTTCCAATATGTTAACTACGGTAAATTTTCTTGCGTGAAACCTTAACAAGCAACTTAGTTGAAAAGGTTCAATATCTCCCGCGGGAATTAGTCCAATGAGTATATTTGATTTTTCTTTTGAATAAGCTTGTAATATAGAACAAACTTTTTCCATATTATAATTTCTTTTATAGACAATAGTTTCATAGCTGGTGTCAGGGAAGTTGTTGGAGATCGTTAAAGAGACTAGTCGTAACTTTTCTTTTAAAAATGAATCATTTGTGAAATACACCAAACTTAAAACACAAACAGCGATTAATGTTAATTGTTTTAGGCGATTTTTGTTTGTTTCAGCCAGAAACCCAGAAGTAATTATGGCGCATGCTGGGAGTAAAGGCATGAGATAGCGAGTGCCTTTTACAATAATTGTAAAGACAAAAAAACAATAGGGGATTATTATCCAGCCTAATAATAGAGGCATTGACTTATTTTTCCGTTTTATCAGGCAGACTAAACTAATCAGAAAAGTTACCCAAAGCAGAGGATTCATCGCTTTAACCAGTCCCATATTGTAATAACTAAAGCCTCCGCCATGTGCGTTATTATTATTTATTCCGACCAAAAGAGTGGCTCTATCAACAACAGTGACTTCGTTATAAAGGTGGCTAAGCGCTCCTGTGAAAAATTTCCCCCACCAGGGTAAGATGATAATTAGAAAACACAAACAGCTTAATGTGACATTTCTTAATATTTTACCCTTGATATCGGGAGTAATTTTATGCGCGCTAATACTTTGATATATCGTATATAAAAATGGACCGATGAGAAAAATTATAGTTTGTCCTTTTATCAGCATTGAGCAAGCAGCTGCTAGTGAAAAAAGGATAGTATCTGACATTTTAGAAAAAGCTTTGGATTTTAAAAGGAAAAAAATAGATAAGCTAACTAAAGCGGTTAAGGGGAAATCCAGCTGAAATTGTCGGGAGCTTTTAAATATAATCGGGTACATGAAAACCAAAAAAGCGGCTATTATTCCTGCTTTTTTGGAAAAAAGATGCTTGCCGATTCCATATGTGCTCATAAGTAAAATAACTAGATAGGGGAGAAGGCTTATCTTCGCAATAAGTAAACTAGGTGTCATTAGCAAATAAAAAAACGCTGTGCTTAAATTTAAGCCATTAGGCCAACATAAGTTACCATTTTCTATAGGGTTGTAGAATAAATTCACAAAGGAACTTATTTTGCGGGATAAGGATAGACAACGATCAGTCCAGATTGAATTGAAGCTATAAAAGAAATTAAGTGATAAGCTCAAATGATTAGGCGAATCAACGCCTTTTATGGAATTGTCAGTAAAAAAGAATAAAATATTGGTTATTACCGCGAAGAAAATTAAAATCAGTAAGAATATTTCAGAAAGAGAATATTTTTTTATTAATTTAATGGTATTCATGGTTTTAGATTGTTTTGTCTGTTTTAGTTTTCTATCCATTTTAATTCTTTAAGTTTTTCAGCGAGAATTCTCGCGATTAATTCGTGCCCTTTAGTATTGGGATGAAAAGTATCTTTCGGGTTTTCGATGAAAATTCTCGGGTCTGCTGATTCTCGGATATAAAATGGAAGCAAATCAATAAAAGCGATATTAAGCTGTCGAGCAATATCTTTCAGCTTCTTATAGTTGCTATGAGCCTTAGCTGTGTCGTAATCAAAAACAGGATGCAGACAAATTAAAAGCTTAAAATTATGTTTAATTGCTAGTGTATTAAGTTCAGCTATTTTTTTATCAAGAAGACTGGAATCATTATCGATCCTTCGATTTTTATATTTGCCTAACTCAAAATTGTTTGTATCCTTAATCTTGTCAAGGGCGGATAATAGTAAGCTGAAAAGATGTGAACGCAGAAAGTATCTTTTTAGATTTAAGTAAGTTGATGAATAATATCGCTGTGTCCATCTTTTTTGGGCTGGAGTTCCGTCTCTATCCCAGAAAAAATCATAATAGGTATAAGGATAAAGGTCACTGTCATTCCAAAAAAAGTTCAAAATTACTATATCAGGTTTATATTTTATTCCAAAAACTTTTAATAATTCAACTTCACTGACTATGTTGTATCCTGGGATTCCTAAATTCATTACATCATAAGCGAGTTGATTTTTTTCTTTAAGATTTTTCTCTAATAGTTGAGCGAAAGTATGTTCTTTATCTGCTGGCACTCCAAAGGTTATTGAATCACCGAGCATAATAATTCTAATAGTGTCTTTGAGTTTAGTTAAAGCGAATTCATTATCTCTGAATCCGTCTTTATTTAATCCATTGTAACTGTTTGGTTTCATTCTGTAGCAGATATTAGGGTTACGATCGAAATACATTGAATCAACGATATGCGAGTCAAGCATTACCGGAGATAGCTTGTAGTGCCTTACTATTGCTTCTCCAATAAGCAGAGCAAAAAAGATTGAAGAAAAAAGAATGAATAATTTTTTAAACATTGTAATTTAGATTTAATGGTTATTGTTCTAGATCAAAATCGTATAATTTATTATTATGATATCTGAGCTCAGGCATTATTTTGTCCCGCAGTTTTCCTCCGGGGTATATCCCGCCGGAGTATGGCGGGGAGGCGATTTGTCATATCGATTATTCAGTTATCTTAAAAACCCGTTTACCTGACCTGTTTTTCATTATATAATAAAGGCTTGGGTAATTATAGGAATATTCAAGAAATTCTTCATCAAAACAAGGAAGCTATCATGAAAGTATATTTAGACCATAATGCGACAACTCCGTTACATCCGGAAGTTAAAAAGGAAATGATCAAAGCAATGGAGATGTTCGGCAATCCTTCAAGTATGCATGACTTTGGCCGGGAAGCCAGACAGTCGATTGAAAACGCTCGGAAAACTATAGCGGAATTTATTAATGCCGCCGCGGATGAGATTATCTTTGTGGGCAGCGGTTCAGAGGCTAATAATACAGTGTTTAATTTAACTGCTTGTTGTTCGTCTTTGGAGTGTTCTTCATCATGCAGTCATCGCAAAGGGATTATTACTACCAGCATTGAACATCCCTGTATAATTGAATCTTCTAAATGTTTGGCAGAGCGGGGGATGAAGATAAGTTTTTTAAAGGTTGATAAGTACGGGAAAATCGATATTGAACAGTTGAAAGAACTGTTAAAGGAAAAGCCGGCCCTAGTGTCAGTAATGATCGCGAATAATGAAATCGGTACGATTCAGGATATGGCTGTAATTATTAAATTAGTGCATGATGCCGGGGCATTATTTCATACTGATGCGGTACAGGCAGTGGGCAAGATTCCTTTGGATGTAAAAGCAATGGACGTTGATTTTCTTTCTTTTTCCGCGCATAAGATATATGGGCCTAAAGGCGTGGGCGCTTTGTATGTCAGAAAAGGCGTGCCGTTTTGTCCGTTTATTCGCGGCGGACATCAGGAACAGGGCAGACGCGCCGGAACAGAAAATACTCTGGGAATTATTGGTATGGCTAAAGCCATTGAAATGCGTAGGATGGAAATGGCGGAAGAAACTAAAAAACTAACGGAGTTAAGAGCCCACTTAAAAAAAGGATTGTTGGAGAATTTGGCAGACATTCAAATTAACGGGCATCCGGAAGATTGTTTGTACAGTACGTTAAATGTATCATTTAATGGCGTGGAAGGCGAAGCGATTCTTTTATATCTGGATTTAGAAGGTATTGCGGTTTCAACTGGATCAGCTTGCTCTTCCGGCTCTTTGGATCCATCGCATGTTTTATTGGCAACCGGGGCAACCCCGGAATTGGCGCATGGCTCAATACGCTTTAGTTTGGGCAGAGGCACAACAAAACAAGAAATTGATTATGTTATTGAAAAAACTACTAAGATTATTGATAAACTGAGAAAGATGTCGACCGTCTATATAAAATAGAAAACAAAAGAAGTTATGAATCACTAATTATGAATTAAAAACAGCAAACAAGAAAAAGCCTTAAAAGGTAATAGATTTGTTTGACTATTAGCTATAGGTTATAAGCTATAGACTTATAGAAAAGGAGATAATAATGAGCGATTGGGTATATACTGATATTGTGAAAAAACATTTTATGGAACCGCAGAATATTTTAGACGATAAAGAAGATTTTCAGGCTGACGGCAAAGGCACTGTAGGCAATGTCAAATGCGGTGATGAAATGATGTTCGCGATTAAGGTCGATAAGGAAAAGGGGATACTTAGTGATTGCCGCTGGAAAACCTATGGCTGTGCCAGCGCGATTGCCAGCACATCTATTTTATCTGAAGCTGTTAAAGGTATGACTTTGGATGAAGCATTTAATATATCGCCCAAAGACATTGCCAAGCGTTTAGGCGGCTTGCCGGAGCATAAGATCCATTGTTCAGTATTAGGCGATAAGGCTTTACGGGCAGCAATAAATGATTATTATACCAAGAACAATATGCTGTCCAAGGTAAAAGAAGACAAGGCTAAGATAATCTGTCAGTGTATGAATGTTACTGATCATGAGATCGAGGACGCGGTTTTAGAAGGAGTCAGGACTATGATTGAATTGCAGGAACATACAAAGCTGGGTACTGTTTGCGGTCAATGTAAAGATGAAGCGACAGAGTTGATGAATGCTTATATAAAGAAACATTTTGCGTAATGTTTTAAAATAGCGGATAGCGTTTAGCGATAAGCGTTTAGAAAATTTAAAATAAGAAAAAGCTAAACCCTATACGCTAACCGCTGATCTCATCGCTTGGTTTCAAAGGGGAAACTTCTCATCACTAATCGTTGGTTTTTATATTTTAGTTTTTCAAGCTATTAGCCATGAGCTATAAGCCAACATGCTTTTGCTTTTCCTAAACCCCAATCCCTAACCGCTAATTGCTGCTTTTTTGTCTAATTGTCATAAGTAAGAACTAATAGGCAGCTTAAAAATAATTAAATCTTTAGGTTTGTATCTGATTGATTATAAATATGTTACAACCTTGAATATTCTGAAAAAGCATGGTATACTTTTTATGTTTTTTACGCTGCTGATAAAGTTATTTACATATTATGAGAGAAGAAGTTATGAAGAGCTTGTTTTGCAAATCAGGGATTTATTTAATATTTTTAATCTTTTTTTATATTTTGTTCATAGCAGGTAATACTTTACTTTTTGCTTGCTCAGAAACTAGATATAATGATTTCCTTTTAAAAAACTCGCGAATTATTTTGCAAACTGGTTCATTAAGAGCAGGGGAATTGATTAATACATTAAATCCTGAGCTTATAGTTGATAAAGAATCAGTTTTAATCAGTTTTGAAGCTGTTTATAATCGCATAGATTATCTAATTAGAGATAAAATCCCTGATGTTTTTTTAAGAAATAACCAAATACCTATATTGCACAAAGCAAAGAAAAGTGAACGTAAGGCTCTTGGATTGAAAATAATGGTCAAGGAAATGGCTAAGCTCAGACAAGCATTGGATTCCGGTACTGAAAAAGAGGTTTTAAGCGGTATTGCTGAAACAATTGATATAATAGAACAGGTTCTTTATCCTGAGTCCAGTTTCTCGGTAGGCACATTTCCTATTGAAAGAAAACTTCTGAGGGATTGGATTACAAAATTATTTTTTTGGATAAACTATGATGAATATAGCTCCCATGGGATGGAAGGGGTGCTAAATGGAGTTATCCGGGGATATGTTGAGCATGCAAAGGCATATGTCCAGCAACACGATCTTGAGCAAGAATTAGAGTCTATCCGTAGTCAAACAAATGAAAAATTGGGTGGATTTAAAAACTTGTTTGTTCTGAAGGACCTTGTGCCGATTGATTTGATTAACCAGGCTATTTAGGCTTAATTGACTGCCTATTCTTGTAGAGATATAACATTTGACCTCAGGCTATTAAGCTAATAGCTGATAGTCGATGGCTAATAGTTTTTCGACTCTATGTTTTTTACTATTGACCATTAGCTATAAGCCATAGGCCATAGGCCATTATGATTGCTTGCTTGTCCCGCGCTTTTATGGCGGGGGAGAGCGAATTGTTATTTGTTTATAGACAGCAAGACATAAGTCAGAACATATGAAAATATTGGAGCAACTATCCATACAATAAAAGATTTACGCACGGCTTTATTTTTAAATGTTTTGCTGACTCCAACCTCACTAATACTTAGAGCAATAAAAGCACCGCTATTTAACTGTACTAAAGATGTTGGAATACCTTTCATAATCGAAGCAAGTAAAAGTAAAGTTGCTACAATTATTGCAATTACCGTTGCATAAAAGGGATTCACTGCGATAATGTCTTTTCCTGTTGTTTTAGTTGTTTTATGACCCAGAAGAGAACTGCCTATTGCAAAACAAGGAGCTACAATAAGAACTGATAGAATTAAAATTGGCAGACTGTTTCCAATATTTTCCACTCCAAGCTCATTTATAGTTAATGAAGCGATCGGTCCTGCCGCATTTGCTACATTATTAGCTCCGATTGAAAAAGCGACATAAAGTGAAGCAAATATTAAGCATGCTTTTAATGCCACATGTTCTTTTAAATGTGAATAGTCATCTGTAAATATTTTATTTTGCAGCAAAGGAAAAATAAATTTTGATAAAATAAACATAATTCCAAATGAGATTAAAGGAAGGATAAACCAAGTAGGTATAATCTCACAAAATAGTTTTTTTGTATTCAAACCTCCAAGTGCAGTTGCTGCCCCAGCAATAGATAAAACAGTTGACTGACTTGTTGATTGAGGAATTCCCATTAAATTCGCGATTAGCAAGGACAAGGCAATGGATAGCAGAATAATGGAAGTATTAAATGGTGTGAAATAAACTTGATCGATCAAGCCTTTTCCTAAGGTGAGAGACACTTGTTTGCCAGCCATCAAGGCACCTGCAAGCACCATAATTCCAAATAATCCAGGAATAAGTTGGCGTTTGATCACATTCGAACCATAAGCTGCGGAAAAAGCTGGTGCCGTTCCACTGCCACCCATATTTATAGCCAAAAACATAGCTAATAAGAATGGAATTGTTAGACAATTGAATAACTCTGACATTTTTTTATTCCACAAGTATTTTTATAATCGTTTATGCTGGATTACGTTGTTATAAGCTTTTATTTTTGTTTAATATGTCTAAAATGCCTTCTGCAGGTCCACCAGGATTGTCAATTCCAAAAGAGGTAGGAACCCAGTAATGTTCGAGTTGTATACCTGCATTTTCAATAGCTTTTTTTATTTTTTCTATAGTTTCGGGTGTAGATTTAACCTCTGCTAAAATTTCATATTTTGCTTCTGGATTTATAGATTTAATTTTTTTTAATTCAGTAGAAAGGTTCTCCAGTTTTAATTTTTTCATATCAGTTCCAACGATTTCAAAAGTACGAAAAGGTTCCAAACAATATTTTATTGTTACTATTTTTGTGTTTTGTGCAGATACTATTGGAATTAGATATTCCAATAGAGCTAGTAGAATAAGTATTATTAAAAGTATTTTTTTCATATTATTTTTTTCTCCCATAACATTGAAATCAGCTACCCTGAGCCGACTCGAATTAGCGGCGGGGAAGGGTTAACTGGATTGCCTTGTTAGATTTTCAATAATGCCTTGGGTTATTATAAACTTCTTTTCGATGTCCAATTTTTAATACAATGATATCATTTTTCTTGATTTTATAAATAACTCGATAATCTCCAACTCGTAGTTTTCGATATCCCTGGAGGCTTCTGCGCAATGGTTTTCCGAATTTGATGGGTTCAAATAATAGTTTTTTCTCAATAGCTTTTTTTATTCTATTCTTGATGTCTTTAGGGATTCCTAAAATATCTTTATCTATTTCAGGATGATAGGAAATGGTATAATTCATTAGTCCCAAATATCCTTATGAGATATGCTTTTCTTTTTTGAAAAAGTCTTATCTCTTTTTTGTGCTTCTTCTTGCCAATATAAATCTTCTCGAACTTCCAAAGCCTCTTTGATAAGGTCTCTGGAAAAGAGAGATAGGGAAATTCCCTCGTTTTGAGCTAATTTATTAAGAATATTATAAATTTCAGGGTCTAATACAACGTTTATTCTAGGATTTTTAGTTGGCATAGTTTTTACCTCCACAGTAAGTGTATCATATGTGATGAACCTTGTCAAATATATTTATTTATATTTTTGTTTCTAACATTTGAGCTCAGGCAGAGGAGGCCGATGCTATTTAGCGGCGGGTTCCGATTGTCCCGCCGCATTATGGCGGGGATTGCCCTGGAGCGAATGGTTATGGGCCTAGATTATTTTCGTCAGCAGCCCATGTTGTTGGATTATTTCTAATGTATTCGCGAATATTTTGTAATGACGAATCTATGCGGATAACATGATCATAAAAAGACCGTTGCCAGATAGGAGGTGTTGTTGTTTGCCGTAATTCGTTAATTCGTTTTGTTACCGCAGATTTAAACGAACGGATAATTACAGATAAAGACCCAGCAAACAGTCCTTTATTATATCCTGTAGGGGCACAGCGTGCTGTGCCCGTATCATGTAAAATTATTATTCCATGGATATGATTAGGCATAATAATAAATTCATCCAATTTAACATTATTTCGTAACCATTGGGTATTTTCCCATTCTTCGCGTGCAATTTGACCATATCGGTTAATATTTATTTTTGGTATTTTATCTGATCCAGTAACGGTCACAGCACGCTGTGACCCTACAAGTACAGGTTCAGGTTCTTTGTAATTATTTATTATCTCTCCAAATAATAAATTGCGATTATACGTACATATCGTTACATAATAATATCCTGGTTGTGAATAATTATATTCTTTTAATCGAATTGGTTTTCGTTTCGGATATTTATTCATAATTTTTATTATTTTGTCATAACACTTGAGCTCAGGCAGACCCATTCGATTCACTCCGTTCACTCAGGGCGAGAAGATTGCCCTGAAGCTAATGGTTATGCTTTTGTATAATGTGATACATATGAATCGAGAATTTTTCGGATCATTTTTTGATAAGGTGAATTATGCTTTTTTGCCACTTGCTTGAAGAATTCAATGCTTTCTTTGCTTAAAGTGATTGTAACTTTAATGTTTTCGCTTTTCATTGCTAATTGATCTGGATGAGGTAAAAAATCCTCAATAAGTTCAAGTTGCATTGGTTCATTAGTATATTTAATTTTTCTTTTCATATAAAACCTTTCCTTTTCGCCAATATCCTGCGCCAATTATTCTAATAATCTTTTTTCTATAAGTAAACCGGACAGTAATTATGCCTGAATCGATTTTCCCAATACAGTAATATCGTTTTTCTTTTTTACTATGTTTCAAGTCTCTAGCAATAATACGATTGGGATCAAAGAAAGCAAACTGTGCGATTACAAAAGGCACACTATGTTTTTCTTGATTAACTCGATCCTTTGTATCATCCCATTCAAAAGTAGTCTTCGCCATAGATAATATCCTTATATTTAAATATTACCATACTTTAATACATATTTCAATATGGCTATTGAATTTATATTTTATGCATAACGAAGCTGTAGGAAAAGCCCAAAAACAAAGGGGCTTTCCTGGTTAAAAACAAATTCTCAAAAGTATTGCTGTTTTTTATATTATAATTCTAATTTTTCTATTCAACAACCTTTTTTGAC
>Ga0180007_10006240_pt1 | contig 11721 bp, 14 predicted proteins | sample MM_PC_MetaG_FD_121122 | JGI IMG/M metagenome (GOLD analysis project Ga0180007, IMG submission 121122) | Groundwater microbial communities from the Aspo Hard Rock Laboratory (HRL) deep subsurface site, Sweden - MM_PC_MetaG | ecosystem: Environmental > Aquatic > Deep subsurface > Groundwater...
AAATAATATACAAAAGATTTATATATTATTAAAGTATATGGAATATATGTCAACCATAGAGATAAGAAAACAAGGATTCAAGTGTGAGAGATGCAAACATGAATGGATCCCCCATAATATAAAGAATAAACCAATAGTATGTCCAAAATGCAAAAGTCCTTATTGGGATAAACCTAGGAAGAAAAAAACTAGAAGCTTTTGACCAAAAAAGTTTATAGAAGAGTTGGGGTTGGATTAAGAAACATACTCTCTCACAACACGTTTTCTTGTCTTTGAAAAATAAGAAACTGTTGTTCTATCTGGAACCAAATTACGCTTTATTTTACCATCCTCTTTAGGATCTATAGCAAATCTATTTTGACCTTCATAAGTAAGAGGTTTATTTTCAACTAAGTATCCACTACCTTCTAGTCTTCTCATCCTTCTACCTCTACCAGACCTTACTTCAGCATAAAAGCGTTCACCAACATGTCTTACAAGCCCTTTATCAGTAATAGTCCCTGATCTCCTCTTTGACGTACAATCAGTATCTTCACCCATGTCTAAATTAACCCATTAATCTTTATAAGTTTTTATGAACCACAAACCCTATAAATCTCCTCTTTTTCTATAATTCATGTTAGAAAAACTAGGTCAGGTATTAAGAAAAGCAACAGATAAAATAGCTAATGCTATATTTCTTGATAAAGGCCTAGTTGATTCAATAATTAGAGATTTGCAAAGAAGCCTAATTGAGGCAGATGTAAACATTTCTCTTGTAAAAGAGCTAAGTGATAAAATAAGAAAAGCTGCCTTAGATGAGAGAATTAAAGAAATAGAGAAAAAAGAGCACATTATAAAACTCCTCCATGATGAGCTTACAAAAATTCTTGGCACTTATCATCCTTTAAAGCTTGAAAAAACACAAAACAGAATAATGTTCTTAGGCCTTTATGGAGCAGGTAAAACAACAACAATTGCCAAACTTGGCAATTATTATGCAAAAAGAGGCCACAAAGTGGCTTTAGTTGGATTAGATGTGCACAGACCAGCAGCTCCAGAACAACTAAAACAGTTAGCAGAAAAGCACAATCTCTCTTATTTTATAAACCCTCAAGAAAAAGACCCTATAAAAATATGGAAAACTTTTGAAAAAGAGCTTAAAGAATACAATCTAATCCTAATTGACACAGCAGGCAGACACATGCTTGACCAAGACCTATTAAGAGAAATAAGACACCTAAGCAAAGAGTTAATTCTTACTAAAACAATTCTTGTAATGCCCGCAGATGTTGGTCAAGCAGCAAAAGCGCAATCCCAGCAATTCAGAGATTCTGTAAATATTGATGGAGTTATTATAACAAGAATGGACTCAACAGCAAAAGGAGGAGGAGCTTTAACAGCATGTGCAGAAACAGGAGCATCGGTGTATTTTATAACAACAGGAGAGAAAATAAATGACTTAGAAGAATTTGAACCAAAAAGATTTTTATCCAGACTATTAGGCATGGGGGATTTAGAAGCTTTAATGGAAAAAATCAAGTCAGTAACAGATGCAAAACAGCAAGAAGAAATCCAAAAAAAGCTTGAAGAAGGCCAGATTTCTCTTGAAGATGTCATAGAACAAGTAAAAAGCATGAATTCTCTTGGGGGTTTTAATAAAATAAAGGGGATGATTCCTGGATTAGGCTCTGCAAAAATTCCAGAAAACCTTTTAGAGAGTCAGCAATCAAAAATAGCCAAATGGGAGCATATCTTAAAATCAATGACTCCAGAAGAAAGAGAAAATCCAGAAATACTAAAAAAAGAACATTCAAGAATAAATCGAATTGCAAAAGGAGCAGGAGTAGCAAATTCAGAGATAAAAGCTCTATTAAAACAATACGACATGTTAAATGAAATGATCAAATCCCAATCCGAACTTGATATGAGCAAGGGTTTAAGCCAAAAACAACTTCAAAAATTTGCAAAGAAGTTTGGGAAAAGGAAAATGATGAGGTTTAACCAATAATTACTTCTGTTGTCAGTCTTATAATTATTTCAGCTAAAATAACTAACAAAGGAAAAACAATTGCCAAAACCTTATATAATTTTGATTCATTAAAAAAGAGAGTAATAGAAAATCCAAATCCTAACAAAGCCAAGACTAAAGCACTAATACCCATAAAACCAGACGGAATCCAAGTAAACTTAAAAAGAAGATCTATTAAAACTATAACATTTAATATTACTCCAATAATAGCAAATACTTCTTTTTTCATATTACAAAAGATAAACAAATCTTTTTAAGTCTTACTCATTACCTATTTACATGTCAAAACTAATTGCACAAGGAGCAGAAGCTAAAATCCTCTTAGCTAAAAACCAAATCACAAAAAATAGAACCCCAAAATTTTATAGGCTTGAACAACTTGATAATAAAATTAGAAAATCTCGAACAAAAAAAGAAACCAAGTTAATGATTAACGCTTCTAAAATAATTAATGTTCCTATTCCGGAAATAAAAGACGCTCACAAAATTATCATGCCTTTTATTGAGGGTAAAAAACTCTCAGAAGCTTTAGACTCCTTCTCACTAACAAAACAAAAAACAATTTGTAAACAAATTGGCAAAGATACAGCAAAGCTTCATGATGCAAATATTATCCATGGAGACCTTACTACTAGTAACATGATTTTAGTTGAAACTCAAAAAAATTTACCTGCTCACCCATGTTCGCAGAGTAATAAAAACTCAATTAATAAACAAATTAAACAGAGTGCCTTGAAGAAGTCTAGCACGAAACCATTAATAAATGAGCGAAGCGAGCCAATTATCTTCTTCATTGATTTTGGTCTTGGATTTATCAGTCACAAACTTGAAGACAAAGCTGTCGATCTCCATCTTCTAAAACAAGCACTAGAAGCCAAACACTATATCCACTGGGAAACTCTATGGAAAGAAGTTGAAAAAGGCTATAAAACCTCAAAAAACTCAAAAGTTGTTTTTGAAAGATTAAAGGCAGTTGAAAAACGTGGAAGATATAAGCATTAAAACTAAACACTCCACATACTAAATACTTAAATAATCTTAAACATTAAAAAAACTATGGAAGAAGAAATCTGTCAAAAATGCAAAGGAACAGGAAGAGTTAAAGAAAAAGATGGAACAATCCATATATGTTATGATTGTTTAAGAGAAGGCAAATTAGACCAACATGATAAAAAGCTAAAAAGTGGTGAAGAATTAGGAATAAGGTTGTAATTTCATCTAGTTTAAAATTCCAACATTATTTTAAAAGCTGAAAGCTATTGAAAAAAGAGTATAAAAAACACTAAAGCAAAAACCTACTTAAATAACCTCTTCTCTAAAAAATCTATTCCCTTAATGGAATAATTAATTCCTTTATCTGCCAACCTAAACATACTATGACACAGAGTTTTAAATCCTTTAGAGAAAGTATAATAAGAAATAACTTTAAAACCCTCACAAAGACCAAAAGATGCTAATGCAAGAGGATAATTTCCATCATTTATACTTTCTGCCATATAAGGAATTTCATAATCAATAGTAATGTTTACTCTAAAAAGCAAATCAACCAACCCAAAAAATCCATCAGCAAAAATTTTTTCAGTAGCCTGTCTCAAATTTCAAAATTTTTCTAAGTGTCTTGTTCATGTTAAATAATAATTTCTAATTTTTAAAGATTTATATAAAAAATAGCCCCGCCCGGATTCGAACCGGGGTCGCTGCCTCCAAAGGGCAGCATCTATAGTCCTTTATGTATCTTTTACAACACAATAAAGTTTGACCGCTGGACCACGGGGCTATAAGAAAAAGACTTTTAGATAATTTATAAGGGTTTTGCTTACCTAAAAACTTCTTCATAATAAATGGTTCTATTAATATCCTGCTTTTTAGGATTAATCCACTTAAAGAAATTCTTTAACTTGCTAGACTCAGGCTTTTCACCAATAAGGGTGGCAGCAAGCTTCCTAAACTCTTCACTTCCTTTAGAATTTTTTTTAAAACTTGGGTACGATTTACACTCAGACAAAGCTTCTAACATAGCGACATCATGCGGAATCACAGCCATAATAGGAACATCTGTGGCCTCCTCTATATCCTCAATAGAAAGCTCAAAATCCTTATCATAAACCTTATTTAGAATAAGTCCAATTATTGGAATCCCTCTCTTTTTTGCCAATTTAACCGCACTTAAAGTATTGCTTAATGTTGGATGATCTGGGGTAGTCACAACTAAAATTGAATCAGAAGCCAGCATAACTCCTAACGTTTCTTCATCAAGAGCAGGAGAAGAATCAATCAAAATCACATCATATCCTCTTTTCAAATAAGCAATTTTATTTCTTAGCTTCAAAGAATTAGCTTTATTAAACTCTCTAAACAAAGATGAAGGAAGCACATGAAAATCCTCAAGCTCGTGAATAGCATCACTTGGCCTAATATTTTTTTCTAAAACATCATGCAAACTAATCTCTGGATTAACAATATTAAAATGCAATCCAAGATTTGGAGAAGATAAATTCCCATCTACTAACAATACTTTCTTGCCATGGCTTGCAAGAGCATCTCCTAAAGCAGATACAACAGAAGTCTTTCCGACACCCCCTTTAAGGCTCACTACTCCTATTGCAGTTCCCATAGGAAAAAAACGCCTTCGCCATTTAAATATCTTTTCCTCTATAGCAAGCTTTAAAAATACAAACTGCCATTTAAGAAGATGCCAAAAAAATCCAAGATAAAAACCAGCAAAAAACAGGAAAAATCCAAAAAAATCAGTCAAATAGAATTTGAGAAAAAAACAGTAGAACTAGCAAAAAAGGGACTTACATGTGAAAAGATAGGAGAATCCTTAAGAAAAGAAGGAATACATTCTAAAGAATATTTTAAAAAAATATCAAAAATTCTTAAAGACGCCAACATGTATACTAATCCAGATTTAAAAAATATCAAAGCAAAACTTGAAAGAATCACTAAACACCATGAAAGAAACAAACAAGACAAAAAAGCTAGGAGAGAAAAAGAAAAAATCTTTTCCCAACAGAGAAAATTGAAAAAATATCTTAAAATTCCTTTAAAATAAGTTTTAAAATTAAAAATGGGTGATATTGAAAAATCCTTAGAGCAACAAATTTGCAATGTAGCTAATAAATTTCTCAAAGCCTCCCAAAATAAAGAAATCCAAGTAATAAGTCACTTTGATACTGATGGTATCAGCTCAGCAGTAATAATGGCTACAACCTTAAAAAATCTTGATAAAAGGTTTTCCCTAAAAATACTAAAAAACCTTGAAGAAGTGTTTTTTTATGACCTTCCAAAAGACAAAGTAACTTTATTTCTAGACCTTTCTTCTGGAAGTCTAAATTATATCAAAGAAGCAAATCTCAAAGATATCTTTATCATAGACCATCATGAAATAACCCAAAAACTTCCTGAAAATGTAGAAATTATAAACTCAGAACTACACAATAAACAAAAAATAAGTGCATCAAGCCTTACATATTTATTTTGCAAAGAAATTGGGCTTGAAGGAAAAGACTTAGCAAAGCTTGCTGTTTTGGGTATGGTTGGGGACTGCTTAGAAAAAGAAATAGATAAACTTAATAAACACATTCTTCAAGACGGCGAGATTAAAAGAAAAAGAGGTCTCCTTATTTATCCTTCTACACGGCCCTTAAATAGGGTTCTGGAATTTTCTTCTCGCCCCTATATTCCAGAAGTTACAGGAAATCCCAAAGGAGTTCTTGAATTATTAAGAGAAGTCAGCCTCTCTCCAAAATCAGGCAAATACAAAAGCATAATAGAACTAGATAGAGAGGAGATGGAAAAACTTACAACAGCAATTATGTTAAGAAACCCAAAAACAAAACAATCCAGTATAATTGGGGATATTTTTCTTTTAAAAATGTTTAACAAACTTGAAGATGCACGAGAAATAAGTGCCATAGTAAACGCGTGCTCCAAACTTGGGGATTCAAGCACAGCACTTCAATTTTTAATGGAAATCCCAAGAGCAAAGAAAAAGGCAGAATCCCTGCATATAAAATATAAACAACACCTGATTGAGGCATTAAAATTTGCGAATGAAATACAAAAAACACAGGGCAAGAGCTTTGTTATAATTAATGCAAAAAATAAGATTAAAGACACAATGATAGGCACAATTGCTACAATCTTAGCCACATCCTCCATATATGAAGAAGGTACAATAATTATCACTCTAGCATACTTTAAAGACAAAATAAAAATCTCATCAAGGATAGTGGGAAGGAATGGTAGAAATCTTAGAGAAATCCTTGCTTCTGTAATAGAACAAACAGGAGGAGAAGTTGGAGGTCATCAAGCAGCAGCAGGAGCAATAATCGAAAAAGTCAAAGAGCAGGAATTTCTAGAACTTTTAAAAAAGAATCTTGAAGTTGAACTTGTTAAGGTTTAACAAAACCTTTAAAACTCCTCTCTTTCTCAATAAAACATGGAATTAGAAGTAGGAGATTTTATATTATGCACTGTGGACAGAATAATTGGAACTATTGTATTTGTAAGAATAGAAGGCAATGGAGAAGGAAGTATTATTACAAGTGAAATTGCGCCTGGAAGAATTAGGAATCTTAGAGATTATGTAGTCCCAAAAAAGAAGATAGTATGTAAAGTGCTAAGAGTTTCTGGAGATAGAATTGATTTATCTCTAAGAAGAGTAAGCCAAAAAGAAAAAAAAGAAGTTTTAGAATCATATAAACAAGAAAAAAGTTGTAAGAGCATTCTTAAAAGTGTTTTAGGAGAAAAAGCAGAAGAATTAATAAAGGAAATTGAAAAAAAAGAATCTGTATATATTTTTTGCAATAGAGTAAAAGAAAACCCTAGAGAATTAGAAAGCTTTATTGAAAAAGAAAAAGCAAAAAAAATTCTTGACATCCTTAATACTCAAAAACAGAAAATTGCGGTAATTAAAAAAGAATTTTTCTTGTCTTCCAACCAATCTAATGGGATAAGCTTAATCAAAAAAATTCTTGAAAATATAAAAGATGCAGACATCAAATACCTCTCAGCAGGGAAGTTTATCATAAAATCCCAATCTAACTCCCCAAAAATAGCCGACAACAACATCAAAAAGATCCTTTTTACCGTCGAGAAACAAGCAAAAGAACAAGGTCTAAATTTTAGCATTCTTGAGAAGTAAATACTTTAAAGATTTTTCTCTTCAATGAAAATATTTGTATAGAAAACCTTAAATACTGATTTTTTGGTAGATTTATATGGAAGATAACAAGATTCATTTTAAAGTATTCTATGCAGGAGTTATATTTGATCCAGCAAAAAAGAAAATTCTAATAGGAAGAACAGAAGAAGATTCTTATCTTCCAGGGCTAACATGGTGTTTTCCAGGTGGAAAACTAAAACACGGAGATGATATTGGCAAAGTATTAATAAAAAGTATAAAAGCTGAAACAGGTTACAGTGTTAAAAACCTAGGAACAATATTCTCTAAAGTATATCCTGAACAAAAAGATTTAATGACAGTATATTTCTTGTGTGAGGTATTTGGAGGAGAAGAAAAGGCAGCAGGAGATTTAATTGAACTAAAATGGATTTCCCCAGAAGAAGTTGAAAAACACTTCACCACCTCTTTTCACCCACTCCTTAAAGAGTATATTATGAGCCTTAAATGAAACTCAAAAAATGCCCTTCTTGTAAAAATTATACTCTAAAAGAAATCTGTACAACCTGTAAAAAGAAAACCAAAGAAGCCCACTATAAGTTTGTAAAGATAAAAAAAGAAATTTAAGTTTCTATATCCTTACTAAAGAACCCATATTCACCCTCTCTTAAAATCAATTTATCTATAAAGAAACACGCTTCAATAGTAACAGCCATATTTTTCCCAACTGCTATGATGTGAAATCTTAAGGGGTTATGAACTCTCGCAGCTGGTTCACAAGTTAATTTATCATTAGATGAAGGTAAAGTAAGATATTTACTATATGCAAATGTTAAAGAAATTTAGATAAAGTGTCTTGTGCTTCGGCAAGCTTAGCGACACCATAAATTCCATCAAAACCAGGCTTGATTTTTATTTTGCCTTGTCTATTTCTCAATATCAAATCTACTAATTTCTCATCAATAACTTTCACTAATTCTTCTTTTATAACACTCAACAAAATGTTAAACTCATTATTAAAATTTTCAATAAGTTTATGATAAATATCCCACACCCTTCTACCTTGTAAATCCTTAGTTCCCAAATACAAAGCAATAATTTCATGTAAAGGCAAGAGAATATAATAAGCCTTTGAATTACTTGTTTTATATCCCTCAGAAAAATTTGCCAACTCTTCTACTCTATTCTCAACTCCAATAGTCAAAGCCCTCTTACAAATAGGACAAATATTATTTATTTCTTTGCTCTTATTAGGATCGCAAGAAAACCCACAACTTCTATGACCATCCCAATGATACTTTCCATAAGCAGGGTCTGTTTCTATTGTGGCTATAAATGAATTATTTCTTATTTGCTCAATAATTTCCTTATATGAATCAACTTTTCTAAATATAGTTGCTTCTCTTCCCATCCTAAATGGCCAAAAACTATGTGAATCTGAAAAACTAACAATTGCCTTATTCTCAAGATCTTTAATCCTCCAATTCATAGCAGGGTCAGAAGAAATTCCAGTCTCTATTGCATGAATATTCTCTATTTGCTCTCCAAAAGCCTCTTTCAAAGAATCAAATCCGCTCATTGAACCAAAAAGCCCAAACCAGGGGGTCCAACAATTATGAACGCAAGCAAACTCAGAAACATAAGAATTATCTCTCTCTATCTCCAAATTATAAACCTTTCCTTTATACTCTTTGATTTCTATCTTTCTTATGGGTAAATAAACATTATCTTTATCAATCCAGCCATGTCTTCTCCACATCCTGGTTTTGAATTTTTTAAATTCTTTTTCATTTAATAAATCAAATTTATCCTCAAAAAAAGAAAGATTATGGAAAGAATATAAATCATAATTTGCTTTTATCTTCCTCCCATTAATAAAGTGCTTTTCCCTCCTCTCGTGTTTTTCTGCACTATCTTTAATTATATTTGGAATAATAGCCAATCTTAAACAAATTATTTTCATCTGGTTCATAAGTTCTCTAGAAACTGTATAACCCTTATCTCCTCTATACCACCCTCTTAAAATCTCTACTTGTTTAGTTAAAGGTAATTCCAACATAAAATAAGGGAGAGCTTTAGAATTAGCCCTTCTGTTTTTTAAATTATAGAATTGGCTAAAGAACTTGTTCATTTTTTTTGAAAAGAAAATTATATCTTTCCCTTTTCTTCCATCAATCTTAAACTTATTTTTTCCAAAGATTCTACTTACTAAAGTAACAACTTCATCAATATAAGAGTCTTCATTCTTATTAAAAGAAAATCCAATACCTTCATCCTGGATAGTATACCCCTCAGCTAAATAATAACCAATAAGCCTGCAAAGATCGGGAGTTATTTTAATTATACTAATTTCTTTTTTATCAACAACTTTATTAAACCTTGGATAAGCTAAAAAATCTCCCTCTTTAAGCTCTGAAGTAGGGACCCATTCTCTCAAATACTTTTCAAACCTTCTATTTTTACATTCAGATAATTTGGAACAGCTTTTCTTACAAAGACCTTTAATCCAAGAACATTTATAACTTTTTATAGCATAAAACGGATGGTTAGAAGTAGCCTCTAATCCCTCACTAAAATACCAAGGACGAATTCTATAAATTTTGCCAGAGTAAGGCCTAACAAAAACTTCCTTAACCTTTTTCCAGTTATTATTATGAGTATAAACAAAATCCCCCACTTTTATATCCTTAATTCTTTTGAGAGATTTATTTGTATGAATCAAAGTATCTCCTAACAAACAATGTGCCGGGATTACCTCTATATCAGAAGAAATAGCCATCATTTCTCTTGTAAACTCCTCACAAGATATTTTAAAAATAGGCCTCCCATCATAATCTCTCCTCCCTTTTGTATCCAAATATTCATTTATCTTCTCTGCAATCTCTAAACTTGGCACTAAAATCACAAGATGAATTCTTCTTCCAGTTCCTTGAGTATAAATCAAAGAAATCTCTCCACTAATAATAAATGGAAAATCCTGATAATAATAAAATCCATCTTTCTCAACTAGTTTTTCCTCAATTTGTTTGAGCCATTCTGGATGAGTAAAATCTCCAGTCCCTAATAAACCCAGACCTTTAATCTTAGCCCATTTAATAAGATTTTCAAAATTAATATTCTTACTACAAGCTCTTGAATAGCTTGAATGAACATGCAAATCTCCAATCATCCAATCCTTTAACATAAAAGAGCTACATAATCTCAAGTTAAAAACTTTCTCGTGCTTTAAAATATTTATAAACCTAAACTTGTAATTATAATAATGCATATTAAAAAACTAAAACACTATTTCTTTAATATAATTATCATATGGATTGTAGTTCTCTTATATAATACCCTCTCTTATTATTCGAGCTTCTTAAGACAAGAAACACAAACAATTATACTTTATCTTGCACTAGCATACACAATAATAGGATTTTTTTATTATCTATTAACACCATCGATAAAATTAAAAGAAAGCAAAGGAACAATAATTTTCACAGCGCTTGCAAGAGTTGTCAAAGAATTATATTACTATTTAAAATTTCTTCCTACAAAAATAAAAAGCCCTTTCCCAAGATTAAAAAAACAAGAGACAACAGCAATATTATTTGTGATGGTCAAGATCTTCTTTTTGCCAATAATGTTGAACTTTTTCCTCAACAATCTCTTTTCTTTTCATAATCAGCTCCCTAATCTATCTAATCCTTCCACATTATTTAATATCAATACTTTTAATTTTGTGCTATTTCCTTTTTTATTAACAAGCTTGTTCTTAATTGATACTTTATGGTTTGCCTTTGGCTATGCATTTGAAGCAGGATTTTTAAAAAATAAAATAAGAAGTGTTGAACCAACTATTTTAGGTTGGGCTGTTGCACTAGCTTGCTATCCTCCATTTAATATGACAATAACAAAATACCTAAAATGGTTTGCAAATGATTATATTTTATTTTCTAATGGAATCATAACCTTTGTAATAAGAATTATCATAATTCTTTTAATAGGAATTTATGTTAGTGCCACTCTTGCTCTAGGCACAAAATGCTCAAACCTCACAAATAGAGGTATTGTATCAAAAGGCCCCTATGCAATTATAAGACATCCTGCATATATTTCAAAAAACTTAGCTTGGTGGCTCACAATACTCCCAATTCTTTCTATACCTGCTTTCTTAAGCATGCTAGCTTGGTCTTTTATATACCATCTAAGAAGCATCACAGAAGAAAATCACCTTAGACAAGACCCAGATTACATAGCATATTGCAGAAAAGTAAAATACAGATATATTCCTTATATTTATTAAATTTAGTCTCAATTAGAAAATAAATCTTTTAGTAAGTTATTTAATTAAAGAATATAAAAACTATGAATTATTGCCAAGCTCACAAGGTTAATTACCATAAATCCTATGTAAAATACTCAACATTTCAAAACCCCTACATATTTTATTAACAAATTCCAACAAAATTAGTAGCCAAACCTTTTTCTTTTACTGCCTTTTTTAAGAATAAAAAATACCACTACAGCCACAATAATAATTCCAAACACAATAAATAACCATAAAGAACCTCCTCTTTCACCAGCTTCTCCTGTTACT
>Ga0180007_10006241_pt1 | contig 11720 bp, 11 predicted proteins | sample MM_PC_MetaG_FD_121122 | JGI IMG/M metagenome (GOLD analysis project Ga0180007, IMG submission 121122) | Groundwater microbial communities from the Aspo Hard Rock Laboratory (HRL) deep subsurface site, Sweden - MM_PC_MetaG | ecosystem: Environmental > Aquatic > Deep subsurface > Groundwater...
ACTTTTAACCTCTTTTATAGTATAAACATCTATATTTTTTTTATTTAACTTATCTATTATCTCTTTCTCTGTCATTCTTCCAGATGAGTATCCTTTTATATAATATTCCAGTAAATCATGCTCTGTAACGCCCATCTTTTCCATTTTATTCTCCAAATATTTGGCTATAAACCTCATTAGCAGTGTGTATGGCAAGAGGGATAGCTAACCTTTTAGCTGTTAGATTAGACAAATATGATTTGTACATTGTATTTAGTTGTTCTTTATCTACGGATGGGTCTAACTCTTTGGCTATTTCTGATGCCTTATACTCAGAATATAGTGTTGGTGCCATAGACAGGGCTTGAACCCCTAAATTTGCTAGAGCCAAAGGTCTTCTATATTGGGGGAAAACCATACCAGCAATACTTGCACCAATGGTGCCAAGTAGTGGCACCTTATAAGTATCCCATATACTATTCACAGTTGGGGCCATTCTGCTTATTGGATTTGTATCTTTACTATGCCCAACTTCATGTGCTATTGTTGTTGGGTTAAGAAGGGATTCACCAACTACGATACCCCCAGTGGGTTCATTTTTAAGCTTTACTATATCTCGTACCATCGGGGTTGTATTTTCAGGCATTTTAACGGGAGTGTTTGAAGGTCTTACAAAAAAGGCATTATTAAAGCCTGGTCTAACAATAATAGGGATACCATATTTAATACTTAAAGGGGATACATCTTGCGGTAGTATAGTTTTCATAGGGTTTATTATACTCCAATACGATTTATATAATCAACATAAAACACTGTTTATTTACGAATTTCTACAAGATCCGTAGTTTTAACAGTGCCCTTTAAGTAATCCTCTTTTAGCTCTTCCATGCTGTTGTACACCTTTTTTATTTTTTTACCTGTAGGTTGTTGAGTCATAGAGTAAAGACCTAAAATAGCACCTTGTGCTGGTAGGTAGTGCACCTTCTTATCCTTTAAATGGAAAAGGTTTTTAGAAGGCATCATTATCTCTTTAACTTCCCGTACTGCTTCTGGTGTCGATGGTATATGCAGGTTTACTTGGTCCCCATCATGGTCTAACTTAAAACCAACACAGATAGGGGGTGAAGTTTTTATAACATTATCATTGTTTATTTTGGCATAAAACCCCATGACATTATATTTTTGTAATGAGGGGTTTCTATTCATAAGAATAGGTCGCTCCTTCATTTCAGCACAAAGATTGGTAAATGCCCTAGGAGATTCATTTATAATATCGTTGTTTGCGTCAACTGCTGGAATCCCTTGCTGTATCATCCTACCCAAGACAAATGGTTTAAACATCCGCCATGCTGCATCTCTTGGGATGCTTATCTCATTCATTGACAAGCTTGGGTCCGGGGTTGCCACCCCTCTACTGACTAAATCTTGGGTTTTTGAGTAAACCTTATGTTGGAAAAACCCAGTCTTAGGTTGGTCCCCTACAATAGTACTTATGAAGCCCTTGGCCCCTTTGCTTTTATTTTTTATATTTAAGGGGTCCCCGAGGCCAACAACGGCTTTAACAGCCTTGTAATTATTTAATCTTTCATTACCAAGTTCCGAATCTGGAAATTCCTCTTTGGAAGTGTTTAATATGGAGTTGGTTATAATAAGGTCTTTATATAAAAGATTGGCGCTACCAGGGCTTACCACCTGTTTTGAGCCTACCACGCTAATGGGTCTAAATACAGGGGGGATTACGGGTATATTCTTTAACATTAAATCCCCCACACTAAGACCATTTTCTTTTAGTGTTTTTAGGTAAGCCATTCTTTTTATAGCGTCATCTTTTTGTGACTTTTTAGTGGAAGCCATAATATCTTCAGTATTTTTTATCTCATTGTCTATATTTATTTCTTTTACCTTATTCGCAAGGCTTCCATCCTGTATCATATAGTCATATTGTTTTTGATTGATGCCTAATATTTTCTTTATGGGTGTTTCCATTACGGGGTTTGGTACTAGTTCTGAAAGTTCTATATGCGACCATTTTTTACCCACGGTACCACCTGTTATCCCCATATCAAATAAGCCACCTTTTATAGGCATCATATTCTTAGCATATAACAACTCTGGTTTATCTATTTTTCCGGTGGACATCTGCAAAATTCTTTTATCGGTAAGTGGTAATAAATGTTGGTATACCCCTCTCTTTTCCACGTCAACACCAGCCCCCTTTAGCATAGTTATAAATTTATCATAAACAAAAGGGACCCTTGGGCTAGGTAGAGGTTCACCAAATTTTAATGCTCTCCAGAAATCAGGATTGGATTGCCCCTTTATAACACTTATATCGTGAAGGTTTTGCTTTGCGTTGTGGCCCTGTAAGGCATTTACTTCCATGTGCCCAATTCGTATAGCGGAAGCTAGATCGCCTTTACCCTTTACTGGTTGTTCATCAATATCATAGGTGCCAATTTCCCTTTTCTTTATCTCACCCTCACTCAACTTTGATAATTTCCATATGTATGATTTTCCAACTAGAACATCATTTACATCCCTATTATCTTCCGGAATATATAGAGTATGGTTTTTGTCTAGCTCATTTTCTTTTAATTCTTTTTTAACAAAGTTGTATATATCATCTTGCTGGAAAGATGGGACTTTAAAGGGGGCGCCTCTTTGTTCGGCTATTAAGCCTAACTTAGCTTCATGCATCTGAGCAGGGTTTATTCTAGAGGGGATTCCTAGGGGGTTTAATATTATTTCCAGCGGTTTATTTAGTTCTTTTACTACGGGCATTTTATCATCTGGTATAATTACACTGATAACGCCTTTGTTACCAAATCTTCCTGTTAATTTATCCCCTATGTTCGCCGGAGTGTTTGTTTTTACCGTGAGCCTTACAAGCTTATCCGTTTTATGAACATCTATAACCTCCCCCTCGGAATGATGGTCCCACAGAGTAGTGGCATCTTTATAAAGATTTTTTAAACTTCTATGTAGATTACCCAGTTGTATATCTTTTGTAGAAGGGGGTCTTTTTTCCAATGAAAGGATTATGGGATCACCTGGTTGTATTTTTGTCCCAGGTTTAACTACACCTTTATCATCCAATGGATCTATTTGAGGTTTGGTAAATATAGAAGGAAATGTTTTTAAAAAGGTATTTTTCCCTAATTTTTGGTTTTCTTCATCTTCCACCTTATATTCATAGGTATACAGTTGCTCTGATGTAAGCTTTTTTGCTGCACTTTCAGATATAATAATGCCATCTTCAAAACCATGTCCTTTGTATGGGATATATGCTGACAATAAATTTAAGCCCATATTAAGAACGCCATCCTTATCACTGAAATTGGAGTGCGCTAATAGCTGATTCTTTTTTACCAAATCCCCAACTTTGACTAAAATATTATTTGTTAGACCTGTTTTCCTGTTTAATGGGTAATTATTATACAAACCATGCCGATGTAGTGTTCCAGCAGTATCTTTAATATAAATACCGGAATCATCTATCTTTGTAACCATCCCTGCTACTTTTGCAGTTTTATTAACCACCTTATCGGCTAACTCTTTCTCATAGCTATTCCCTGTTGCTGGATTTAATGATTGTACTAGTGGAGCTTCCCCATATTTTAGTGGTAATGTGGACCCTAAAGCTTTGCCAGCCATAACCATTCTATTACCCTGTATAGCGTTTGGTAAAGGTACCAAATTATTATATGTAGAATATAAATTGTTTGGTATATCAAAGTAATAATCAACGGTGTCCCTGTTCGCTTTTTGTATTTTTCCATCTTTTAAAATTGCCACCTCTTTCTTATCACTTTTCCACTCTAATGGGAATGCTACAACTTTTTCAGCTACTTGTAATGGGTTTAACCATTCCTCTTTCCCAGTCTTTGTACTTATAAGTTTGGCATATAGCTTATTATCATCGCCTTTTTTCACACCTAGTGCTGTTCTTTTGTCTATCCCGACATTCAAAGACTCCGTGGCCCTCATATAATCTATAAAGCCAAATTCGGATGGGTGGACATTTCTAGACTCATCTGTGACTATATTTATATCACCAATTCCACCTTCCCCCAAGAGTGTTATTTTATGATGTTGGTCAAACACGTCCAGCGGGTTTATTTCTTCCAGTGGCTGCGAAAGTGTCCCAGATGGGCTTACTGTAGGGTTACTCTTTATAACGCCCCATAGCTGCTTTGTAAAGTACCCTGGGGGGAATTTATCGAGGGTTGGCTCCCTATCAAGTTTATGCGCTAAAAATTTACCTAGATCCCCCGCGTCTTTTTCTACTTTTTCTTTGTAAAAGTCTTCTGATGAATGAACAGATTTAAATAGTAAGCTATCCCTGTCAACCTCAGATTGTTCCCCTCTGGAAACTTCCACTATTTTTTTTGTGGAATCTAAAATAGCTTGTGGTGTCACATTTTCATGTGGAAATCCTAATGTTTTTTTATTTATATTAGGATTCATTTTTGCTTTATTTAATACTGTGATGATAGCTTGTTCTTTTTCTTCGTCTGGTATATTAGGATTACCGAAGGGTACTAATTTTTCATATAGTTTTATAATGTCTTTAGCCCCGGCACTAGTTGTCTTATTGACATTAAATATATCAATACCCCATTGTTTTTTAAGCTCATCATCTGAAATCCCCATTGCTTTGAGTAATGAGTATAATTTTACATTACTTGTACCCAACCTAAACCCAAATACACCACTCTGTGGGTCCATATTTATTCTGAAGCCAGAACCAGTACCACTTACCAGGTTAAAGTGGGTTTCAATTTCATCATTAGCTTTTTTCCTTGTATATGCCCCTGGCTCCAACCTAAGTTGATTTGATGGGTTATTAAATGAATTCCCGTTGGAAATAGTTGTATTTCTTCCTGTATGATACGGGGCCATTGCTATTGTTTTGGTCTGCTTCTCCAGTACTTTCCCTGTCTCATTATCCAATAGCTCTACATCCGCAATAATAGACCTTGAAAGACTTCTCTTCCCTAGTAATGCTTTTTTTTGATCATCCAGGGTATATTCTTTTTCTTTTATGACGGGGTTTCTTATAGCTAAGGTTATATTTTTACCTTTATATAATTTATCTTTAAACGCTTCTATAATACCATTATCAATCCATTTTTTTTGCGTATCTACATCATCTATTGCTCTTAAATTAACCATTAGTTGAACCTTTTAAATCTATCTAAGTGCATTTTATTAGCTAAAGAGTTTTGAGTTAGATTTGGTACTTGCGGAGCAGGACCTGCTTGACCTTTTGCCAAGTGGGTTAATAGCATTGAGGGGAGTCCCATAATTGTTCCGGCCCCTAATAGTGTCCCTATGCCCTTGGGACTAGCCAAGGTTTTTGCTGTAGCCCCATATGGGTCTTTACTAAATTCACGTATCATTTTCCATCCAGGGCCTCGCATAATATTTTTTGCTTCTGTTGAGGCATGTTCTATGTTTTTATACATATCGTAGGGACCTCTAAGGGAATTCCAGATGCCTTTTCCTATATTGGAAATCATACCGAGACCAGGTACACCATTTGATGACGGTATTTGCTCTGCTTTTAATTTATCTAGGCTTTGTTCAGCTTTTTTCTCTACTGGTTTGCTTTTTTTTTTATCATATACTGGTATCAATGTAGGGTTTCCAAGAATATCATAACTAGAAGGATCTGAAACAGCTGGATCAAGATAGTTTTTAGCAGCTTGATACCCTGTTATCAAACCAGCTCCGCCAAGACCACCGTATATAATTGGTAAACCATATCTCGGAATATCATAAGCGATAGCTTTGACAATTTCACCTATATCTAAAGCAGCCTCCCCTGTATCTTTTATTGCACCCCAAGTCTTGTCAAGCAAACCAGGTTCTTTTTTTTCTTGCGCTATTTTTTTTATTTCCATTGATGCCGCTTTGCAAAAGCCATTTACAAAAGCTTTTTTGTAAGAAGGTTCATTCTCTTCTTTGCTTATATAAGATTTTTCAAGCTCTTTAAGCTTTCCTCTAACCTTGTACTCCTCTTCTTTGTCATTTAAAAATTCAAATAACTTATGTGTTCCATATACCCCAAGAGGAAGCCCAAACCCCCATGCATATTTAGACCCTATTTCTTTCCATAAAGGGGAATCAAGAGCGGATTTCTTTTCTATGGGTGGCTCAAAGGTCAGTACTTTTTCATTTAAATCTTTATAAATACTTGGTTTCTTATAAATTAAATCAATTAAGTAGTCTTTAATCATTGATATGCCTTGCACACCAGAATATCCAACCCCTCCTATAAGGGCACCCATTGCAATATTTTTCAGAAAGCTATCGTTCTCATCGGGAAAAAAACTTACCATTGTTTACTCCTTGGTTATCTCGTAGGGCGATAATTTTTTTATATCAAAGGTTATCCACTCTAATTGTACGATTATTTCACCTGTTGCAACATTATGATAGTCTTTTCTATCCAGCAGATCATGTGTTTTGTTTATAGAGCAAAGGTCTAATACTTCTGCTAATTTTTCACACTCTTCCCGATAATTCAAACAATATAGCTCAATATGGTGTTTAATATTGTCATATTTTTCATTTAGGGAATAATCATACATTTTTATCTCTCTTTGCATCTCTTTTTAGTTTGTTTATAACAATGGTTTTTTGTAGCTCTTTCATCCTATCTTCATTTAGCCTATCTTTTAAAATTGTCGGATTCTGCATTGCATAAGCTAACCCACCTATACCAAAAGGTATAGCAAAAGATGCCACGGGAAGCGCACCATAAAGTAGAGATCCTGTCCCAGTAATTGCATCCACCATTTCCTTTAGTAAGGCTTTTTTTTCCAATAATTCTTTGGGGGAATTAACATCCCTTAACACACTATAAAGACATTGCTCTAGCTCATTCATTTTGGGACCTCACAGGTATTGAATATGAAAATGGACCACTTTTGTTAGGGGATTCTGAAAACAACATATCATATAAGGATAAACCAGCTAAGGCCCCAATTGGTGCTGAGGCGTATGTCATAGTTGATGCCAATGGGGAGTTATCTACAAAGTTACCTACTAATAAGGGGGCAGCTATCCCTGCTATACTGGCGCTTAATAATCTTCCTAGAATACTATTATTATTTGTGGAATGGAATAATTGCTGCCTTTGTTCATTGGATAGGGTGGCTTTATCCATAACTCTTTGAACAAGCTCCCTATCCCGTTCTATGCTTGATGCTGGCTCACTATTTATAATATGTTGTATTGACATTTCCCGTCTTTTTTTTACAAGTTCCTCTGGTAAGGATCTTAATTGCATAAGATCATTACTTAGTGCATATTTTACTATCTTAGAACTTATTTTGGGGATATCAATACTCATTTTATTTTATGCTATCTGTAATCTTGACACAGGTACTTGGGCCAGATAATAAGACGCTGGAAGCACTACCGCAACCCAATCCTGGGGGTCAGTAATAGCCACAGGAACGGCAACTTCGAAAGTAAGCACACCACCATTACCAGTATCCATTACTGCTTCGGCTGTATATGCCCCGGATACCAGAGTTCCAACGGTAACACGTTGTATAATATACTCTGCGCTTACAACACTCCCACCACCAACGTCGGTGAGATACAGTTTAATATTGTGTCGTATCCCTTTAACGCCAACACCAGAAGGGTTCAAGGTTGTGATTACCACAGTGGAAATAGCTCCTACCGCAGGTGTAACCGTGCAAGTTCCCATCCCCACTTTTTCTACGGCGCTTAGAATATGATCTTCCATAGTAACCAAAGAGTTTACCCCAACCGCTCTGGATGTGATTCTGAGGTGTCCACCACCATCATCATCAGCAACCCCCCATTTAGTAAACTCAGTATCTAAATTGATATAGCTAACCAGGGTGGCAATATCAATTTGTCCTCTTGGAAGACTTACCTCCACCGTTACCAAACTGTCGAATGTAATTTTCAAGATATACTTTTCGGTTGTATCGAAAGGCCCAACCACTGTACCAGCTAACGCATAAGCGCTTGCACTAGCTGCCGGGACCCCTGTTTTTGTCCATGTGTTTGGTACAATAAAAACACCCTTTACAAAGTTATTAAATTCAGATGCAGTAAGGTACCCATAGGGGTCTTTATCGAAAGGGGAAGCAGTAGATGCACAATCCCCAACATCGAAATTATCATAGGTGATTATACCATTATCTTTCATTGCACCCAAGGAAGGATGGCTGGCATATTTATCCTCTACAATCAAATAACCACTTCCATCTATGCTTCTACCATGAGCCCCAATAAATCCTAAATTAAGTTTATTTACAGTCAAATTAGTTATTTTCATGGAATATTAATCCTTTAACAATGATTTGGCATATGATCCCAGTATAGCTCCACCAGTAGCACCACTAAGTGCTCCTAATAGTTTAGCATCATTATCTAGCAATGCAGGGTACATATACTCACCAAGCGTGTACCCCAACGCCCCTCCGGAAAGACCACCACCTAATGCCCAGTTAGATAAAGCTTGCATTTCTTTTTGCTTTTTAAGGGCATCTTCTTCCGCTCTTTTTTCATTAAGAATATGCATAGCGGTTTTTTTAAGACCTATTTTGTGTAGAAAAAGACTTAGTGAAATGGATTCTGGGATTTTACACTCTGCGCATTTTTTGAAATATAATAATGCTTTTTGCTTATCCATTATTAGTAACCATACCCATAATAATCATTATAAGCGTTGTAATCAGGATAGTACATTTGTTGCTGCTGTTGCTGTTGAGCGGCTAAAGCGGCTGCGGCAGCTTCCTCTTCCTCTTTTCTTTTCTTATTTGAAAAGTAGTCGTAAAGAGTTTTTCCACCAATGCCAAGACCTAAGCCACCAACGCCACCAAGAAGAGCTGCTGTTCCAGCACCCATATCTTCTGCTTCTTTATACAATGCTTGCTTAACCTGTTCCGTATTTTCAATGTACGCAGCGTAAGCCATAATTAAGCCTCGGTCAAAAGCTTTCTTATTCATAAAGTTCTCAGCCTCCAATGTGCTTTAAATATGTTAATTTAAAAATAGTTACCTTTATATTTTAACACAAAAGTTCACCTAATTAGATATAATTTTCTTCAGTATTTATAATAGTATCCAAAATTGACTCTTTTGTCAATAGCTTTGCGGTTAATATAGCAAAGTTTAAGGCATGGGCGAAATCATCAGGTATAGAAGGGTTCCTATCATAATACTTTTTTCTTCCCCCAACCGAGGTTCTTACCTGTTCTCTAAGGGATAAAATATCTTTAAAAAAATCCATAGAGTCTTCCGCCTTTGGAAAAAGTATTTTACCCTTGTTCAAGTCTAAAAACAATAACCCTAATGTTTTAGTTCTATTAGTGATAAACTGGCAAGTATCTTCATCATACCGTAACATTTTATTGGGGGCGCAGTACTGGAATTCATATATGTTTTCCATACCTAATTTTTCTCGAAGAATTAAGTTATCTGTCAACCCAACCCCTGCATCGCACCCAACCGCACAACAAATATAGTCCTTATATAATTGACATAACTCTGCTATCTGTTCTAACCGATCCCTATACCTATATTTTTTAGCAAAAAGTACATCATATTTCCCATCAGACCTAACCCCTACAACAGTAACTACTGTTAAGGAATTACTTGTTGCATAACCCCAATCTATACCCATAACCCTATGATAATGATCTTCTACCTTTACTTCCCCCATGGATCGTTCTGTACAGCAACTCAGTAGCTTTTCTTGTGTTACAGGTCTACCCCCTGTGTCGAAGCTTATTCCTAATACCTCATTGGCGAAAGTTGCCTGGCTAAAATTGGAATAGTCATCCATTACTATGGCCCATCGTTCTTTGTTTAAATTATACCTTACAAAGATTTGCGGTATATGATATCCATCATAGATACCAATCTTCATTGGGTTAAATGCGGAATATTGTATATTTACAATATCTTCTATCGGTAAAACCCTACCACATTTTTGGCAGCTTAAGCCAGTTGGGATAAGCATCTTATATACATCTGGTATTACACAAAAATTATCGAAATGACACCTGCTGCATCGAACAAGTGGCTCATACTGGCAAGAGTTAATCCACAGTCCCTCTAGCGTATTATCTAATGTTTTAGGTGTCCCACTATATTCGTATCTTGAGTCACTAAAATGTCGGGTACATTGGGAAGCAATTGGTATATGGTCACATATAATATCCTGGACTTCATCATAGTTAGCGTCCTTAACAGAAATACCTCTAACCCTGTCCGGATTATCCCCTATATAACTAAAGTGTAATTCCGACCCATTATTTAATTGTTTTAGCCCTATTGTGTTTACCAGGTTGCTACTAATTCTGGAATATAAATCTGGGGATTCCCTAAAAATATTATCTATGTACAACCTTGAAAATCTATCGGTTTGTTGTGATAAAGGAAGGAGGGTTAAAATAAGGGAATATGATTTTATACAAGCTCTAATAACTTGTTTTACTGCCAATCCAGTTGACTTACCCACTTGTCTGCCTGTTTTCAATACAATATTGGCTGTTTTGCTGTTATAGAAAGGTTTAAACAATTCAAAGTCTTTTAGGTTTAATAACTTCCCCTTTATAAATACCAGCTTTGAAGCAATTTTAGATAATGTGGGAATTGCCATGTATAAACTCCTTAAAAAATAGTTAAAACAATGTAGTGGTTTATTAATTATAGCAAAAAAAGAAAGGAATTACATTATGGAAAATGAAATGGATGAGGAAGATAAGAAGAAGGAAGCAGAGTATTTAAAGGTATTAATTTTGGCTGCTGGAAGTGTAAAAAAAAAGAAAGTGAAGAATAAACATAATTTTTATTCAGATATGTGCGAAAGAGAGCAAAAGAAACTTCAAAAATATTTAAAAAAGAAAGGGATTTGGTATGGATTTATATTGGTTGGTTGCCCAATTACAAAAGAAAAATACATTAAAGAGTATTACAGTAAAAACTCTGACAGCGATGCTCCAAGCGATACCATTTAGGACATACACCTTTAAAGATGGTACCGAAAAAGTGTCATTTAAGAGAAAGGACCATGTGTTTTTTATAAACCATTCAGACTTTGTAAAAGTTTCTTCCAATGAGAAGCATGAGCAATTTAAGAATCAATTTGTAAATGTGTATTATATAAAGAAAAAAGGGGGAGGCCATAGGCGTATTATATCTTATGATGACTACTTATTAAATATATTACAAGGTATTAGGGAGATTTTACAACCCGCTGTAGAAAAGTGCTTACCCCCTCAGTTATGTGGGTGCGTAACTGGAAATACATTGTATGGTATATGTAATGATATTTACCAGACAATGGATAAAAAAACAGTGTTGTGTCACTTGGATGTGCAAAAATGGTTCGACTATATAAGAAAGGATCATGTGGAAAAAGTTCTTTCCCAGTATATGGAAGATGAAACGGAAAAGTCCATACTGGCAGAAATATTAACATACAAGGGAAGACTCCCGCAAGGGTCCCCTTGTTCCCCAATGATAGCCAACTCGGTGGCCAATATAACCTGGGCACCTTCTATAATAGAGTACTGTGAGAAACATAATCTATTTCTTCGTATATATGTGGATAATATTATATTTACATGTAATGACACACTTGAGGAGGCTAAAACACACATAAACAACATTGATAATTTGCTTAGGGAACATAGATTTTATGGGCATAAAAAGTCTAGAGCCTTGTGGTATAGAAAACAAAA
>Ga0180007_10006242_pt1 | contig 11720 bp, 13 predicted proteins | sample MM_PC_MetaG_FD_121122 | JGI IMG/M metagenome (GOLD analysis project Ga0180007, IMG submission 121122) | Groundwater microbial communities from the Aspo Hard Rock Laboratory (HRL) deep subsurface site, Sweden - MM_PC_MetaG | ecosystem: Environmental > Aquatic > Deep subsurface > Groundwater...
CATTAAGGCATAACACAAAATCCCCGTGGCTCTTCTCTATCCCCTTATTAAGCGCCTCCGCGTAAAAAAGATTCTCCGGGCTGACAGAAAGGAGCGCGTGCGGATACCGAATCTTTATTTCTTTTTGGAGCGCAGCATCTAAGGAGTTATCGATAACGATTATCTCGCAAGGATGCAATGTCTGCGCATTGAGGGAATCAAGCAACTGCCAAAGATAGGGGCTTTTTCCGAAACTGACCACTATCGCACTGACTCCCGCATTGCTGCTCATGAGGAAATTCTCTGTGCGGAAAAGAAATTTGCAAGCTCTTGATCCTGATCAATAAGCTCATTGAAAACCCCGTGCAGTATGTGACGGGAATTCTTGAAGAAGTAAACGAATTGGCATGATGCCACCGTAGATAAACGGTGGGATACAATGAGCACGGTGGCATCCGGAAGGGCTCTTCTTATCCCCGCGAGAATCTTCTGTTCAATGGCAGAATCCACAGATGACATGCCTTCATCGAGAATCAAAATCCGTGGACGCGCAAGGATTGCCCTAGCAATAGAGACCCGCTGCTTCTGCCCCTCAGAAAGCTTACAGGCATTCTCTCCAATGACCGTCTCCAAGCCCTGAGGCAGGTTTCTGACCAGTTCATCGAGGCAGGCTATCTCTATTGCCGCGCCAATCTCTTGCGGGCTCGCCAAAGGGTTGGCATAGGTAATATTGTAACCCAAAGTATCATTCCACAGATATGGCTCTTGCAAGGCAACGCAGACCTGCTCTTTTAGTGAATTCGCAGAAATCATTGTAAGCGGCTTGCCGTCAATACAAATCTGCCCTTTCTGCGGATGGAAAAGCCGAAGGATAAGGTTAATAATGGTCGTCTTCCCGCACCCTGAAGGCCCTACTAATGCCGAGATACTTCCTCCGGGTATCGAGAAACTAATATTCTCCAAGATAGCCGCCCCCGGTTTATAACTAAAATGAAGATCCTGAAACTCAATACCCGCCCTATCAAAATGATATGCCTTGGCACCGTCACCTTCTGCGTGCTCATCAGGGGCATCAAGGATCTTCTCTAACCTTTTACCTGAGACATTTCCAAAAAGCGCGTTACGGAAGAACGCCACAAACGATGAGTGTAAACCCGCAAGCTGGCTCAAATACAGAGAGACCGCGCTTAACGTTCCTAAGGTCATCTTCCCTTGGATCACTTGATAGGCGCCGTAACAGATAATCAATCCAAGGACAATCCTGCCTATGGAATCATTGGCAAAGATGCTTCCGGCTTCCCATTTTGCTGCCTTCAGATTCAAACGGGCCAAGTGCAGTAAGCCCTTGAGGTATCGTCGTACCTCCTGGCTCTCTTTCCCTAAGGCCTTTACCAGCTGAATCCGGGAAAAAACCTCCTGTAAACGCTGAAAGACCCCCTGCGATCGCTCCATCCTTAATTTAAAGATCTCACTTAACTTCCGGTTGAAATAATACGGCAGGAGAAAGAGAAACGGCGCAAGAGTGAAGGACAAGACTGCCATCTTCCAATCAAGGCGGATAATAATCAGAACGGTCAGGATTACCCGAGGAAGAAGCCGTATTCCATTCGGAAGCGTATCTGAAACCAGAGAGGTAACCTGGTCAACATCATAATTAATACGGTAAAGGATCTCTCCGGTTGAACTATCTTGAAAAAAATAATACGGCACCCTTTGAAGTTTCTTAAACACGCGGCTGGCCAGTTGCAGATTAATGCGCACCCTGATGAAACTGCTTAGATAACTACTGATACTCTGAAAGACACCATTAAGGATAAAGGTAAATCCCCCTATTCCCGCAAGAACAAGGAATAAGGTTATATCCCGCTGGACAAAAGCCCGGTCAATAATGAGTTTGGTCAGATACGGATTCACCAGTCCCAATACGGCTGAAGCCCCGCTTAATAAAAGAATAAGGATCTCTTTCTTTAAAAAAGGACGCAAATAGCGGAAATACTTCAGTACACTCGTCATAAACTTACGGGTAACGGAATATCCTTCATAATGGATTGAGAACGCTTCCCTGCCGCATCGCACAAATAAGGAATAAGGGAATCCAATTCCCCCGCCTCCAGGTACGACTGCGCCGGACACCAGCTACAGAGATAGCGGAAAGTACAATTGCGGCATTGTGCCAAAAGTGCTTGATTCTGCACACGCTTAGTAAGCGCCTGAGGAATACAACCTTCCCACACGTCAGTCAAGCTATGATTCCTAAGATCAAAAATGCATTCAGGATGGCATAAAGAAAGACACATCCTGCACCAACCATCATATCCTATCGCAAGGCTTCCTCTGCCTGTGCCGCATCGGAAGAGATGGTCACAATCTCTTTCCTGCGGATACTGCGCCTGTAATCTACGGCATTCCTTTTTGAGCGCGGTATGGCGCGTAGAATCCAAGGTCTCAAGCGTGCCAATCTCTTGAGGGGTTAATCGCTCGTTGCGAATTTCCTGATTCCGCAGGTGATCCCTATCAAAACGCAGGTGTAAAAAAGGATCAAAACGAAATGGCGCCTTACTGTATTCACGACACAATGCGGTAATCTGGGGCAACTCTTGGATATTAGACCTTAAAGCCATAGCCTTAAGATTGAATTTGATATTATTCTCTAAGAGAAGCGCAATCCCTTCTTTGAACGCCTCAAAAGAACCTGATTTACGGGTTATGCGCTCATAGGTATCTTTGGTCGCGCCATAGACGGTGATATCAAGGTCCCTCGGGGGATAACGCGTAAACAAATGCACATGTTCTTTAGTAAAGAGTGTGGCGTTGGTAAAAACCGAAATAACCATTCCTTTACGCTTAAGATACATGTAGATATCAAAAAAATCATGCCTCAGAAGCGGTTCGCCTCCGGTCACCAGAGCCCATAAAGCTCCTAATGAGGATGATTCATCGACAAGTGCGGTTATCTCTTGAAAAGATAATTCTGCGTCCTGCGCCGCAAGATCGTTCTCCGGCACATTCAGATAACAATGGCGGCAATTGAGGTTACAGCGTGCGGAAAGTTCCAGGGTAAAGGAAAAAAGCCGGCGCCTCTTTCGCATCGCTTCCCAGGCATTGAAAGACGAAATGGGTTGCACACTGATAAAATCCTTATTCACCAGACGCTCCTTGTACCTTGCGTACGCAAATACGGCACTGCCACAAAAAAAGAAATAGTGGCCTTAAGACTCCCATCCTGCTTAAGATTGCGAAAATGAAACTATCTCTGCCCAGGCTCAATCGAACCCTCTTTCCTTTACGTTCAGCACAGGCCAAACGCCCGAGGATATCCCTGCGTGCCACAATCCCGTCTGGCGCAGAACAACAATCTCCTTTAAGCATATACCCTGAACGGCTACTCCCCACGATCCGGTGTACCGTAAGATTGTTATGATGAGTATCGAGAAATGCCACGACTTCGCCGAGACCAAAGGAATCATCCTTGCAAGGTACAACAGTAAGGATATCGTTTTCTTTGATAAACGGCCACATGCTCATGCCTTTCGCGGAAAAACGCACCATCGCATCTCTGGCTAATAATTCCGTAAAGATCTGCGCAAATAACGATCCGGAAAGCAAAATAGTCTTATTCTTGCCGGGGTATCTGGTGGAGAATTCTTCTTCTAAAGAGTTCTTCGGTAAATCCGATGACATCACGTTGGATCTCCTCTATCGGAGTATCATATTCGGTGCCTAAGTCCAGGGCAATCTCCCGAAGGGTTCGCTTCCCATCCATCCGATCCCAGATTGCCTTGCCCTCTTCATTGAGGGTAAAGACAGCATCTTCAAAATCCCCCACCCCCGCAGAGATTGGCACCAGGACAAATTCTCCTCCGACCTGCCGGGCCACCACTTCCTCCGAAGGGACATAGACAGTATCAATGCTAATTGTTTTCTCCATACGATGCGATCCTTTCTTTTCCATTCTTAACTTCCCACCCTTGCTCGCCTATTCCCAAAAGCCCCACGGAACGTGCCTGCACATGGGCGATTTCACAGAAATACTCTATCGGCGTATCGAGGCTGCCATGCTCCAGCCATGACTTCGCGGGGCACTGCAGGCATAGCCCTTTTAAGAAACAGCGCGCGCAACGGCGCAGATACTCCGGATTGGTGGATTTAATCTTTCTCCACTGTGGGAGAAGACTGGTGACTGCCTCTTTCAAAGAACCGTCTTTAAGGTCGTAGCTCAACCGGGGATCTTTTAAGAGCATACAAAGCCGCAATCTACCGTACGGATCAATGTCTGCCTTATTGATACCGCCGCCACAGGAGAAGATATTCTCTCCTGGAATCTTCATAAACTTCCGACAGAACTGCGCTAACTTACCCGAATAATCCGGCCGGAACTGCCTCAAGGATTCAAGGATATCTTCGGCGGATATCCGTCTGGCGCATATTTGTTTATTGCGGACAGAATCTCTTCTGGCGTGTAAATTAAGGTATAGTACAAATTGTACTGGATTCTCCCCTGACGAACCAAAAAGCGTCTCTCCCCATCTTACAAACGCTTCTTTATCCTCCTTGTTTTCGGGAAGGATCACCGCTTTTACGGCAAAAGGAATCTTGTATTCCTGTAATAAGTGTATCCCTCTCCACGCAGCTTCAAAACTTCCCGGCCTGCCGGTTACTGATTCATAGGTCTTAGGGGCCATCCCATAAAGGCTTACTTCTATTGGCTCTAAAGGCCGTATACGGCAAAAAAGTTGGGCAATGGTTGGGGTGATAAGGGTCGCATTAGTAAATAGGGTGACGCGAAGGCCCCGTCTTCTTGCATAGACATAGAGCTCTGCGAAATCCGGGCGCACCAAGGGTTCTCCTCCGCTGAAACGGACCCCAAGACAGCCCAATGCGGCCGCATCACGCAAGATAGTTTTAATCTCCTGTGCCGAAAGTTCCCTCCCACGGACACTTTCATCATGCAACGGAAGGTTGTTATAACAATGGACACAATTGTTGTTGCAGCGTTCGGTAAGTTCGATATCCAAACGGGAAAGAATTGGTCTGGCCGCGTTTGAAGAAAATAGAGAATTCAGACTTTTACGTACGACAAACTCAGTAGTAGAGCTCATATACGCTTCTTTAAAGAATTATTGTGTTTAAGAACCTATCGCATCACAATCGGCGCAGCCGGCGGTAGTACACTCTAAATTGCCGGATACGGTTGCTGAAGGCGGGGTCCCTAACTGGTCTTTACAGGATGTTAACACCGCCTCTTCGGCTCTTAATCGCGCCAAAATAATCAATTCAGGTTTACGCCAGGATTTCTTTTGCATTCGCGTACCTCCCTTCAATAATATCAATAATCTTTCCGCTCGTATCAAAACACACTCTATAACAGGGGATTGTCTCAATCATCTTTTCAATAAACCAAAGAGTCTTCTCCCACCAGGCCTGTGTTACCAAAGGCCTGATCAGAGTCTCCAAGAGAATCTTTGTTAATTGTTTTCTGTCCGTAATCTCGATAACCCGGTTCTCGGAAGATTTTTCTAAGAAGAAAATTGCCTCCAGAGGGGCCGAACCGGATGATACCTGACGGTAATCGCCATGGCTCCAGGTGCCGTGTATTCTGAAACCTTCCTCATGGCGGCGCACGATAATACGCTCATCACAGAGCACCTCTGCGCGCGTCTCCCACATCCGTGCCATGGTTGATTTTCCCGCTTCCGACCTGCCCAGGAACAAAAGCCCCTGTCCGTGAAAATTTACTCCGCAGGCATGGAAATAAACCCCTTGTTTCTCTGCGAGAAAATGCGTCAGGAATATCTGGTCAGAAGGAATAAACGCAAGACTGGCAAATCCTCCTTTTAAAAAAAGCTCTTTCTTTCTCGGGCTATGGTAGAGCACTACCCTGGAATGATGCTGATTACAGACTGCGATGGCGCCCTCTGGATCCTGCGTGCCATCCGGCAGGAGACTGACATACACCCACGCATGACGCAGACGATAAACTGCCCACGGCGGCCGGTGATAGACAAGACTTCCTTTTTTAAGACGTTCCAAGGATGGAAATCCGAAGTAATTCTTCAAATGCATGGTATCTGCATCTATATTCAAATCCGATTCATCGATCGCAAAAGGAGCAAACTTCGGCTGGAATACCTTCCGGGAAAAAGGAAGCTCGGACTCCACCCGTACCTGTATACCAGCGACTCTGAAATAACGACAATGACTCTCCTGCCACTGTTTTCTGACCCCACGTGCCTCCTGCGCAATCTCGCAAAGCGATTCTACGTGTGCGCCATAATGCCGATGCTCAAGATAGACCTGGGCCGGGCACTGCCGACAATGGCCTTGCGCCGCACACTCACCGCAGGTATGGGGGCCTGCTTCATTTTTTTGATAACGGACTGATGCATGCGGGATAAACTCATCCCAGAAGTAGCCAAATGATTGGGTACGCAGGTCGCAGCGTAAAGATGGGTCCTTAATGAGCTGACAAGGCGCTGCCCGGCCATAGGGGTCGATATGAAATCCCTGACGGCGTAAGAAACAGAAGAATAAATATCCTTCTTCATGATGATGCGCCTTCCGGCATGAGGCATCTATCTTTTCATCTAAGAAATACGGCCCTTCTAACTCAAGTGATTCTTTTGAAGAGAGCCGCTGTGCGCGTATCTGCGTATTTACCTGCGTGTCACCGTATGCGGAAAGTTGCAACCAGGTAGCTCCGATGCGCCATTTGCCGCTGAGTGATTCGGCAAGGCGGATCATATCATTTAATTGGGAATAATTATCTTTCAGAGGGATAATCTGTATAGTACAAGCAGCTCCTGCTTCCTTAAGATATGCCAGGCCCTGCATAGTCTGTTGGAATGAGCCGGGGTTTTGCGTAATATGGTCGTGAATTTCGGCGGTTGCGCCGTACAGAGAAACCAGATTAGTGCCTTTTCGAGTAAGTAATTGCGCAATTGCGGGGGTAATTAAGGTACCGTTAGTGACAAGAAGGTACTCTGTGGTGCGAGCAGTTATATAGTCGAATATCTCGGGAAAATCAGGACGAAAGAGCGGCTCTCCTCCGGAGAAAAGCCAACGCCGGCAGCCGAATTGGCTCGTTTGGTCGACGATACGGCGGATTTCAGAAAAAAACATTTCTCTGGTCTGTGAATAATCCTGTTGAGGGATACGCACCCAACAGTGGCGGCAATTATTATTGCAACGGTAGGTAATATCTATCTGTCCCTGCAGGGGCAACCGAGGAAGATAAGAAGAAGTCTTTACACGCACATACGAACCATACATAAAAGAATTATAACACAATCCCCCCCTTCTGTAAACCGGGGACCTGCTATTTGGGAAGGTTGTCGAGCAGAATGCGAGCCTCGGAATTAGCGGGGTCAAGACGCAATACCTCTTGATACTCTTTCTTTGCTTCTTCGTACCTATTCTGGCGTTCAAATAAAAGCCCTAACCCAAGATGGGCCTGGATATAATCGGGAAATGCGTTAAGGATAATCCGATACTGCTCTTCCGCGTGGCCGAAATCATCTAAATCCTGAAATACGCGCGCTAACGCAACCCGCGCCTGGTAAAATCCTGCGTCCAGCAAGACCGCCTTCTGATAGAACCCGACTGCATCAGGTTTATTTGCCTCCTGCACATGCAGCCATCCCAAGATATAATACAAGTAAGGATTCTCCGGGAGCGCGGCACTTGCCTTCTTATATTCATCAACCGAACGTTGGCGCAACCCGCCTTTCTCATAAACTGCTGCCAATGCCACATGCGCCTGCGCCTCTTCTATCTTTCGCAACTTATCTTTTACTTCAGTATCTTGCGGATCATATTTAACAATCTCCTTGTATTCGGCAATCGCCTCTTTGAATTTGCCTTGATTTTCGTATAAGGCTGCGATCCGCTGATAAAGCTGGACATCCTTAGGGAAATCCTCAAGCAGCTTCTTATACTCATCCACCGCATTCTCCCGCTCGCCTCGCAACTCATAGAGCGCGGCAAGCTCCTTGATTATTTCTGTCCGCATGTCTTTTAACTCCGAGATCCGCACATGCTCCTCAAGGACCTGGGTATAGATATTCATATCGGTATAAAAAGAAACCCTCTCGTAGACCTTATCAATCTCATCGGGCAATAGCTCAAGGCACCTGCGGTATTGGCTGATTGCTTCATCATATTGCTTCCGAGGGAATTGATGATATAAGAACGCAAGCCTCCTGCGTGCGTCCACATACTCAGGATTAATGCTTAAGACTTTCTGGTACATCTCTATGGCCTGGTCAAGGCTATTCTTTTTTTCGTAAATAAACCCTAACTTGTAGTGCGCCTCCAAATTATCGGGATTGCGCCTGATCGCACGGTGGTACTCCGCCGCGCTGTCGTCGTAAACACCCTTACTAAGGTAGACATTACCCATGAAATTGGGGTCAAGCTCGCGGATCTTCTCAAGCTGCACTTCAACTAATCTCCGCTCATTCTTGGCCTCATAGACCAACGCCAGGTTATAATGCGCGCCGATATTAGCCGGATCAAGCGAAACGACCTTCTGAAGACTCTGGACCGCCCCTTCGGCGTCACCGGTCAAAAAGCGCGCGGTGCCTAAATTATTCCAGACGATGGCCGCGTACGGGAAAAAACCAAGCGCCTTTTCGTAGGCCTCAACGCTTGAAGAATATACCCCCATCTTCTGATATATCCTGCCTAAAAGGAAGATGGCTTCCAGACTATGAGACGCCCAGGATAACGATCTTTTTACCTTCTGCAAAGAGAGATCGACTTCTTGCTTATTGTACGCGCTCTGCGCCTGTTGTAAATAGCAGTCGGCAATAAAAGGAGCCAACGCCTGCCAGGAAAGAAAGGCCGCCACAACTGAGATTCCCAATTGTTTGAGTAATCGGTTCACTGCCATATTTTTTTACACTTCTATTTTAGCCAAAACTTCCGCTGATCCCAATAAAAGCCAGAACCCCATGACAGACGCAGGGATGTATAACACGGGATTAAACAATGCTTGTATCAACAGTGAGATAATACTACAAAAAAGCCCTACCGCTAAAAATGACAGAGTGTACTTTCTCCTAAAGGGCCTAGCAAAAAGAGAAAATACCATCCCCAAGAATCCCAAGAAGCATAATCCCCCGACCACCCCTGTCTCAACTAAAATCTCCAGATAATCATTATGCATATGCGTATATTTTATTCCTTTAGGAGTGACTTCACGCTCCTCTTGGCTTCGATAGCGCGGATACAAGACCTTGAAATTGCCTATTCCCACCCCGAGCACAGGATGATCGCCAAGGATCTGCGGGGCAGAACGCCAAAGATAGACGCGAGTGAGGTTGCGGATATTGATATTCTCCCCCAGCGCACCTTTCTTACTTAACAGGAAGAATAATCCCGCAATAAGTATTATGCTGGAAACTGCAATAACCTTTAAAACCCTCCTTGTCTTCTGTTCCCCGCGTACCCATACAAGCGCAAGGCAATAGAGTACTGCGGCCCCAATACCGATATAGGCCCCCCGCGAACGGGTCAGAACAAGAAAGACAAAGACCAGAATTGATGACGCCCCATAGAGCAGCGCAGGATATATCCTTCTTTGAGAAAAATAGGTAATACTCGATGCGATGCCCAAAGGCAATGCAATGCTTAAGAATTGCGAGAAGAATATTGGGTTTCCGAAGGTAGAGGTATAGGCAAGGCGTAATACTTCAAATTTAATTCCGCGCACTTCATAAATACTATAAAGACAGGCGCAGACTGCAGCGCAAATAACCGCCAAACAGATCTTTTGGGTCTCTTCTGGGGTGCGCACGGTATTAGTAAGATAAAAATATAAGCCTATACCCGCTGCCCACAGTAAAAGCGATCCTATGCTTTCGTATTTGTTAAAGGAAGTAATAAGTGAAAGCGCGCAAGCCAGAAAATATACTATCGCCGCCCATCCCAGGCGGCTGATAGTGATCTTCGGCAGACGCATGAGCCACCGCCAGGCCAGAAGGATCACCCCCAGCTCGAATAGGACAATTTTTACCAAGCCGTAGATTTCAGTGGTAGAGTGGCTAAAGACAAGCGGCACAAAGAATATTAAGCACAAGAGTGTTTTCATATCGATTTAGCTTATCATAGCGTCGAGGTATTTGCAATAAATAAAATGGACCGTCTCTATTTTTGCGGGCGCTCTTGCGAGAGAAAAATAGAAACGGTCCCTTTATTTAAGCTTATCATAGCGTCGGGAAATTTGCAATAGATAAAACAAAAGGGACGGTTCTCAACACGCCTTCAGAACCGTCCCCCACATTAGAAAGAGACTGTCCCTTACGTGGCTACGAATACTGTTGCGCGTAGCGATCAATAAGTTTACGGATCATCCTCTGATACTTAGTATGGTATTGCTGTGCATAGCGTTTAAAGAACGCAACACTTTCTTTACTCAGCGCAATCGTTACCTTGACGGTTTCTTCCGATACTGCCAATGCTTCGGGAGGCGGAAGAAAATCATCAATTTTCTTAAGCATCCCCACAGGCATATGCTCATCCCTTATCATCTTCTTCATAATACTTCCTCCCTTTTCTCCAATAGCCTGCCCCAAAGATTCTTATCTTATCGTTGCGATACATAAACCTCACCGTAAGGATTCGATGACCTACGATCCCTATACAGAAGTAGCGTTCTTCGTTTTTGCTATGACGCGCATCAGTAAAAATCTTTCTTTTGGGGTCACTAAATTCCTGCGTGGCGGTTAAAAAATTAACCCCATGTTTCTTGCTATTTTCCTTGTCCCGTTTCTCATCCCACACAAAACTGCCAAGGAACCTATCCATCTATACTAAGCATAACATATATATGTATAATTATCAATATTATTATACATATTATTGAGGCCCTGTGAATACTCTTCAAAGCCTCCTATGCTCCTTTCTGCTACTAATAGACGACAAAGCCCCTCAAATCTCACTAAAAAAAAAGGGGGACAGTTCTCGAACGACTTAAGAACCGTCCCCGCACAAGTTAAGGTTACTATCGCTTAATATGTTCGGTAAGTGCCATTTCAACCTGCAGTTCCTTCTTGCCGCCAAAAAGCCTCGCGGCATTAAGGAATTCGATGCCTACCGGTTGACCCGACGCATCATAATCAAGGATGATACCTTTTGCAATTTCATCGCTTTCCTGAATTTTTGTTTGTCTAAACCGAATATATAACGCATCTGCCTTAGGGTCATAATTCATCTTCATTTCTTCTTCCTCCAGTACTTAGAGATCTTTGAAGTTCTATAGACCGTACGGATGACTTGTGTTCCCGCATACTCATCGACAAAAATTCGCAATAAATATTCTTTCTGAGACTGACTATCCCGATAGGCCTTATGGATAATCTTCTGCCCCGCGGAATGAATAACCTGATCAGGTTTTTTAAGTGCTTCTAAAACAATAGCTTCATCAATGCCCCGCTCGGCCAACCGATCCCGAGCGTGCCTAAGCCAGGTAATACTCCTTACCCCATTGCTTTTATTTTCTCTATCAAAGTGTATCATATGCCCCTCCTGTAATCAAGATGATTATCCGGCTCACACATACAATAGACGAACCAACGGGCACAATCTCACAAAAATATTTCACCAATACATAAAAAAAACATCTCTATTCTTGCACGCTCTTGCGAGAGAAAAATAGAAACGGTCCCTTTATTTCTTGCGAGAGAAAAATAGAAACGGTCCCTTTATTTACTAAACAAAATTTTTGGGTGGGCAAAATCGAC
>Ga0180007_10006243_pt1 | contig 11719 bp, 10 predicted proteins | sample MM_PC_MetaG_FD_121122 | JGI IMG/M metagenome (GOLD analysis project Ga0180007, IMG submission 121122) | Groundwater microbial communities from the Aspo Hard Rock Laboratory (HRL) deep subsurface site, Sweden - MM_PC_MetaG | ecosystem: Environmental > Aquatic > Deep subsurface > Groundwater...
ATTGTTTATTTTTTCTGTTTGTCATTTTAGCCCCTTTATAATCTTTTCAACCTGCTTTTTAGTATTGCTCAGGCTTCCTGAATTGTCTACAACTATATCTGCGTATTTAAGCTTTTCTTTTTGAGGCAACTGCGAGCTTATTATGTTTTTTATTTCCTGTTTTGTATATTTATTCTTAGCCAATGCCCTTTTCATCTGCTCTTTTTTGCTTATTTTAACTGCAACCAGCTTGTCAAATAAATCAAGGCAGCCTGCCTCTATAATCAGGGCTCCATCAACTATTATTTTTTTATTTTTATTCCTGCATATGGCTGACTTTATCTCGCTTATTATGGCAGGATGGATTATTTTGTTCAGTTTGGCCAGCTCTTTTGGTTTGTTGAAGACTATGTTTTTTAGCTTTTTTCTGTCTATCTGGCTGTTTGTTAGTATTGATTTTCCAAATTCATTTATTACTCTGCCTTTTACTGGCTCTTTGTTTAATATGGCATGGCCTATTTCGTCTGCATTGACATGCAGATAGCCATGCTCAGCAAAAAGCCTTGCTGCTGCTGTTTTTCCAGAACCAAAAACACCTGTTATGCCTATTATCATAACACTCTAGAAACAGCCTGCTTATTTAAAACTTATGTTTGAAACACCTTCCCAAAAACATACTCCTTTATCTCTTTTGGCCAGCTCTTTTCAATCTCTTTCTTATACTTATGAACAGCATCGATAAAAGTCTGCGAAAAATCTTTTCCCCCATCTATTTCATCAATCATCTCTTCTTTTGCAAAACTTGGGACTCTCTTAAGATTAAGTGCCTGAAGCTTTAATTTTTCCTTTTCTTCTTGTTTTTATTTGTATTTTACAATCCCTAGTAGAGTATGTGCATAGCATCTTCAAAATTCTTGACGGAAGCGGTAAAGGAGCTGCGTTCCCGTAGTCTCGGAAATCAGAGATTTCTGAGATCTCCAAAATGCATAGCATTTTCGAGAGGAGCAACCCCTCGCGACGCTCGTCGAGAATATTTAATCTATGGAATTTTGACATTAGGATGCTATGCACATACCTAGTAGACAAAAAAATTTATAAACTTACGCAAATTTGGGGAATATATGCCTATAACAGATTACATCTTACCTTGGAAAATACCTGGAACAATTAGGAGATCTGTTAGACATACTAAACATACTAAGCAATGGAAGGAAAAAAACCCTAAGTTAAAGGCATTAGAAGCGCAAATAGAAAGAGTTGATGCATTGGAGAACACCCAGCTTAGAGAGTTCGCTGGCCTAATAAGGGATTTAAGATCTTTTTTTGCTCAATCAGAACTTCGCACCGTGAAGTCTATCTGGGTTCAGGAAATAGGTCGGAAAATAAACCCTTATGAAGCGCAGATAATCCAGCTAGAGAAGAAGTTGGCAGTTGCGATAGAATCCTATTTTAGGAACAGAATCATCAAAGTTGAAGGAATGTTGGGAACATCTATGAACCCTAATCTTGAAGAAGAAGAAAAGTTTATAGGTTACATAAAACTCTTAATTCAAGAACTTAGAGAGTTTGTAGATGAATGGGGCTTAAGCAAGAAAACCTATTCGATAGAGTTTGGACTAAAAAAAAGAGAAGAGCAATTGGAGAGGGAGGTAAAAGAAATAAAAGAGCAATTGGAGAGGGAGGTAAAAGAAAGGGAGCTAGATGAAAATTTCAGGAAGTTTGAAACCAGTATAATGCAAATTCTGGGGGTAATGAAGCCTATTATAAATGATTATGAATCCAATTTTCTTAATGTTGATGGGGTAAATAAGGGGTGGTTTGGTCAAATGCCTGGCGTTCCTGATTCATGGGGGTGGGATAGATGCAAAGAGTGGGCGAGGGTATTGTTGATAGATGATAGCGAAGAAAAAGGAACAAATGGTCTTGGTAATCTATTCATTCTTGAAGCTTTGCGCAAAGTTCCTGATGCTGATTATTTAAAAAGAGCAAAAGCATGTTTAAAAGGGGCGGCTGATCTTGCATTACAACTTGAGATTATTACTAATGACGAAAGGAAAGAACTAGGAATTTTTAAAGGGGATTGGTATTTTTTTACACTCAGATACGGCATAAGATCGAGTCTGAAGGGGAACGAATTCAGAATCCAAGAAGAGATGAATAGGTTAGCTTTAAAACTTGATAAACAATTTGAAACAATACATAAAATAATCCGAGACATTGAATATAGGCAAGAATTAAAGAAAAGGAAAGAAGCAGGATATATGGATTTATTGGTATCGCATATGACCTCCATAGAGGTTAACCAGAAAGTTGAAGATGAATATGATAAAACTAAGGAGGTGCATGTATTCCCTTTTAGAAAAATTATTGAGGATGGGGCTATTTCTTCTGGGCTTGCCTTAAGCCAGAGCAAAAAAGAATGGACTCCAGGCAGCGCCGGAGGAAAGACTGAGGACTTAAGAGAGGTGTGTGTTTCATCAGGAATAGAGGTTCAGTATGGCTATTGCGGCTTTATTTTTCCGCTTACTGTTCTGCTTTCAGACCACTATTTTTATGAGATGGAATCTTCACAGGGGGGTTCTGGACACGGCGGCATGAGACATTATAACGAGTTTCATATCTTTAGTAAGCCAGACATTAGCAGAGGCGCGCAACTGGATATAAACAGGAGTATTTGCGTTGCTCCTAGAAATGTAAATGTTGCCTTTAAAGAGGGAGGTAATGAATATACCAAAACAATGCCAGATTATGTGCGCTACTTATTATACAGGATGTCAAGGGACCCAAGTTCGTGGTTTTATGGTAAAAGCCCTGATGATTGGATAAAAAAACACTGTATCTTTTATGATGAATACCAGGCAATGATGATAATGAACAGAATCAGACAAAAGACAAGGCTTATGGGAAGATTTTTCAGGCATTTGGCATTGAAAAGGGGTCTTGAAGTATGCTCTCCTATCAAAGGCGAGATTGAAATGGTTGCTTTTCCAGCATTTAGAAAGATAATGTGGGGGGAAAACAAAACAGAAATAGACGTCTATGCCATGAGCTTGTTTGAATGGGATACACATGGTATAGGGCCACAAGTTCCAAAGATAGAACCTTTATTGGATGCAGAAGCTAAGGCTCTTTCCAAAATGACAGTAAGCCAATTGAAGGCTATGGCAAAAGAGAGAGGCATTGAAGGAGTTAGCGGGCTTAAAAAACAGGAACTCATCATGTTTATTTTGGAACATTCTGCAAAAGGAATGCTAAGCACGCAAACAGATTCAAAGACGATATTACTAGATAACCTTAAAGAGATAAATCAAGTTGATAAGAGAAGCCCTGGTGCAGCGCAGATAGTTAAGATGGAAGGCTATGGCAAGATTTGGTATATGAAAGAAGAACATCAATATCAGGCCAATGTAGTTATCATATCTTCAAATTTATATAGGGCGCTTGGTTATAAAGTTCCAGAAATAAAGGTAGTAGCAGAAAGAATAGGGTCTCCAGCTAGGTTCGTAGCAATTGAAGAAGTAAAGGATCTTCAACCACTCTCCTTAGACGTATTAGACGTATTAACTACGCAGCAGAGAAAGACACTAAAAAAGGAGTTTCTGGTTGCACTATGGCTAAAGGATTGGGATAGCGGCAGAAAGCACAATATTCATACAGATGGAACAGATATTGTCTATTTTGACTTTGGCGGTTCTCTTTATCATAGGGCAAAAGGAGATAGCGGCTTTAAAGATATGAATGGAACGATTCCCGAAGGAATATACATTCACACCAATATGATAGATTACGAAAAAAAATTTGTTTATCCCAGGCTGATAGAGAGTTTTGAAGACAGGTTTGATGAGGAAATTGTGAAGGAATTTAGGCCTAGAAATAAGATAGAAAAGGGATTAAAATCAGGTAATACCCTTAACACGCATGACCCAGATTTAATAGAATCTGCTAGGGAGATTGCTGCTTTAAAGCCAGCTGTAATCAAAAGAGCAGTGAATGAAGCTGGCTTTTGGACTGATGAATGCGAAAATTATTTAACTAGGGCTATCTTAAGAAGGCAGAAAGGAATAAGAATGTTGTTTAATCTTTAGGTGTATAAAAATGGCGTTGAAAGAAAGGGCTGCGAAAGAAAAGACGAAGTTTTCTGCCTTGCTATCTAATTTGCCAAAAGAGTTTCAAGTATTTGAGCGCGTAGAAGCCTTGCGGTTAAAAGGGAAGCATAGTGAAGCAGAATCCATTTTGCAAAGGAATAGACCTTGGTTAGATAGATTAAACAAGGCTGCAGAAACTCTAAAATTTGACGATAGGAGTATAAGAAGGCAGAAGATATATGATGGAGAGATGCAAACTTTAAGGTCACAATTAGAAAGTCATCTTAAAAAGACAAAGCCTTTTAATAAGTCAACTATTCAAGGTATCATCCCTTTAGAAGATAATGTTATTGTTAGTTTACTCCATTGGGGATTTACAAGAAAAGAGATTAGGCTGCTCTTAATGATTAAACATGGAGAAATTACATAACCTTCTTAAACACATATTCCTTTATCTCTTTTGGCCAGCTCTTTTCAATCTCTTTCTTATACTTATGAACAGCATCGATAAAAGTCTGCGAAAAATCTTTTCCCCCATCTATCTCATCAGCCATCTCCTCTTTTGCAAAACGAGGAACTCTCTTAAGGTTAAGCGCCTGTAACTTAAGCTTCTCTTTAGCTTCATCCTTCTCTTCAATCAGCTTATCCTCTGCCTTTTTCCATTCATCATGATAGCTGAATTCCTCAAGGTCTTCTTTCTTCATGCCTTTTTTAGAGCCAATCTTAGCAATGATATTATTATGCACTCTTCTCAAAAATTCCATCTTATCCTCTATCTTCATTATATCTGTTCTTCCCTGAGTAATCAGATTAAGCGCAAACGGAGATGGCATCGGTGTATGTATCTCATCTATCTTTATTTTTTTATCTTCAATATTTTTGATAACCTTTTGAGCATTTTCTATATCCATAAGATCCTCTAAAACCTCTCTTCTAGCTTCCTTAAGTATGGAAAAGTTGGGTGATATTGCCTTTACAGCACTCATAAGTATCATTGAAGAGACCTGCTGCCTCCCTACCCTTTTTTTATGGCCCTTATAATTTCTTAATATCATCAAAGACCTTGCAGCGCAGTGCCTGAACCTTCTTTTAAGCACTTCTGTCTTGTCAATAGCCATATCCATTACCTTTTGCATATCCTTGCTTTTTATCAGCTTGAATGCCTTCATCACATCAATCTTTGAGGTAGTACATATATAGAATCCATTATCATTTATCCCTATCTCAACATCCTTGTGCTGAGTCTTTCCAATTGCAAAAGCAACTGCTCTCGATAAGCAGTCATTTACTCTTCTGCCGTAAAGCGAATGGAATATCGTATACCTAAATCCTTTTTCATCTGTAAAATGCTCCACAACTATCCGGGTATTAGATGGAATCTCCGCATAATGATATTGCTCAAAGAAATAATTATAAAGTGAACTGGCAGCATTATCATCAACATACAAATATTCATTGATAAATTTCAATATCTCCTGCTTTGGCTTGTTGGAGCAAAACTTCTCTCCCAATAACTTCCTAAACTTGCCTATATCTACAGCAAGATCATAGCTTAATGGCAATGATTCAGAAAACCATGAAGGTATTGTTGGCGGCCTGCTCACAGAAGCCTTAACCTGAGCGACCATGCCTCTTGCAAACTTAAACTCATAAACACTTCCGCCTAATGTAAAGATATCACCAGGCCTCATCTTCTCTAAAAAAGCCTCTTCAATATATCCCACTGTCTGCTCTCCAACCTTTACAGCTACTCTTACTTCTTCAGGGATTGTTCCTATATTAGTCATATAAATGACTCTGCCCATCTTACCTCTTCTTCCCATCATTCCTGTTTCTTCATCATACCATATCTTTGCATATACATGCCTGTCTTCAAGTGAGATATATTTCCCAGATAGATAATCAATCACCTCTGTAAAATCCTGTTTGCTGAGATCCCTATAACAATAGGATTGCTTTACTAACTTAAACAGGTCATCAAAATGAATCTTATCCTGTATTGCAATTCCGTCTACTTGCTGTGCAAGAACATCTAAGCAATTAGTAGGAATATGAATCTTGTCAATCTTTCTTTCTATTGCATCTTTCAAAAGAACAGCGCATTCAACTAGATCATCTCTATCTAATACTATTATTCTTCCTCTTGTTTTTTCATGCAGCTTATGGCCTGATCTTCCTATTCTCTGCAAAGCTCGTGCAACAGATTTTGGAGAGCCTAAACAAATGACCATGTCAATATACCCAATGTCTATTCCAAGCTCAAGCGAAGTAGAGCACACTACAACCTTTAATTTACCATTCCTTAATCTTGTCTCAATATCCAGCCTTAATCTTTTGCTCAGTGAGCCATGATGCGCTCCAATACCTTTGGTTTCACTTTCCTCAGGGCTCCCCATCTCTCCTCCAACTTCAGTATAATTCTTAGGAAATTTCTCTTTGAGGTGATGAACTACTCTTTCTGTTGCGCTTCTTGTATTTGTAAATATCAAAGTTGTCTTATGCTCTTGGATTAATCTGTCCATCAGCACATACATCTCATGGTGCATCAGCGCATGCTCAACTCCTATAAGGTCTTTTACAGGACTCACAACCTGTAAGTCCATCTCTTTTATGAACTGCACATCTATGATCTTGCATTGTCTTGGCTTTCCATTCTCATACCCTGCTAAAAACTCAGCAATCTCATTCAATGGTGAGATAGTAGCCGACAACCCTATCCTTGTCATATGCGGCGATAATGCAGACAATCTTTCCATAGATAATGATAGATGAACTCCTCTTTTATTCTCAGCAAGCGCATGTACCTCATCGCAGATAAACCATTCAACTGATTTCAAATGGTCTATAAATTTTGGTGAACTTAAGAGTATTGCTAAACTCTCTGGAGTTGTGATTAAGATATGGGGCGGATTCTTTAACATCTTTGTTCTTTCTTTTGTTTCTGTATCTCCAGTACGTACAGCTACTCTAATGCCTAATTCCTTCTCAGCAATAACTTCCATCTCTTTCAAAGGCTCTACTAAATTCTTGTGTATGTCATTCGACAATGCCTTCAGAGGACTTACATAGATGCAGTAAATCCTATTTTCTAAAATTCCTTTAACAGAAGAATCAACAAGCTCATTCAAGATAGAGAGAAAGGCAGTCAGTGTCTTTGTAGCGCCTGTTGGAGCACTTACCAAAATATTATTTCGTGAATGAATCTCCATAACACCATAGAGCTGAGGCAAAGAAAAAGTCTTGAATCTACTAAAAAACCATTTCTCAATGATCGGATTGAGTATTTTCCTTACTTGCCCTGCTTTATACGGCTCTTCCATGATTTTAATCATAAACCTAGCTAATAGAATTCTATTTTTAAAGGTTGTTGGTACAATTTGAGTGAAGCGAAAATTTACTCAACTCTCGGAAATGGAAATCATTTCTGAGACACAAAAAATTCTATAAGAATTTTTTCGTGTAAGAAAAATTATCAATTTTTCTGTTAGGTTTTTATACTATCTACCATTAAAATTTAAGAATAAATATAATAAAAATAAAATTACATCGCCAATGTATCTTCAACCAACTGCTCATAATCCTTTGCTCCTGTGCTTGATTTGGCATAGCTGAATATTGACTTTCCGTATTTTGGCGCTTCTTTCAGTTTAGAATTGAGATGCACCGGATAAGAGCACAAGCTTGAAAACTCTGTCTGTATCTCAGCTAATGTGTCTTTGCATATCCTATTTCTCCTGTCATACAGCGTAGGTATTATCCTGCTCACTTTGATATCTGTTCCATTCTTCCTGTTGGATTTCTGTATGAACTCAATCATCCTTTTCAGGCCTTCATATCCAAGAAAATCTGTAGATACCGGGATAAACGCTTCCTGGCATAAAGCAAGTGCATTCTGGTTCAGTAACCCCATTGATGGCGGGCAGTCTATTATCATAAAATCATATCCATTCACATTGGCAAACATCTTTTTCAAAAATAAAGTTGGTTTTTCCTGCTGAGCAATATGCTCTTCAGCTTCTCTCAATGATTGCTTAGAAGTTATCACATCTAAATTAGTTGCAATGTTTGAAATGCACTGATGCACAACTTGATTGCCGACAATAGCATCAAACATATCCCCTTCAGCCTTTACCTGTAAAGAAGTATCGATGTTTCCCTGAGGGTCTAGATCAATAAGCAAGACTTTTTTATTTTTTCTTGAAAGACCTGCTGCAAGGTTTATCGCTGTTGTTGTTTTCCCTACTCCACCTTTTTGGTTTATGACACAAATTTTTCGCATGAGGATCACCTTTTTTGAATCGTTTTTCTATTTTTTGCCTATTCAGTGGGTAAAGTGGTTTTTTATAAAGATTGCTATTGTATATCACTCATATTCAATCATACATTCAGAATTCTTCATCAATTTTCTTAACATACTCTTTTATCCTTGAAGTTATAGACGGGATAAGAAACCTTTCGATCTTCTCTTCAAACAGCTCAGAAAGAGAAGCATTTTCATTCATCCTATAATTATTTGCAACCTTTTCTAAGATAAGGATATCTCTCAATCTTTTTAGCTGCCTCCTTATGTTAGATGAAGCAATCCCTAACAATGGCAATTTATGTTTTTTCCTTTCTTCAATGACTAATTTTTCAATCTCTTCAGAGCTTAACTCTTTCTTAGCTTTCAAGACAACAGAAAGCACATCGACAATCACATCTCTTGAATCACCTGCCTGCAATAATCCTAAAGAAAGGCATAGCTTCCTGGCTAGATCCCTTCCCTTAAAGTTCTCTGGCTTTTCATAACGCCTTAATGTAATCTCAGCAAGAGCAGTATCTTTTGCAATAGTTTTAGTCATATCCAATAATTAATAATTAGAGCTTAAATAGTTTTTGATATAATCCTTTCAAAAACCATAATCTTTAAATACAAGTACGTACTTACTACGTATTATGCAGGAGATAATATTTGAAAAAAGGATATCAAAAGGCAGCAGGTTTAACCAGATATATATCCCTAAGGAGATGGAAAAATCTTTAGGGGTAGGTGATTTGGTTGAAGTAAGGCTGCTGCAAAAAAGCTTTCAGATCTATTACAAAAACCAGCAGAAGCTTTCAGAGTTTAAGGAATATCTCATAACCGGGATTTTTTCAGCCCTAATCCCATTCACTGAAATAAAGTCTGTTTTTATAGTCGGCTCTTTTTTGGATGAAATAGCCTATAACGATATAGACCTGGTTATAATCTCAGAAAAAGAAGATCTAGAAAAAGGCATTGAAACACTATTGGCTGAAAAATTCAGCCAAAAATTCCACATAATCGCATTAAGTGAAGAAAAACTAAACAGCCTGATGGAAAAAGACCCTTTAACATGCTCTATGCTAACAAGTTATGCTTCAAATAGGAAAGCTGGCTTAAACTATAAAAGAACAATCGATAAGGCACACATTGAATTTTTATTGATGATGCCTGAAGACCTTCTGGAACTAAATCTTCCTTCAAAATCATTTTATGATGGGATAAGGAGGCTAATCACCATTGAGAATTTCCTGAAAAACGAAAAAATAGATAGGAAAATAATAAATAATCAGGTTGAAAAGGCAATAACCAATAAATTATTCGATAAAATAAAAAGCAAGGGGATTATAACTCAGGAAGAGACAGTACATCTAAGAAAAATAATAAAAGAAAAGCTCACTGAAATAAAGAGGTTATTAGATGGGCAAAAACGATGATATTGACCAGCTGACTAATCTTATGAGCAGTGCATTGCGCCACAAGATTGGCTCAATTGTAAACAAGGATGAGCTCTATGCAGCAAAATATGCAAAAGATTCAGAGATTATAATGGCAGAAGCAAAAAAGATAGCACTAACGCAAAATTGGAATCAATATGATAAACAAAAAATAAAAGAAAAGTTAAGATTAAATTGAAAGCCTCATAAATCCAAATTTGTTGGTAAATAAATCTCTCTTTGGTTATAGTAAAACCTGCTTAAAAATCCAGTACCCTAATCTGTCCATCAAAGCGTTTACAGACTTTTAAATGAAATTTATATGTCCAGGAACTTCAAAACCATCTTCATCAAGATGACTATAGAATTCTCTTACCTCTTCATCAGAGAATCCTTCATCCCCCATAATCTCTTTTCTGATATGCATTAACAAATCGTTTAAGCTCTTCAATTTGAAAGAGTGAAGTGTTCTTCTGTCGGGTTTTCCTTTCTCACCACGTTCTATTTCTTCTCTGATTTTTGTTCGCTCAGTTCCACCCCAAACATCCCCAACAGATGTGCCTTCTGTTACATGCCCTATGCAAAAGCCATCCATTCCATTATGCTCTGAAGATATGTAGAATCCACCATCATAATCAAAACTTGCAGACCACGAGCTTGCTATATTACCTGTATTGGGGTTATCTTCTGCTAATTCATTGAATGCTGCTGCATTTATGAGAACATCCATTCCAGCTTCGTTTAGGGGGTCTTTAACTTGCTCAATCAAACGAGTTACTATGCCCCCAAATGTATCCTTATCTGGCTGGGAGGTTACAACTTGAAATCTGCTATCAAAATATTGGACTTTTGGCCTAAAGGCAGCATAGTCTATCCTTCCATCAGAAGCTTCATGAAGTTTTAGCAGGAGGTCTTTAATCGAGCTTAATTCTCCATCATCTGAGTTTTCACGGGCCATAATAAAACCAATGCCAATTGTTGTTTCAACTTCATGGTTTCCTCTGGCTTTAGCAAGTCTAACTATGTTATCGGTTATTTTATCAAATATGTGAGAGCCAGTGTTCCCGTATCTGCAAATTTGGCGGTGGGTTTGATATCTTCCTGCATTAAGGCTAACTCTTATGAAAGTAAGCCCCATATTTGCAAGCTCCCCTATGTGTTCCCCAATTAGGGTGCCATTGGTGTACAGTCCTACATCAAATCTTCTCTGATCACCAGATTTCTCACGAGTGGCTTGTCTTATAAAATGGACATACTCAGGGTTCATCGTAGGTTCACCGCCCCCTGTGAAGATGATTGATTTAGTGTACTCCATGTCTACTAACCCCTGGAGGATTTGATCAAATGTTTGCTGGCTCATCAATCTACTGCCCCCTTTACTTATGTCTTTTCTTTTAGAGCCATTTTGCGCATAAGTGCATCCTTTGCAATTAAAATTACACTCGAGGGAGGGAACAACCTCTACACTAACTGGCTGGATAGCTTCATCTCTGCCCATTAAAAAAGCAGAAAAGTTTCCCCTATGGTAAACTGCCTTTTTGGCAGCATCACACATAGTATAGTTGCCGCCCTGGTTTGAATGTAACAAATCATATAATTGTCTAGCTCTTGGTTTCATTTTTATTGCTCAGCTCACGCTATCTCAAATTATCCTCCCCTAAACTAAGTAAAGAGCACCAACATGCTCCCCCTTGCTCAAAAACTCCTCTTTGTAAGCATAGATAAATCAAGATAAATCAAGATGAATATATAAACATTCTGTTATTTTCACCACAGGTAAGTAAAAACTAATGATTTCAGGAGTAAACGAAATAATAACAAAGGGTAAAAAATACCACCCATCAAAACCCTATTCACTTTTGTAATGCTTAATCGAAGAAATAACAGAAAAAATCATCCTATAATAAATCACAAAAATTAACTAAACAGAATTAATA
>Ga0180007_10006245_pt1 | contig 11716 bp, 14 predicted proteins | sample MM_PC_MetaG_FD_121122 | JGI IMG/M metagenome (GOLD analysis project Ga0180007, IMG submission 121122) | Groundwater microbial communities from the Aspo Hard Rock Laboratory (HRL) deep subsurface site, Sweden - MM_PC_MetaG | ecosystem: Environmental > Aquatic > Deep subsurface > Groundwater...
CATTGGAACATTAGAACATGTGAGCATTAGAGCATTTGATCACATGTTCTAATGTTCCAATGCTCCAGTGTTCTACAGTTAAGTATAAAATTAAAACAGGCAAACCATTGCCTGTTTTTTTGATGAGAGAGATTTTTTATATTAATTATAATTGCAAACACTCACTTCCTCGCCTATCTGTTCAGTAATCCACTCAATAGCTTCAAACTCGCCTCCAATTGCATCAATCAATCCTTTTGCCAAAGCATCATCACCGAGCATTGTCGAGCCATCGGCCAGTTTGCTGGCTTCCTCAATGGGCATATTTCTGTTTTCTGCCACCATCTCCACAAATATATTATGCATTTTCATAATATCTTTCATTAACAATTCCTTTTCTTCATTAGTTAAAGACTTATTGTAATCAAGAGTATCTTTGAACTTACCTGAACTTAAACTGTTATAAGTTATGCCTTCCATTTGATTTTTATAATAATTATCCGCATAGGATTGAGTCACGCCTATGCTGCCAACATCACTGCCCCTGCTGGCAAAAATATAATCGGCGCTTGAAGCAACCATATAAGCGCCGGATGTCCCCATAGATTTTATAACGGCTATAACCGGTTTTTCTGTTCTTTCTATTGTTTTGGTAATTTCTTCACTAGGCACAAAAGACCCTCCGGGAGAATCTATGACTAACATAATGGCTGTATAGTCAGGCGACTGATTAACCTCTTCAAGTTGGCGAATAATATCTTCCGAAGAAACAGAAATTGTAAATCCATCCTCGTCTTGAAATTCAGCAGAATCAATAACATCATCAATCTTTATTTTTGCTACATTGCCAAAAATATCAAAACAACTATTTGGGTCATAATATCCGCCATCTGCTTCCTCATCAAGAGTTCTAGTAATTGTATTTTCAATGGTGCTGATTAATTCATCATTCCCGTTAAAAGCATAATCGATTTCTTCCCACCAGAATATAATTACTGTTATGGCAACCAATAAAATAACGAATCGCATTAGGATTTTTTTTATTTGGGGGGTTAGTTGGAAGTTTAAGTTCATAGGGTTTTAAATTTAATATTTTTATATTTAGATATAAATTAAATGGTAATAACATTACCTAATCTGGTTTAATCCATTAATAATTTATTAAACACCCAATAATACTATCTTGAGTTTGTTTTTCATTTTTTCTTCATGAACAACCCCAAAAATAATCCTAGCTTGTTTGTCAAAATTTTCCTGCAATTTATCACCAATAAAACTAACTTCGTCCATCAAAAGGCCTCTTTCAGCATATATAACATAAAGTATTTTTTTAAAAGCTTTTTGTTTGTTTACCAAATCATGTTTATTAAATAAATCATGAATTAAAGTTGTTATATCATTTTTAGTACCTTCAACAGAATTAAAAAATATCTCTCCGGAATTTTGTAAGGTGCTTTTTAAATCAGCAAAATCAACATTTATCACTCCAAACTTCACAATCAAATCGATAATAGCCGTAATTATCTCGCCAAGGACTTTTTCTACCCTAGTAAGCGCTTCTTTAGCTTTAATTTTTTCGGCCATTATTTTTTCACTTTCTAGCGCTAGTAAAGCGTCTACTCGATCCTCTAAAAATAATTTATTTTTATTAGCTAAATCAATCTTACTTTTACCCTCGAAAGGAAATGGCGTGTTACCCACAAAAAAAGTAAGAATATCATTTTCTTTAGCTATTTTTGCTACCTGGGCTATTTGATAGCAAGAAATATCATTGGCCAGATTGCCAATTATAAACAAAGTGTCAGCGCCTTTTAGACATTCTTCTATCTCAGCTCTCTTTTCGTTTATAACATTTTCAGCAATTGATTGTATGTCGTTACCTTCGTATGTATCTTTTTCTGCGGGAAGTTCAATCTTATTTTTAACCCGTATGCTTAAAAAGGATTTTTTATTGACACCAATAGCGATTCTGTCTATCCCCATTTTATCAAAAGCGCTTAATCTTTCTAAAATATTAACGCCTCGCCCGCCGATTGATAATATTTTTATATTATGATTAACATTTTTAGGCATAAAATTTTAAATGTATTTAATAATAATTAGTCCGGCAATATAAACAAAAATTGGCTTTATAAAAAGTAAATACAACGCAGTTCCTCTATCGCCCAATGTCATAAGATTGACTGATGGGTTTTGATAAAATTGATTATAGCTATTTGCTATATCGCCTGTAATTTTATTGATCCAAAGATAAACTATTACAGTTAAAATAAAAATGAGAATTAATTTAGTTTTTTTTGACAGGTAATATTTAAAAAAAGATTTTATATAGTTTTTCATATTAATTTTTTTTAACCATATAAACTAAGAAGGATAGTGAAAAAATAAAAAATAAGCAAAATAATAGACGTTAAAAATAATAATATTAAAATAATATTAAACCACCGCATATACCAATAGGGGAAACCAACCAATTTAACTTTTTTACCAGCAATAAGACTAATAAAAATAAACACATATGCATAGGAGCCTGGTGATTTTGTAAAATCTACAACTACGCCAGTATAAAATGCCGTAAATAGGAATTTTGCTATAATCAAAATGGTAAGTATCACATATAGTATTATCGCTGTTTTTCTTATTTTTCTAAACGAACTACCTCTTCCTTTCCTGTCTATAAAATTATCTTTACTTTCTTCTTTTTCGGAATTGTCTCCAAATTGGGGATCATTCTCATACATTTTATTAATTTCTTCTTGTGATAAATAGGGCATAATTTTTTATTTAAAAGGATATTTTTCAAAAGCGTCTGGTTGAGATTTTAGTTGACTCCAAACAAAAAGATACTTTTCATCATCAGACCAGTTAGCAAATGGTTTAACATTGAATAATGAATTTGCGCCGTACCAAAAACCATCATCGTCTGTTTGTGTGGACATAATTTCGTCATTATATGGGCTAAAAGTATATTCCTCAAACTGTGCAAATAAAAGTATAAGCACACTGGCCGCCGCATCAATAACATTTTTCAAGTTGGCATAATGAAAATGGTGTAGGCGATCATGTTTAACATTGTTATAATCTTGGTACCAACAAAGTTTTGGGCCAGCCGCCCAATCTTGTAGTGGTCTAAAAATTTTGGGGCAGTTACGCCAGCAGTTTATCTTTATTTTATATTCAGAAATTTTAGTCGCTTGATTGACTTTATAATAATCAATTATGCTAAGATTGTTATTTTGATAACCATTGGCGTAAAGAATACTTTTACAATTTGTTTCAAATTCAGTAGCGCAACGTAAAAATAGCTCATAAATTCTATGAGAAAATACTGGCTCGTTTTGGTCGGCTGGTTCAACATATTCCAATATTGCCTTAAGATCGTTTTCTATTAGTTGGTAGGACTGTAATAACAAAAAACGGTCAGGTGCATATCGTTTATCTAATATGTAGTCTGCGCCATTTTCAGTTCGAGCAATTCTATAATAAGGTTTTTCTAATCCCATAAATGTGGTTTAAATCTATCATATAACTTAGTGTGCTAATGTAGAAACAATAAAAACAAAAATAGGTAAAATGATTATCGGTAATAATGATAATATAAGAAAAAAATTCAACCATCCCCATTGATTTTTAAACCAATAAGAATAACTATCCAATTTATCTTTTTTATCAGTAATAAGAGCAATAAAAAAGAACGCAGATAAATAAAGGTATGGCGATTTTGTTAAATCTACATTAGACAACTTGGTAAAAGGTAAAGTAAAATTTTCCATAACTATGTCGACATAAATAGCCCCAAATAGGAATATCGCTAAAAGCAAAATGGTAAGTAACGCCCATAGTATTATCGCTATTTTTCTCATTTTTCTAACCAAACTGCCTTTTTCTTTCCTATCTATAAAATTATCTTTACTTCCTCCTTTCTCGGAATTATTTTCAGATTGAGGATCTTTCTCATACATTTTATTAATTTCTTCTTGTGATAAATTGGGCATAATTTTTTACTAACATATTTTTAAATTATTATTTAGTAATTTCTGATGTATTCACCAGCAAAGCCACAGATTATACAAAATATAATAAATAAAACAATTACCCCGCACCCCTTTATAAAATTCATATTTTGACCTAACATTTTTTTATTCAACCAATCTGTTATCGGTTTATTAATTTTATTTAAAAATGTAGCGAATCCTACAACAGCAAAAATTATAATAATCCATCCGCAAATTTGTTTTATAAATCCGTCCATAAAGATATTTTATAAATACAAAAACCTAAACAATTTCGTTAAAAGTAGCTACCGACTCAACTGATGTTCTTTTAAAGTAGGCTTTTTGTGGTTCACCCTTCCTTAAAATTGCAGGTCGGTTAAAATCAACTGGTTTTTCTCTGCCAACGCCTTCATAAACATAAGCCACCACCTTTATACCCTTGCTTAACTTAGTTTTAATGGCCTTACTATAACCCTGCGGGTAGCAATAACCTTTTGTTTGCGCAGTTATTTTTTTACCTGTTTTAATGTCTTTTCCGTCTGCTGTAATTACCACCTCAACAAATTTATCGCTTAAATTTCCAAAATAAACCGATTCATCCTGTGATGTCTTTATAATTTCAAATTTATATTTTTCTTGTTTATTATCCATAAAAATTGAATTATGTAAAAAAACAGCGATTATTATCGCTATTCAGGCACACCCATTTTAATTTTTTGATTAAATTCTCTCATATTATTGAAAAAATCAAATAAAATTCATATTATTTTTACAGGGTTTATTGATATTAGCACTTATGGATAGATAAGTCTAGTCTTAAATTATTTTAATTATTCCCTTGACTTTTTACTTTAAGCTAATGTTAGCTAAAAACCCTCTGAACCAGAACAAGTTCATGGCCGGGTTAATGGTAAATAAAAAAACTGCCAGACCGTCATTGAACCTCAACTTTATATAAACCGCTTTGCCCGCCAATTTCGGCGATTAAATATAAATAATCTCCTTTTTTATTGGTGAAGACCAGATTATTATCGGGAGTTTCAAAATTTATTAAAGTATAAATATTGCGCTGGTCGCGGTTATCCAGTTCATAAACTTTAAGTTCGTTAGCGGTTTGGCCGTAAATATAAACAATATTAGGATGCCAGAAAGCCGAAACAATGGGCTGGCTGGTCCGTTCTACCAAAGTTTTTTGGTTAATGTTAGCGTAATAAACCCACAGTTCGTTATTATTCCAAAATAAAAATTGATTATCGTGACATTTAAAATCTTCAACGTTGTTAATAACCGCCTTAACCGGCTGTGAGCCGTTTTCCGGCTCTAAAAGATACAGGGTTTTTTGCTCTTTATCAAAAAGGGTGACAATGCCATCTCCTTGATTGGCAAATTGATAATTAAGCGAGTAAGGCAGAGACAGCAGGGGCTCTTTTTCGTTTTTGATAAAGTTAAGCAGATATTTATTTTGATTTTTGATTATGGCTAAAACATCGGTTTTATAATTTATCACCGCCAGCGCCGGCAACGTTGAAAGTAAATCAGCCTTTTTATTAAGCAGATCTAGTTGATAAAGTTTCTGGTTGGAGATCCCATAAAGAATATTATCATTATAAGTATCCCAAACCAGACTGCTAAAGGCCAGCTCGGCCGTTTCATCTAAAGAATAAAGAAGATTTTTTTGATTAATATTCAAAATAAAGTATTTATTATTTTGCCGGATTAAAACTTTCTGATTATTATTTGACCAAGAAATTAATTCTAATGGTTTAATAGATGATGATTGGTATAATTCCGTTAATTCATCGTTTATGAGATTCAACAGCCATAAAGAATTACCCTCTTCTTTGTAAAAAATAACATATATTTTATTAGCTGATTGCAGAAAGCTGGCAAAGGCTTCGGTTATAATCAGCTCCGGCTCCAGCTGTTTTTTAAATAAAGAAATGTCTTCGATAAAGGTGGTGGTTTGGGGGGCAATAGGCAAGGTTTTTTGCCAGTCCAGGTAGCCCTCTTTATTTACCCTGACCTGGTAATAATTGGGCAGCAGCCGGTTGATTAAATTAGGCGTTTCTTTTTTTTGTTTAATATCGTTTATATAAATAGAAGCGTTTTTAGGATAAGATTTTATAAAAAAAACTCCGGTTCTTTCCAGGGTTTTTTTAGGCCAGTTATATTTGTACCCCAGAGCGTAGAGAATAATAATCAGGGTGATAACAAAAAAAATTATAATACAAAATAGGTAAAGTATTCTTCTGCCCTGGATATTCATAAATTATTGCTTTTTATCAAAAAGTTGATTATAATAAACGGTATATTATACTATTATTTATTGAGTTTTTTTGTTTGGGATTTTTAGATAACTAAAGCTATAATACAATGTCTAAATTTATAATTCAAGGCAATAAAAAGCTGAAAGGAGCCATTACCACCAATACTTCCAAAAACGCGGCGGTGGCTTTGCTGTGCGCCTCTTTGCTTAATAAAGGAACCACCGAACTTATGGATTTTCCCAGAATCGAGGAAACCCAGAGGATTATTGAGGTTCTAACCAGTTTGGGAGTCAAATTTAAATGGCTTAAAGAACACCATCTTAAAATCATGCCCCCTTCAAAGATTAATTTAAATAATTTAAACGAAGAGGCGGCTTGTAAGACCAGAATTATTATTCTTTTAGCCGGCGCCTTGATCCATGAATTCAGCAGTTTTAAGCTGCCCAAAGCCGGCGGCTGTTCGCTTGGCAAAAGGTCGGTTAGGCCCCATTTTTTCGCTTTGGAAAGTTTTGGCATCAAATGCGCTTCGGCTAAAAATTACTATTCTTTTTCTAAAAATAAATTGCATCCCGCCGATAATCTGGTTCTGTACGAATCGGGCGATACCGTGACCGAAAACAGTTTATTAGCGGCTGCTAAAATAAAAGGCAAAACAGTAATCAAGTTTGCTTCGGCTAATTATCAGGTGCAGGATATGTGCTATTTTTTACAGAAGCTGGGCGTAAAAATCAGCGGCGTGGGCGCCACCACTTTAATCGTCGAGGGCCTTGGCAGTATTAAAAAGAACATTAAGTATTATTTAACCGAAGATCCCATTGAATCGATGTTTTTTATATCTTTAGCGGCTACCACTAAATCTTCCATCACCATCAAAAGATGCCCCATTGATTTTTTAGAGTTAGAACTTTTAAAGCTGGACAAAATGGGCTTTAAATATAAAATTCTTAAAAGGTATAAAGCTAAGAATAATCATGGTAATTTAGTTGATCTGAAAACTTTTCCTTCCCGGCTCAAAGCTTTAGACGATAAAATATACGGCCGTCCTTACCCGGGTTTGAATATCGATAATTTGCCTTTTTTTGTGCCGATTGCCACTCAAGCCAAGGGCAGAACCTTTATTCATGATTGGGCTTTTGAAAACAGGGCCATTTACTTTATTGAGTTTAATAAATTAGGCGCCAAAGTAACTTTAAACGACCAGCATCGCTGTTATATTGACGGCGTTACTCCTTTGAAGGCGGCTGAAGTGATTTGTCCGCCGGCTTTGCGCCCGGGCGCTGTGTTGATTGTGGGCATGCTGGCGGCGCAGGGCGTTTCGGTATTGCGGAATATTTATTCTATAGAAAGAGGATACGAAAATTTGAGCGAGCGCTTAAAGCAGTTGGGTGCGGGAATAATAAAAGAAAAAGACTGAAAATTAAAGACTAAAGACTGAAAACTGAATTTTGACCTTGGATTCAATATTTGATAATATTAAAAATATTTTTAAACAAAACTCATGTTAGAAAATTCTTATCAATCACCACAGCCAGAAACATCGCTTAATCAGCAGTTTGCCCCCTCAAAACCCAAAAGCCGCCGGGTGGCGCTGGGCATTATAGCGGCTATTGTGTTGATTATTGTCTTTTGCGGCGGAGTGGTTATCGGCCTTAATCATCAGCTTTCTTCTTTGAGCCAGGATCCATCCTATGCTGATGTCGGCCAAGTGTTAAATACCGATACCTTGCCGGATTATTTGGCTAAAGATGTTAATTTTAAACTTTTTTGGAAGGTTTGGGATATTATCAGGGAAAGATACATTAATCGCGACAAAATAACGGATGCTCAATTATTTTATGGCGCCTTAGCGGGCAGCGTTGCTTCTTTAAACGACCCCTATTCGGTTTTTTTGCCTCCCGATGAGTCAGAAAAATTCAGCGAGGAACTGGCCGGCAAATTTGAAGGCATTGGCGCCGAGATAGGCATTAAAAATGATAGAATTACTATTATTTCCCCTTTGCCCGATTCGCCGGCAGAGAAGGCCGGCCTTAGAGCTTTAGATAAAGTAATAGCCATTGACGGCTTAGATACTGTTGGTATTTCTTTAGACACGGCAGTTAATTTAATCAGAGGCGAAAAAGGCACCCCCGTTATTTTAACTGTGATCAGGGAAGGCGAAGATGGATTTTTAGATATAACCATCACCCGAGACGAGATTCACATCCAAAGCGTCAAATTGGAAATAAAAGATGATAATATTGCTTACTTAGAGATATCTAATTTTAACAGCGATACCCAAGATGTGTTTAAGCAAAAAGTCAACGAGCTTTTGGCTGCCTCTCCCAGGGGAATTATTTTAGATTTACGCAATAACCCCGGCGGTTATTTAGATACCGCTATCAAGATAGCCGGTTATTGGGTGGAAAACGGGCAGGTGGTGGTTAAAGAAGAATTTAGCATTCCAGAACTTAATCAGGAGCACTTTTCTTCGGGCCAGTCCCAATTGCGGGATTATCCGACAGTTGTTTTAATTAATCAAGCTTCGGCTTCGGCTTCGGAAATTGTGGCCGGGGCTTTGCAGGATTATGATTTAGCTCAATTAGTCGGTATGCAGACTTTTGGCAAAGGCAGTGTTCAGGAATTAGAACAATTAAGCGACGGTTCTTCTATTAAACTGACAGTGGCTAAATGGCTTACTCCTTACGGCCGCTCTATTGATGAAAATGGCATTAGTCCGGATATAGAAATAGATTTAACCAACGAGGATTACGAGAACAATGAGGATCCTCAATTAGCTAAAGCCCTGGAGCTTTTAAATCAATAATCCTTATTTATGCCCAAGGTTGTTAATTTAAAAATTTTGGGCGAAGTTCAGAATGTAAATTTAAGGTTCGATGCCAGCCGTTATGCCCGGCAGTATAAATTAAAAGGCTGGATCAGAAACGAAAGCAACGGTTCGGTCCGGTGCTGTCTAGTTGGAGATGATCAGGAAATCGCCAATTTTATCAGTTGGCTTAAAAGTTGTTTCAGAATATCTTCGGTAGAAGCAGATGAAATGGAAATTGACGCCGAGTATAATGGATTTGAGATAAGATACTAAGGATTGAGGATTTGTTATTTGGAATTTAGGATTTATTTGATATTTGTAATTTAGGATTTGGAATTTACAATAGTATGCAAGTAATTTTACTCAAAGAAGTTAAAAGTTTAGGCCAGAAAGGGGAGGTGAAAAATGTGGCTGACGGCTATGCCAGGAATTTTTTATTACCGCAAAAGTTAGCCGGCCTGGTTACTAAAAATATTGAAGAGCAAATAATTAAAGGCCGGCGCAGCTCTCAAATCAAGCAAGAAAAAGAAGAGCAAAAAAGCCATGAATTTCTTGATAAGATAAAAAATAAAAAGTTAACTTTTCAGGCCAAAGCCAATAAGGAAGGAAAGTTATTCGCTTCTATTACCAGGGATCAGATAGTTAAAAAAATCAATGAAAGCTATCAGTTAGATGTTACTGAAAAGAATATTGAATTGCCCCAGACTTTAAAACAGCTGGGTGAATATAAAATTAATGTGAAGCTTAAAGATAAAGAAGCTGAAATATCAATAATTATAAAAGCAGAAGAACATGGATAAAGTTAAAACCAAGTATATTTTTGTTTCCGGCGGCGTTCTTTCCGGCCTGGGCAAGGGCGTGGCGGCCGCCTCCATTGGCCATTTATTGCAGAACCGGGGCTATAACATCGGGGTGATTAAGTGCGAAAACTATTTGAATATCGATTCCGGCACTATTAATCCCATTGAGCACGGCGATTCTTTTTTATGCGAAGACGGCTTGGAAGCCGATATGGATTTAGGCACCTATGAGCGTTTTTTGCAGAAGGAAATGGGCCATAAAAACTTTACCACCATGGGCCAGATTTACAAAACGGTTATCGACAGAGAGCGCTCTTTTGGCTACGACGGCGAAGATGTAGAGGCCATTCCTCATATTTCCGACGAGATTATCTTAAGAATCAAAAAAGCCGGCGAAGGCAAGGATATTATTATTATCGAGCTCGGCGGCACGGCCGGCGAGTATCAAAATATGCTTTACTACGAGGCCTGCCGCATTATGAAAGCCAAAATGCCCGAGGAGATTTTAAATATCCATGTTTGCTATGTGCCTATCCCCGCCCATATCGGCGAGCCCAAAACCATGCCTACCCAGCTTTCAATGAGGACGGTGATGAGCATGGGCATTTTGCCGGAATTTTTAGTTTTAAGAAGCAAAGCCAATTTAGATAAAAGGCGCAGATATCTTTTGGGCTTAAAAACCAGCGTGCCCGGCGATAATGTAATCATGGCGCCGGATTTAGAAACTATTTACGAACTGCCGCTGTTGTTTGCCAGGCAGGATTTTGACAAAAAGATTCTTAAATTTTTTAAACTCCATTATAAAACCCAAAAGATAGGGGAGTGGAAAAAATTGATTTCTAAAATCAAATCAAAAAAGGACAAAAAAGTTTCTGTGGTCATTGCCGGCAAATATATAGCCACCGGCGATTACGAGCTGTTAGATTCGTACGCCGCTTTAATAGAGGCCATTAAGCATGCCTGCTGGTATTTGAATGTAGAGCTTAATTTAAAATTTGTTAATACCGAAGATATAGAAAAAGAAGGGGTCAAATTAATCGGCAAGCCCGATGCTATAGTTGTGCCTATTGGCTGGGGCAGCCGGGGAGCCGAGGGCAAGGTTATGGCCGTTAAATACGCCAGAGAAAAGAAAATTCCCTATCTGGGCCTGTGTTACGGCATGCAGCTGGCTTGCGTAGAATTTGCCCGTAACGTTGTCGGCTTAAAAGAGGCCAATACAGTGGAAATAGATGCTGAAACGCCCCACCCCATTATTCATGATATTCCTATGAGCGCTAAATACCAGGTCATTAAAGGCAAAAACACCTCAATGCGCTTAGGCGCTTACGACTGTTACTTAAAGCCAGACAGCTTGCTTGCCTCTATCTATCTAAAACACCAGCAGGGCGAAATAATTTCCGACGAGAAGAAGAAAAGGGAAAAAATTAAAGCCGCCGGCAATGTCAAAATTTCCGAAAGGCACCGCCACCGTTTTGAATTCAACAATAAATACCGGGAAATTTTAGAAAAACACGGCCTTAAAATTGTCGGCACCTCGGCAGATGACTTTTTTGTGGAAATGATTGAGTTGCCCAAATCAATCCATCCCTTTTTTATTGCTACTCAAGGCCACCCTGAATATAAATCCAGCCCTTTAAACCCCCACCCAATTTTTATTGAATTCATCAAAGCCGGGCTGAAGTATTAGAATAAAATAATTCGTATATCAAAAATCCGCCCAGAGATCATTGAAAGGCGGTGTTTTTGTTTGGCTCCGAACCTTGAACGAAATCCGAACTTTTTTTAGCGAAAATCCGAACGCTGAATTTTGAAAAACTTTTAAGCTCGGGCGGGCAAAAAGGAAGGGGGTTGGGGGGAAGGAATTTTTGC
>Ga0180007_10006246_pt1 | contig 11716 bp, 11 predicted proteins | sample MM_PC_MetaG_FD_121122 | JGI IMG/M metagenome (GOLD analysis project Ga0180007, IMG submission 121122) | Groundwater microbial communities from the Aspo Hard Rock Laboratory (HRL) deep subsurface site, Sweden - MM_PC_MetaG | ecosystem: Environmental > Aquatic > Deep subsurface > Groundwater...
GCCTGTTTGGAAAGGTCGTCATAAATAATCAGCGCATGCATTTTGTTGTCACGGAAGTATTCGCCCATGGCGCATCCGGCGTAAGGCGCAACATACTGTAAGGTCGCCGGATCGCTGGCGCAGGCGGCAACGATGGTGGTATATTCCATGGCACCGTGTTTTTCCAGAATGGCATGGACCTGGGCAACCGTCGATTTTTTCTGGCCGCAGGCCACATAAATACAGTAGACGTCCGTTTCCTTCTGGGCGATGATGGCATCAACGGCAACCGCGGTCTTTCCGATCTGACGGTCACCAATGATAAGTTCGCGCTGCCCCCGGCCGACCGGCGTCATGGCGTCGATCGCCTTTAAACCGGTATAACACGGTTCGTGCACGCTTTTGCGTTCGATAACACCCGGGGCAACCATTTCAACCCGCCTGAATTCCTTGGCATCGATCGGTCCCTTGCCGTCTATCGGTTCGCCGACCGCGGAAACAACCCGGCCCACCACGGCTTCACCGACCGGAACCTGAGCGATTCTGCCGGTACGCTTAACAATATCCCCTTCCTTGATGTGGATATCTTCGCCCATGATGGCCACACCCACATTGTCTTCTTCGAGGTTCAGCACGAGACCAAGGATACCACCGGGAAATTCAACCAGCTCCAGGGCCATAACTTTCTCCAAACCATACACCCTGGCAATACCGTCGCCTACCGACAAGACCGTTCCGGTTTCACTGAGCTCAACCTTCTTGTCGTAATCCGTAATCTGCGTCTTAATAATTTGACTTATTTCTTCAGCTCTTAGTTCCATTATATGCTCTCACCCCTTTTTAATGATTCCTTCATGTTGAGTAACTGTGTTTTAATACTCCCATCCAAAACCAGATCGCCTATTCTGGAAACGATACCCCCGATCAGGCTGGGGTCCTGCGTCACCTCCAGGATAATATCTTTACCTGTCTTTTTTGACAGAGTACTACGAATCTTTTCAACGGTTTCGGATGACAGTTCTGCAGCCGAAACCAAACTGGCACGTAATACGCCCTTTAACTCGTCGGCCAGTTTTTGATAATAGTCATTGACCTCTGTTAGAAAAGCGAAACGCCCTTTTTCAAACAGTAAAAGCAGGAAAGATTCCACCACTTTGGAAACATTAACTTTTTCAATGACATGGGCTAAAACATTTTTACGGTCAGCAGCACCGTAAAGGGGATTAAGAAGTGTCTGTTGTAGTTCTTTCTCCCGGACCATTAAATTTTCGAAACCGCTTAATTCTTCTCTGTAGGTTTCAAACTGACCATCTTCTTTGCCGATGATCAGAAGTGCTTTGGCATAACGCCGCGCTACCTTCAAATTCTTCACTATGCCACCACCTTCTCTAAATATTCATCGACCAGTTTATCCTGATCTTTTGCCGTAATTTTACTTTTAATTATCGCTTCAGCCTTCTCCAACGCTTTTTCCAGTATTTCTTCTTGCAGTTTTGCTTTGGCCTTTTTGAACTCATGTTCAATATTCCGGCGGGCCTGTTCTTCGAGCTTCTCGGCCGTAGACTCCGCCTCTGCGAGTATCCTGGCCTTGGCCTCATTGCCCTGCCGGACATACTCATCGATCAGCCGTTCAGCCTCTTGCTCCAGTTGGGCAAACTTCTCATTGTAAGCCGCCAGTTGCTTCTCGGCTTCCTTTTTCTTCGCTTCCAAATCGCTCAACTGATCTTTGATGCCTTTAATGCGACCGTCCAGCGCCTGGGTTGCCGGCTTGCGCAAAACAACAAAAAGCGCAATAAACAAAACAGCAAAATTCATTACCCGGTAAGTATCGTTTGCAACCCATCCCTTTGTTCCGCCTTCGCCACCTGACGAAGCCAGGGCCATACCCGCAGTAATACAGAAAAGAAGCACTACCATGACAAACAGCATGGTTGATCCCTTTTTAACAAACCGGCGCTTCCGGCCAATACCAGGAATCTTCATCAAACAGCCCTCCCCAGAATTTTTTCACCAATGGCATCTGCGAACGCACCAACTTCTTTTTGCAAAGACGCCCTGACGGCTTCGACATCTTTTGCAATTTTTATGCGTATCTCAGCAAGCTCGGCTTGAGCCTTTTGATTTATTCTCTCAATGATCTGTTTTTCCTCTTCAGCGGCCGCTTGCAATAAGACTTCTTTTTCCTTAAATCCTTTGTTCCTGGCCTCTTTAATTCCCGTAGCATATGCATCGTCTTTTTCCTGAGTATCCCTGTTTAAGGTCTCGATGTTATGCTCAAGGCCGGAAAATTTTTCCTTTCTTTGGATTAATATATTGCGGATCGGTTTAAACAAAATTTTGTTTAAAACCCATATTAAAAAGAGGAAATTGACAATCTGAACAAAAAGGGATGCATCAGGAATTACTGTTATGCCGCCGCCGCTACCGAAAACAACTCCGGTATCCGTAAAAAAACAGACAGCCGTAATTAATACCGAAGCCCAAAAAACGTTCCGGTTTGAACCAGAAATCCTCATGTGCAAAACCTCCATCTCAAAAAACCATATTAGTTGATATTGTTAAATATCTTTTAGCGGTTACCCTCTGTTAGTTTCGACTCCGGCGGTCTATATCATCCGTTATGACAAATTGTCAAAGGTTTTTTGAAAATTTTTCTTTTGCCTGAAGATCCTCTACAGCAGGGGGTTTTTTTACTGGTTCGGCGGCCTCCGGAAGATTTTTTGTCGTAGCCGGCTGCGGCTTCATAGCGCAGTTTCCGTTAAAAATGACGCCCGATTCAATTATAATCGTCGGCGCTTGAATGTCTCCCACAATATGGCCCGGCGGATAAAGCTCTATTCTTTTTCTCGCAGCTATGGTCCCATTGACCCTGCCCATGACGATCGCCACATCCACATAAATTTCTGCATTGATTACAGCCTGTTCTCCGATAATTACTGTGCCGGCATTGCTGAATATTTTGCCTTTGACGTTTCCGTCCAGTCTTATGGTGTTTTTGAATTGAATGACCCCTTCGATACTCCCGTTTGATCCTAAAAAGGTGGATATCGAATCTGCCCTTTTCATTTTCTTCATAGCGCCTCCGGAAATTACGCCCAATCCAACATTGACGATCTCGTAAAAAGTCTAACATCGACCTTTTTCTCGAGTGTTTGGTGTTTGGTGTTTAGTGTTTTGCATAACATGCTTTTATATTGGTTTTTTTTCTAAACACCAAACCCGAAACACAAAACACTTGATGAATTCCGGATTTTTACGAATTCATCAATGTTGCGTTATTCAAACATAAAACGCCGCATGCTGACATTCATTAACAGGCCGATACAGATCATCATGGTGATGATAGATGAACCGCCATAACTGATAAACGGTAACGGCACACCGACAACCGGCATCAGGCCCATTACCATGCCGATATTGATAAAAACCTGCCAGAATATCATTGCGGTAATTCCTACGGAAAGGATCGTGCCGAAAGGATCTCTGCAACGATGTGCAATATTAAAACCCCATATAATGAGTATCAGAAAAATAAACAGTAAAATCATACACCCCAAAAACCCCCACTCCTCAGCCATAACCGAAAAAATGAAATCCGTATGCTGTTCCGGTAAAAAGGAGAGTGCATTCTGGGTCCCTTTCAAAAATCCCTTGCCGGTAATCATTCCGGAACCAATGGCAATTTTGGATTGGATAATGTGATAACCAGCACCCAGCGGGTCACGGTCCGGGTTCAAAAAAGTCAATATACGCTTTTTCTGGTATCCTTTCAGGAAAAACCAAACCAAAGGAACGGCAGATGTACAGGTAGCGATAATATATATCAACGAACGTCTTTCAATTTTTGCAAATACAGTCATCGCGCCGGCTATCAAAACCACTATCATGGCGGTTCCCAGATCGGGCTGTTTTACAATTAACATAAAAGGTATAAGCGTCAGTATAAAGGGGGTGAAAAGTTCGCGCAGCGCCAAACCGGCCGGGCTTGCAACTTTGGAATAGTACCTTGCCAGGCATATAATCACTGCAATTTTCACCAACTCGGACGGTTGAACTGAAACCGGTCCTAAAACGATCCAGCGTTTTGCGCCGCCGACATATTTCCCGAACGGAAAAACACACAGCACCAAGATAATACCGATCCCGTATATGATATGCGCCCAGCGATCCAGCAATTTGTAATTGAACAGAAAGCAAACAATCATAACCGCAAAGCCGATACCATACCAGACGAGCTGTTTGATATACAACGTCTTTTGAGGTGTCGGCGTCGCCGAAGTAACAGCGCTGTATAACGTCACAACCCCCAGCGTTCCAAGCAGAAAAACAATCCCCAGCAAACCCCAATCAAAGTATTGCACATACCGCCGGTCAAACATGGTCGCTTCGCTCCGGATATTGGATACTGGTTACTGGATGCTGGTTACTGGATGCTGGATACTGGATGCTGGTTTGAGCGTAGCGGACTTGTCCGCCGGACTTATGGCGGAAATCCCGATTTGTCGTGGATGCTGGAAACAGTTTGGCGCACGGCATTAATCGGCAATACTGATAAAAACAGCTCATCAAATATCTATGTTTTGAGCATAAAACGATATATTTTATCATCAAATATCCGGGGTAGGCGTTACTCGTTAATGGTTATTGGTTTTCCGCTTTCAGCTGTACACCGGAATCATCTTTTTTCAAATAGGTTTTTATCAATTCTCTGGCAATTGGGGCAGCGGATCCGGATCCGGATTCCCCATGCTCGATAAACACCACCACCGCAATTTCCGGAGCGGTGGATGGCGCATAAGCCAAAAACCAGGCATGGGCTTTCAGATGGTCTGACCTTACAATTTCGCGATCGTCTTCATCGTCTTTTCGTCCCACCACCTGGGCTGTTCCTGTTTTACCACTGATATCGATACCGACCACACGAGCACCTCGAGCCGTTCCGTTGCTATCGTTCACCACACCCCATAGACCCTTCTTTACAATATCCAGAGTCGATTTGCCGGCTGGCAGTCGACCGGTGATCTGGCTTCGGCTCTGGATAACAACTTTGCGTTCCGATGTCTCTATCGTTTTTAATACCAACGGTTTAAATCTTATGCCGCCATTAGCAAGCGCTGAAGTAAAAACCAGCGTCTGTAACGGTGTTACCAGGTTGTAACCTTGTCCAATTGCCACGGAAAGGGTTTCTCCACCCTGCCAGCCATGACCGGTACGCTCTTTTTTCCATGCCGCGGTAGGAATCAAACCCACCGCCTCATTGTCCAGGTTAATACCGGTTGAAGCGCCAAAACCACATGCTTTTGCATACCACGCCAAGCGGTCAACGCCCAGTTTTTGACCGACCTGATAAAAAAACACATCACAAGATTCTGCCAGTGCCCCGACAACATTCAGGTTGCCGTGTCCTTCTTTTTTCCAGCATCGAAAAACGCGATCACCATAGGTATAATCCCCCGGGCAATGAAAGGTGGTCTTTTCATCGATAACCCTCTCCTCAAGACCGGCGATAGCTGTTACAATTTTATAGGTAGATGCCGGCGGATATTCACCCTGAATCGCCTTGTTTTCCATCGGCCTGAAGGGATTGGAAATCAGGACATCCCATTGTTCATGGGACATCCCGTTTACAAAATCATTTTGGTCAAATGAAGGGGAACTGGCCATAGCGAGAATATGACCGCTGGAGGGTTCCATGGCGATAACGGCGCCGGCCAATCCTTCTAAAAGCGCCTCGGCTTTTTGCTGCAACGTCTGATCAACGGCAAGAAAAATGTTATGTCCCGGCAGTGCATCAACCGTTTTCAAAACATCAACAACCTGCCCGGTAGCATTGACTTCAACCTGACGGCCGCCGCGCTTGCCCCTTAAAAAAGATTCAAAGGCCTTTTCAACACCAAACTTGCCGATAAAATCCCCGCCCTTACAACCTGGATAACGCCCGGACTTTAAATCACTGGAACTTATTTCGCTTAAATATCCGATCAGGTGAGCAGCGTTGTATTTGTTAAGGTAATGTCTTTTGGGTCTGATATTAACCACCACGCCGGGCAGATCGAACTTCCGAACTTCAACCGCCGCCAGGTCCTCACGACCGATGTCCTGTTTCAAGAGGACGGGTTTATAAGGTGAAAGGTTTTTGTTGCGGCCGGCTTTAGGCATCAGTTCAGGTTTCGGAACGTTAATCAATTCGGCCAGTTTTTCAATGGTCTGCTCAATCGGTTTGGCGTCTTTTAAAATAATACTCAAATCAAACGACGGGCGGTTTTCCACCAAAACCTTGCCGTTGCGATCGAAAATCAGCCCCCTGGAAGGGTCTAAACTTTCTAAGCGAATACAGTTGTTTTCGGATAGTCGCCTGAGTTCTTCCCCTTGAATCATCTGGAGATAAAACAACCGCACAAAAAGAATAAAAAAAGCCGCTACGACGCAATACATTACCCGGATTAATCGTTGTTTGTACCAATCCGTGTCCGCGGTCTTTAAATATTTGGTCAATACATCCCCCAATAAAGGACTGAACTTAGGGGCTTCGCCCCCTACAAAATTTGTAGCGACATCTTTTAAATTTAAAATATTTTCAATATGTTTTAGAATTCCCGAGACGTCGAATTAGATCACTAAGCCTGATTGCTTTTGAAATCCAGCAATTCTGCTATCCATCTGTCCCAGCTTTGATGAAAATAATTAACGATAAAAAGAAAAATTGGCCCTGTAAGTAGCGCCCACAACAATTGAACGGCAACAGTCCCCAAAACTGTCGAAAAAAAACCCGGACCCGGCTTCGACATCGCCATAGTTCCGATAAAAATTATATTTTGCATCAAAACGCCTGCGGCAACCACAAACGGTAAAAGAATGCTGTCTTTTACCTGCAATACGGTAATGATCCATCGAACGCTGACAAACAACCAGACATACGTCGTTAAATACAAACCCAATGGGCTTCCGGAAAGATTGTCCATCACAAACCCGAGGGCAAGGATAACCGGTATGCTTTCACGGGTCGAACGGAAAAGGCCTAGGTAAATAATTAACGGAACAAACAAATCGTAAAATTTTTCAAACAACGAAAAATAGGGCATAATTGTTGTCTGGAAGATAAGTAAACAAAAAAACACACAAATATAAAAGCAATATCTCATTGTTTGTTTACAATCTCATGTTTGGGAGGATTCAATACAACCAATACCTCTTCGATTTTTTCAAAATCTACAAAAGGCACGAGATTTACTTCCTGGAAAATGCCGAAGTTCCGCCTGACAACCCCGGAAATGTGCCCCAGGCCGAGGCCCTTCGGGAAAACACCATCCAGTCCGGACGAAACAACCCGATCTCCGACGCCGACATCATATTTACGCAAAACATATTTAAACAGACAGCTTCTCGAAGATTCACCTTTGACAATTCCGCGAGCCCGAGTTCGTTGAACCAAGGCATCGACCGCGCTGTTGGGATCAATAATAAGAAGAACCTTGGAATAATGGACTGATACATCCATAACCTGGCCGACAATCCCTTCGGGAATCACCACGGCAAATCCTTTTTGAACACCGTCATCTTGGCCTTTATCAATGATTATGGTTTTATACCAGGGAGACGGGTCCCTGCCGATCACCTCGGCAGCCAAGACATTACTGGCCATTGCTTCTCGAAATTTCAGCAGACTTCGCAGACGAACACTGGACAGTTCCAACTCGTTACACCGGTTATTTTTTTCTACCGCATGTCTGAGCGCTTTCTTATAATCCTCATTTTCTTCGGCAACTGAGACTAAAAAAAAATAGTGGCTCCATAAGCCTTTGAAAAAGCGAATCGAGCGGGTGACAGCCGCTTGAAAAGGCGCCACAAGCTTAATCGCGATTCTACCAGGCCCAAAAGAATAATAACGGCGGCTTGTAACAGAAAGGGCGATGATGTTGGCTATAATCAGAACGACCACGCCAATGATCATGACCATCTTTTTGGGAAACATGTACCTATGTAATTACAACTTGTTTGAGGATTTCAAGGCTATCGAGAGCCATACCAGAGCCTAAAGCCACCGTCAATAACGGGTTTTCGGTTATGGTTATCGGAAGACTGGTCTCCTCCCTGAGAAGTTTGTCCAGGTTTTTCAAAAGTGCTCCGCCGCCGGTAAGTACAATTCCCCGGTCGACGATGTCGGCAGCCAATTCCGGCGGCGTCTGTTCCAGGGCTATTTTTACGGTTTCGACAATGGCATCGATCTGCTCGGCAATTGCTACCCGAATCTCTTCCGAATCTATGGCCAGTATCTTGGGGATTCCTGATGCAAGGTCTCGCCCTTTGACCTCTATGGTTTCTATATCCTGGGGCTCGGGATAGGCGTTTCCGATGGTAGTTTTGATTATCTCGGAAGTCCTTTCACCGATCAACAGGTTATATTTACGCTTGATATACTGGATGATGGCGGCGTCCATCTTATCACCGGCGACCCGAATCGATCTGCTGTAGACAATGCCGGCCAGAGAAATCACGGCCACTTCGGTTGTGCCGCCGCCGATATCAACCACCATGTTGCAAACCGGTTCGGTTATCGGCAACCCGGCCCCGATGGCGGCGGCCATGGGTTCCTCGATGAGAAACACTTCACGGGCTCCTGCCGATTCGGCCGATTCCCTGACGGCCCGCTTTTCAACCTGTGTAATACCCGAAGGAACCGCAATTATTATTCTCGGTCGGACAAACGTCCGCCGGTTGTGAACCTTGTGTATAAAATGACGCAACATCGCTTCGGTCACTTCAAAATCGGCAATAACACCGTCACGCATGGGACGAATCGCCACAATATGGCCGGGAGTTCTTCCCAACATATTTTTGGCCTCGGAACCGACAGCCAAAACACGGTTTTTCATCCGGTTGTCCGTTCGAACCGCCACGACCGAAGGTTCGTTCAATACTATACCTTTACCCTTGACATAAACTAGTGTGTTGGCCGTTCCAAGATCAATGGCCAGATCACTGGAAAACGCACCCAAAATTTTATCTATAAACAGATTCATAACGTCTCTACCCTGCACACCGTAACGTGTGGCAATTTAATATTTTAATTGATTATGGTCGCCCTTGGCCAGTGAAACTAATATTGACAACCTCGTAAAAAGTCTAAAAATCGCCTTTTTTCTCGAGTGTTTGGTATTTGGTGTTTAGTGTTTTGCATAACATTCTGTTATATTGGTTTTTTTCTAAACACCAAACACGAAACACGAAACACTTGATGAATTCGGGTTTTTTACGAATTCATCAATATTTATCAATCCATATATTATTAAATTATCAAAACAATTTTGTCATTACAATAGAATTTCCGTTTGCACAATGGTTTTCATAACCGTGTCATGCAATTTCGGCCGGAAGGTCTTTATCCTGGTATTATCTCGAGCAGGATGGACCCGGTTGGTCAAAAGAATGACAATGACGCTGCGATCAAGATCGACCCAAAAAGAGGTCCCGGTAAAACCGAGATGCCCGATACTTCTCTTTGAAAAATATCGGCCGCAACTCGATCCGGTAGATGACGGGCTGTCAAATCCAAGCGCCCTGCCGACATTACCATGCCGTTTAAAAAATGTATGCAGCAATTTTTTCCCAAAAAACCCGCAGCCGGGTCGTCCGTTAAATTCAGACAGCAGAAAAAATAACAGTCGATGCACATCCCCGGCGGTTCCGAACAGTCCGGCATGCCCCTCGACACCGCCCATCACATAGGCATTTTCATCATGCACGACCCCGTCTAAAAGAATATTGCGCCACGGACAGCGCTCGGTAGCGGCAAAATAAGCTTTGCGGGGCTCAGATGCCAGGTCCACAAAAAACAGGTTTTCCAGGCCCAGGGGCCTGTAAATTTCATCGGTCACGAATCGATCCAGGCTTCTTTTCGAGACTTGCTCGATCACCCGGTTTAAAATCATAAATCCCAGATCGCTGTACAATACCTGCCTGCCGACGGAATTTACCAGCGCTTCCTTGACCAAAAGTTCCCTTAAGGCATCCTTTCTGAGATCTGCCGGAAATTTGCTCAGCTCTTTGTAATAGGGCCGATAATCGGCAAGCCCGGAATTATGACATAGCAAATGTTCGATGGTTATCCGGGATTTTTCCGAGCCTTTAAGCCATGGCAAAACAGATCCTAAATGTTGATCACGTTTCAATTTCTGCTGCAAAACCAGTCGCATTACCGCCAAGGTGGTTGCCAGCGGTTTGGTCAAAGACGCCAGATCGAAAACCGTGTCAATGGTCATCGGCCGCCCGGAAAATATGTCCGCATATCCGTAGGCCTCAAAAAATACGACGCCATCCGCTGTCGCCGCCAGGAGCACCCCTCCGGGGAAAACCCCATCTGTTATGGCCTGCTTCATCATCTGGTCTACTTGTTTCATACTGGTTGCTGGTTGCTCGTTGCTCGCTGCTCGTTGCTTGTCAGTTGTCATCGGTCGGTTGTCAACTATTATAAGTCCCGATATTTAACGAGTTTGATTCGTTCATTTGCAAGGCACTCAGGGATGAAGCTGTAGTTTAATCTACCGCGATTCCCTGATAACGCAGCAAATGGGCGAATCAGACCCGTGAAATATTCGGGACGGTGGCAGGTTCATGGTATATCAATTTCTGCCGGTCGGTGTCCAGTGTGGCCGAGACCCCCAAGGGAATTGTAATATTGGTCTGGCCGTGGCCGATATCGAACCCGGCCAGAATCGGAATATCAACATCACCAAAAGTCTCTTCCACGATCCGGTAGATCTCATCATAATCCCCGCACGCTTCAAAGGAACCCAGCATCATACCGGCAAGACCGTTAAAACAACCGGCCAGCTTCATCTGGCTCAGCATGCGGTCGATCCGGTAAGCAGCCTCGTCCTTGTCTTCCAGAAACAGGATCCGCCCTTTAAAGTCGGGTGCAAAAGGGGTCCCGACCAGATGGCACAACGTCGAGAGATTTCCACCAGCCACCGGCCCGGAAGCCTGTCCGGGCTTAATTGTCCTGCCGCTGGAGGGCGTCAGCTCCGGTTTGATATCCGCTGTCACGGCCGCAAACAGCGCATCTTTGGTTTTTTGGGCAGCGTCTGACAGTGTCGTCACCATGGGACCGTGAAACGTGACCAGGCCGCAGCGTGCATTGAACACAGACAGCAGTGCCGAGATATCACTGAAACCGATAAAGGCCTTCGGGTGCTTTTGGATGGTTTCATAGTCGAGCAGGGAAAGAATCCGCATGGAGCCGAAACCGCCCCTGGCACACACAATGGCCTTGATCGCCGGGTCGACAAATAACCGGTTGATCAAATCCGCCCGTTGGGCATCGGTCCCGGCCAGATACTCGCGCTTAAAAAAAATGTCATCCTCAACGACTATCCGAAACCCCATGGATTCCAGCACAGCCCTGCCCTTTGAAAATCGCTCCCGATCAAAAGGACTGGCAGGCGCTACAATGCCGATGGTATCGCCCGGCTTCAGCCGTGGGGGTTTTATAGGTATTTTATTCTCAGATTCCATATTCCATTTCATTTATATTTATTTGGAATAAAAAACAAGTCAAGACATTGTTATCCATCACTAAAAACACGCAACGCGCAACATGCAACACGTAGCACCGATTAAGTTTGATTTAATTGTCTTATAGCACCAAAATCCACCGCCTAAAAAAAGATATGGATATTTTGGTCGTTGGAAGGAGGTATTTTTTTCAAAAATTCCAGAAAAAAATTCGGATACTGATGTA
>Ga0180007_10006247_pt1 | contig 11716 bp, 29 predicted proteins | sample MM_PC_MetaG_FD_121122 | JGI IMG/M metagenome (GOLD analysis project Ga0180007, IMG submission 121122) | Groundwater microbial communities from the Aspo Hard Rock Laboratory (HRL) deep subsurface site, Sweden - MM_PC_MetaG | ecosystem: Environmental > Aquatic > Deep subsurface > Groundwater...
CACCATTCCAGCCGTTGGTGATATGACCCGCCAACACCCGTTCTCGGTATGGCGGGACGCCAACACAGAGAAAGCCACCAGGCTTAATGACCCGGCCCCATTCATGCAACCATCCTATCGCATCGCGAGCGTGCTCCAGGCAATGGTGGCTCCACCCGGCGTCAAAGGATTCGCCAGGTAGATCAGTCCAGGAACCCTGTATCAATGTATATCCATCGTTCTGTGCTTGCTCGTTGGCGCATGGGTATGAACACAGATCGGTTCCGACCGCCCGCTTCCCCGCCTTTGCGAACATACCGACGTGAATGCCAGCACCACAACCGAAGTCGATGATCGACGTGAAGGTCCGTTTGCGCAACAACCACTGTATTACACGCGAATACCCATCGCGGTAAGGGGCGTCACGATGCAACCATGTGGCCCAGGGTATTTCCTCAATGCACATTGAACACCGGAAACTGCTCCTTATTGCTCAAATCCGCGTATTCATTGTGTTGATCGGGGTATCCGTCTCCCATGATATCCATGAGCATCAACCCTCGTGCAGCTTGCTCTGGGGTCATGTTCATATCCCAGCCCAGCATCGTGATCTTATCCTGCGATAATGGCATGTAAGGCGTCCTGCCGGAATACCGCATATGCCTGAGCCTATCGGCCTTCTGTTCGTTGTCGGTCAGAACCATACCACCGCGACCGATGGGAAGACTTTTCTGGATATGGAAGGACAGGCAATGCAACCCACCCTCGTACATATCCCGCCTCATGCGCAAGGCCCCGTCTGTTATGCCGAGCGGTTTAATCTCATAGGTTCCTTCCCACTCCCAGTCACGCCATTCAATCGAACCGCCGGCATGTATGACCTGCATCGGCACGGATACATAAGTCCGCTTGGGGAGCCACACACGTCCAATCGGGTACAATTTCATACACAGAAAGAGCGCATTCGTACACGATGCTACCGCGACAGCATGTTTACTGCCCGCAAACCTAGCCATGCGTTCCTCGAAGTCCTGGACGATAGTGTAGACGTTCTCTTTCATCCTCTCACCTCGTCCCGATCGAAATAACCCAGCTTCTTCATGCAGCGAAGTTTCGCGCGACGGTCCTTGAATATCGCGTCTCCATCGGCGGCATAGCGCATGTCGCCAGCCAGGCCAGCTTCAGTAATATCTTGCGTGGCTTGCGGTATCTGTGCGGTCTGTACTCCGAGGGATAGACTCTTGATATTCTTGGAGTCATGTTTCCTCAACGCATCAAGCCCGCCATGAGCACGAACCAGTTTCCCGTCCCGCATGACGAAGGTTCCGGTCTCTTTATGCCGTCGCCGAAGATACGTTTGTACGTCTCGCTAAACCTCTTGCGGTTCTGTCGGCTGTCCGTGCTCATCCTCAACAACCTTCCTCGGCCGCCCCGGTCCACGCTTCACCTTAGAAGGGTTTTGCTTAGCTGCATCCTTCTTCGCCGCCTCCAACCGCAAAATCTGTTTGGTGAGCTTCTCAACGTGGTCCAGCGCGGAAATCTCCCTGTTCTGAGCCTTCGCAACCTCCTTCTCCAGCCTGATGATTTCCTCACCACGGACGTGATAGTCCGCTACCAACTTTATCATCAAGCCGGATATGGACATTGGGCCGAACTTGTGCCCTAGCTCAAACAGTTCCTTCCTCGTCTCTTCGTCCACTTGAATTGGTTCAAGTACCGGTTCAGCCATTTGCTTGCTCCTTACCGCAGTATCCTAACGTTTACCCTTCTTACGCTTCGCCATTGTCCCGTAGACATAGCGATCTTTCCGCTTACCTGTAAGACCTTTCTTCTCAGCGCTTCGCTTCAGCGCTTCATGCATCTTCTTAGGCATTTGTCGGCTCCTTCGGTGCGGCAGAGGGTTCAGGGCGCGCCCCTCCTCCGCGCCCCAAACTTATATTCGTTGTATCCGAACCACCCGGAGCGCCCATGGCCCCCATCCCCATCTGCGGCGCCATCTGGCGGTAGATGTCCTTGAGTTCCGGCAGATTGGTCAATCTGGAGAACTGGCTGTTCACCTCTGCAACGTCCAGCATCATTCCTTGGGAAGCGCCGATCTGGAGGGTTGGAATAATGAACGTCTCTATAATCTCCAGCAACTGCTGATACTTCCTGGCAGGACTGTCAGGCGACATGGAATAAGGGACTATGTCAAAATTGTAATCGAGAAAGTCGCCCTCTCTCTGCTCTGGAGTAAACGTAACGGGAACGGATACCCCTTGGGACTCGTAGGTCAACGACATCATCTTCTGCGGGTCAGTCCAAAGATACCAAGCTAGTTTCTTTCCCACTTCCCGAACAAAGTCATACACACACACGCGCATATCATCTATGCGGACAGAGGCATTGGCCATCAACATCTGGTCTTGGCCTAGGGTGGAACTCTCGGCTTGCATACCACCCAAAAGGTCGGTATTCCCGCCAAGCCTACTAGCTACGTGTTCCCAGTATTCCAGGGATTGATATACCGTGTCCGACGTGCCGCCGTACTTGTATTCTTTGCCGCGGTCCACGTTGCCGACCAAGACAACAGAGCCGTCCGCGGAAGTCTTGATTGTCTCGGCATCATCTTCCGCTGTCCGGTCAAACGCCAAAATCGCCTTCTCTCGCAAAGCCTGGGCAGCGGCCTTGTTGGACTGGCGCGACATCAACTGATGCAAGTCAAAGATAATCGAGGCCAAAGGCAGCGGAAGTGGGTTGTTCGGGACCCAGTTGAACCCAAGCATCTCGTAGGGTCCTCTTTCGGGTCCATTCCATTCCTGTTCCCTCAGATACCCCACCACGGCTTCGACATCCGCAGGAATTGTTAGCACCATACCCTCGGCGGGCAACCACAGGTCGTAGAACTCAAAGTACTCGAACATCTGTTCCGCGTCTGCGGCGGTTGTACTCATGTCCTCAGCACGCCTTGGACCCTTCATCGCCCTGGAATGGACCATGAGCTTTTCAAGGATGTCCGGTTTATACAACTCCGACTCGAAAGCATAGTCGCGACTGACTCTGTACCTATTCCCCTCGAAATCACAAGACTCCCTGGTCTTCGTTTGACTGTCGATAATATAGTCGTCGAAGTCAACCGGGTCGGCGAATGCCTGGCCCACGTCATGGAGATAACCAACATCACTATCGCCATCTTCATTCACGGGAGGACCGAAGTCCAAACCAGTCTTGATGATGCCGGGACCGAAATAAGCATCTAGCACAACGGTTCGCAATGTCCTGCGAAGAGCGATCTCGTTAGCTAAATGGTTCCAAGCCAACTCGAAGATGTTCGACATTGGGCGCAGTTCGGGGTTGGCGGTGGTAAACAGCGCATGAGGGTCGCGCGATACCAAGTGCGGCACATAAAGCGCGGCGTGGCTGAACAGAACGTTGGAAGGCGCTTTGCCGCTATCGTCATTGTCCCCATAATGCGGGCCACTATATGCGTTAAGCATCGTAACCCGCTGTTGCTGGAAAGGCTTGAGCCTATCCTGCCCCAATTTCACCGCGTCGGCTATACGTCTGGAATGTGTCTGTCCCTCGCTTATCATCTATATCCCTACTGTATCCGAACTGTTCAAAGTCCTCGCCGGCCCATTCCTCGATATACGCTTGGGCGGCCTTGTCATAGTACTCTCGCCATGGTTTGTGCAGATGGCACGTCCTGTTACTAGCGGCTTCGACATGTTTGGGCTTTTGCCAGAATGGAAGTGTCTGGCATTCCTCCGACATGCGTTCTACATGAATGTACTGTTCTACGTCTAGGCCATGATACCAGATGTGTTGCGGCAACAGCATTGTCACGCCCGGTACGACCAGGCGTTCCGTCAACCACTTGGCGAAACACGGAAACGACATATCCTCGAAACCGGGAAGACGTACCTGACCCGTTTCGTGCCGTATGTTGTGTGTGCAGACCCACCAAATCGACACGGCGCGACTGTATGGATTTCTGCATGTCCCAAACTTGAACCAGTCATTACATGAACTTGGCACAATCCGTGCGTGATTGTTTCCACACGATGTCCAATACTCAAAACCTCCACATTGTAACGGTTCAATATATTGAACGCCACCGTACCAATCGCGAAGCACCTTAAACATTGAAAACGTCCCGGTGCGCTCGCAAGAGATATAGATAACCCTATAGGTCGGAAGAAGTATCATCAGCACTCAAACCGATGTTTGTAGTCTTCTGACGTCATGTTGGCCGCCAATGCGCCCTCGCGTTCCTTCGCCCGCTTGCGGTTACACTCTTCGCAATGACACTCGCTCTTGTACTCCTGCTCTTCCACCCATGCATCTATCACAGCGATGAGTCTATCACGCAATGCATCTGCATCCCACGCCATGGCTTCTCCTACCGATCATCTAAGCCCTTTTTAAGGCCATAGAAAAATAGAACAGCAAGTCCTAATGGAAGCCACGCATTAAACCATGTTTGCTGAAGCAACCAATGTTCGGCCAACATTCTGTTTCTCCTACCACTGTTTCGCTAATTCGCGCTTCCTGTCATATTCCCGGCGTCTCGCCTCATAACTCTTTGGAGGCGGGTCGATCTGCTTCCGTTGGACCTTGCCCTGTTCCCTCAAACACAATACCACACCGGCAGTGGCAATCACCCGATCCCCATGGGTCGCCTTCGCACCAGAACCTTCCTCCGCAAAAGAAGCAGGTTCGGGTTTCCCTGAAGAACCCCACTGGTAGCTCTCCATCTCGGTCACGGTCTGCTCGTCGTGGATAAACAGTTCGTTTCTCTTGAGAAAGCCTTCCAGGTCTGCCAACACTGTCTTGCGTGTCTCTGATGTACTCCACCAGCCTACCTTGCTGTCTTTGGGATACCATGGGATATTGGGATTGGGGTTCCCAAGCGCGAAACTGTAGCCAAGCCTGCTGACTTCGTGGGTAAATCCACCGGAGTTGTTGGCTTCCCAACCGAGTAATGTCGGCACGGCCCCGCCGAACCATTGGCACACTGCGACAGCGTACTGGGCAAACTCGTGAGGAGGCAGGTCGGGTGATACCAACAAGCCACATTCTTCTCTGGTTGTGGTTGAAAAGACGGCCAAGACACTATTACTCGCCCCGGTTCCTTGCGAAATGTCGGCAAAAGCGACATAGTTCTGCTCCTGAGAGGGACGGACCAGCATGTTCAAGTCGGGGTCCAGGGGGCACCATACGCTTAACCTTCTTCGCCCTCCAGGTGCCCACTGGACATCCCGAATGCCGTAAGTCCCCTCTTTGGTCCCCACTTCATAGGTCAGTTCACCATTGAATATGGGCTCAATTAACTGACCCGATATACGGTAGCGCTGCAACAAACCAAGGTCAAAGAAGGCGGAACCGGAAGCTGTATACTCAATATCCAACTCTTGGGCGATTTCTTGCCTACTCGTACGTCTCGCGCATTCCGCCTCGTACCATGGCGAAGTCCATCGCTCCTCGCCGTCCACGATAACCTTGCGCTTGTCCTTGCCCTTCTCCGGATGTTCGGACCAGTGCAAGGTGGTTATCTTCACCTTCCCGCTGAAACGAACTTTGGCAAATGCGTTACCAATCCCCATCGGTGTGGAATTGAAGATTCTACAAGGGGTCGCGTCGGCGGTCGCGGCAAGAATAGCGGTCCCCTTATCCACGGCCGCGAACTCGTCAAGCAAGATCGCGTTCCGCCGCCCGCCTTTACCTATGTCCTGATTCGTGGATTCCCCGTCAATCACCGAATGATTGTCGAGATTCTTCAGGTGCATGTGGCGACGTGTCAACTTGGGACGCAACCAGGTGGGCTGGTTCTTGATCAGATAATCAATCTTCCAGAACAGACAGTCCGGATTGCCCGCGGAGTCAACGTACTCCTCCTTTCGAGATGCCACCAGGAATGTCATGTCCCCGTGAAACTGCCAGAACCAGGTGAAGACAGTCAGACATAACCACGAAGCACCCATATCGCGGGATTTGTCAACAAGAATATCGCGGCCGCTGTTGACGGCATCCCATAAGTCTCGCGCGGCCTCGTCCTGAAACTCCCAAGTAATAAAAGGGAGATGCGGAGTCGTCTCTAACTTGATCTTTCGCGGGTCGAACGTCCACGCCACCGCGTTCAACCACCAAAGATACGCCTCGGGAGACCTATGCCCCGCTATTGTCTTGTATGGCCGTCTGAGTTCTTTGGGGCATTGCGCAACCCGCTGCCGATAGGCCAGGTTCCCCGCCAGGTCCTTCGGTACTTCGGCAAGGTAGTCTTTGACAATATCATCCAGGGCAATCGGAATTGTCCTCAAGTTCCATTAATCGCGTTTTGTGGTTAGACAGCATCGTATTGAGTTCTGTCAGCCAATTCCCATGGATATTAGCTCGCTCTTCCAATTCCTGTACCCGCTTATCCATCGCCCGCCAACCAGCCACGAGGTCGGTCATTGTGACGACACCGGGTTCTTGCGTGTATGGCTTCTCGTCAGTCATTGCTTCGCCACCAAATCACGCATAATTATAGCAGCCGTCCACACTAGACCCGTTAAAACAGTCGCCATATAGAACAGACAGTTGGATTGCTTTTCAGTCATTGCTTCTCCTTGCCCGAGTTCTTCCCGCCAAAAGCGACACGAACCATGTGGCGGCGGCCGGCGGAGGTCGCTCGATTGTTCCGCGATACCCGCGCGATTACAGAGTTGGAGCCGGTGAACTCGAATACGATGTCATGCACAAGCCCGCAGTCGCAACAACGAGCCTTGAGTTCCACGCCGGGTTCGATCAAGAATCCCTCGCCGGATTCCATCACTCCGTATTCATCCATCCGCGCTCTCCCACTGAGCACACAACCCATCAGCATTTACGTCGGGACCTTCCAGTAAGTCGGGTTTGTCGCAGGTATCGCATAAGTCCGTCTTGGACGGGACTGATCCATCTTCGCTCTCCCGCTCGTCAGGTAAAGGGCACCAGTCGGGCATATGGCCTTGGTCCGCATAAATGTCGGGCTTACTGTGCCAAGTTTCATCGTTATACCAACACGCCCATCGCTGGGGTCGTGTATCATAAATGTGATGCCGAAACGGGCACTCTTTGCACCCCCCCACCGTCATGTCAATGTGCTTCGCCATCTTCGCTCTCCCGCTCTGTGTCGAACTATCCGTACTTATCGCTAAGTACGGAGGAGTCTATCCGGCCGCTTCCCGCTCTATCTCTGTCAGGGCCTTGTCGAAGCCCTCCACGGCGTCGATGATGGCTTGGGCAATCTTGTTAGAATCAAATTCGCCACCACACTCTTTGCAGCACCACGGTTGCCGGCTAAAGTCAATGTGCCGCTCATTGACGTAGTGATGTTCGTGCTTGTGATCGTAGTATCCCGCTCGGTAACCCTCGCAGGTCGAGCGGAAAAGGTCAGGCATCATCGGTCTCGCATATACTCATGTCCTCGCCGCAATAAGCGCAACGAAGGACCTGACGACCTCGTCTGTACCTCTTTGTGATAAGTGCATGTGGACAAGAAACGTCCCGGTCGGGTACATCTTGGTCCATCAGAGGCACTTTTGAAGACTTTGACAGACCGAGGCGGTCGCAATTATACCCGATCAGGTCTAGTATGCCCGTCTCTATCCGGGCCAGAGAGGCTAAGATGCGGTCGGTGTCGGTCTTCTCAGCGGGAGCAGTGTGACCCGCGCATATCTCAGCAGGTTGACGCCATCCAGTGAAAACACAGTCATGGTGTTGGCAGTCATAACAAGTCTTCTCACTCATCACCCACCTCCGCCAGGAGGGTGCTCGTCCGTAACAATAAGCCTGTCACAATGAGGGCACCGACCAAAGATGGCCTTGCCGCCGCCGTACACCTCCATGCTCGTCTGGCATCGCGGCCGAGAGGGCCACTGTTCGGGCTGGCCTCGCTTCTCATAACAACCTGTACATAACCACTCGCCAGTAAAGAGACGATACCCTAGCTCCCACAACTCCCAGACATGGCCGCAATCGTCACATCTCTTGTCGGAGGCCGCCTTCTGACTCATCGCCCACCGCCTAATGGTACATTGCCTGGCCCGCCCCAAAACCGTATCTTCGCCTGACGGGCTAACTCGGCCTCTATCCGGGCCAAAGAGGCTAGAATGCGATTTATGCCGGCGTTGTCGGACGGACCTTTCGGTAAGAAGTCCGCGCATACCTCGGCGGGTTGATCCACACCGGCGAAAACACAAGACTTAAAGCCGCAGTCCTCGCAGTTATTCTCAGCCATCGGGCTCTTCCCCCACCCCCACAAACGGGAATGCGTTCTGCCGCCCACCGCCCTCCTTTCCCGAGAGCCACTCCCAGAAGTCGCAAACGTTCCAGAGCCAAGCGTTTAACTTGTGGTCCAAACCCTCTGGTAGTGGATCATGGTGGCAATAGTGAAAACCATCGAAGTTCTCTGCCATGACGTACCACTTGCAGTAATAGCAAGACCGTCCCTGAGGGTCGCCTTTACGATAGTCAGCCATCTTCTCTTACCTCGCCCCGCCTAGCCATGTAATCCGCCCGGACAGCCTCGCTAATCCGCTTGCTGGTCCATACCAACTGACTCTTGAGGGTACGCCGACGCCGGCGAAGGTCTCGTATCAGAATGCGTCTGGCCTTGACCGCTTCGGCCTGTAGCACTTTGATTCGACGCCCTGCCGCTTCATTGCAAGCCTCAGACCACATCAATGTTGGACATTCCTTGCAATCCCAAGTCTTCCATACGATGCCGTTGTTGTCTAACTGCCAGGCCTGGCATTCGATCTCGGCCATGCTACGGCCCTACCTCGCCCCACAGGTGCTCGTCAAGTAGCTGTTTCACTAACATATGGTCGATCATGCAGTTAACCGCCTCCGCCTGCCGGTCAATGAGCCTTAACTGCTCCACCGCCAGAAAGCGGGCGTTCCTTAGCGACCATAAGCGCTTGTGCGAGTCGCCGGCCTTGGCCATGTGACTGGCGGTAGCCCGCCCCAGGTCGTCTATCTCGCTCATTGCTTCAGCCTGCCCCGCTTAGTTGCGGTCTCTTGCCAGCCAGGTATGCCCGGCACCAGTCCTCGTTGTCCTCGCCCTCGTAGTTAGGCCCCGCCAACTCCATGACCCGCCTGGCATACAAGACCTCGGCGCGCTTTCTGAAGCCGCAGCCCTTGAGACGCGCCGTCGTCCAGAAGAGTAACGGCAAGGCGAATGGCTTCATGGCATGACACCGGTACTGGTGACCACGGAGGGGGCAGACACAGCACACGTCATCGAGCAAACTATCCGGCAGGTCGGCCCTGTGCCGCGTCTCGCTCATCGCCGTATCCCGAACACCACCAAGGGTTTATCAGGGCATGTATGGTCTGCCACGCCGTGGTTGCAGTCCTGACCGACCGGATACAACGGACCCAGGAGGCCATAGAGACGATACCACCATTGCCCGCAAACGCTACATCGAAAGTACCGTCTCATTGCTTTGCCTCGCCCGCGTTAGTCGGCCCCTGGGCATCCTGGCGGGTCTGAGGGCAACCCTCCCGGGCATAGTCATCGACGAGACGACTAATCTCGTCGTCAATCGCCCGTAGGTCCCTGCCTACAGACAACCGCAGACCCTGTAACTCCCACAACCGGGCCGCCCTGTCGGTGCTCTTACTCATTCCCTCGCCCTGCCTAAACTCGCATCAACGATGACCTTACAGATGAACTGGTCAATAGTCCGGTGGAGCACTTCGAGCCTATCGTTGATCGCCAGGATGTCCCGGACTAGCGCTGCCCGTATCGTTCTCAACTCCCATAGCCTGTTAGTCAATGCTGCTTTCCTTGCCCTGCTCACGGCGGTGAAACGCCATGCTAAGGCATTATCTCACCCAAAAGGTACTAGGGGTCGGTTTTGCGGAGATCGTCGATCCTGGGGCATCCTGGGGCGTCTGAGGGGTATCCTGTGCCGTCGCCTCCTGCCGCCTCGCCCTGGAACAGTAGCCGGCCCAGGGCTTTCATCGCCCGTAGCCGTTTGCGGTTCCGCCGGCCCAGTCGCTTCAGGGTTTTCCGCACCTTGGCCAGCATAGCCTTAGTTTGCGGGTCGGTCGGGTTGTAGTTTGTCCACATTCTCCACCACCTCTACCCGGACCACGCCGCACTGCGGGCACTTGGCCGGCAGCAGGCCGGGCGGCCCCAAGGGAACCATCGCCCCGCCACAGCGACACGTCAGCGCGAACCAGACTACCCGATCCCTACTCGCGCTCATTCTCTACTACCTCGCCCTCTACCATGTCCACGGGTAACAACAGACTCCCCCGCATGTTATCGAGCAGCCGGACAATCTCCACCTGGGCCCGGTCATCCCTGATGTTCAGGTCGATTGTCTCCTGGCTCTCCTTGGGGAAGGTCCGCGAGAGGATGTCGGCAAATGCTCGCGGATGCTCCTCCGCAAACGTCCTGACCCAGTTGCCCCGGGCGTCGGCCTCGTTCAGGTCGGCTAGTGTGTCCCAAAACTGCTGCCGAACCGCGTGGCTGTTAGTGTTGCGAGTGCCTGTCCTGTCGGTATTGCTGCCCGGCAGGAACTGCCCGCGTGCGTTGCGTTCTATCGCCATAGAACCCCATCGTACCTCAAACTGTCCTGCATTGCAACCACAATTTTGCAATTTTTTTTCATCGCTAACCCACGGTATCTGATGAGCTTAGAATGTTAGTCTCGTCTAACTTTCATTTTCTTGTTGACAAAACTGGATTGATAGCCGATACTATGTGCGGTGCAGCATGAGAATCCAGTTAAACACAGCCGTGTCCCGTCGGGCGAGCATATCACCGCTGCACCAACGTCAGGCGGGGCACGGCTCATTTATCGAGAGGTGCAGCATGGCAAAGCGAACACTCACGCCCGCAGAGCACGCACGGAAACAAGGCCTCAAGTACTATCCGGCCTACCGCAACAATGGCCTCGCCAATGAGATGGCGTGCGACGATTGCCCGACAGCGGGGTTCGGCGTGGCCTGCATCGTGGCGCGCGACGACATCGGGGACATTGTTGCCGAATGTTGCCTCGATTGCGCTGTGCGGCGATGGCCCAGGTCTGTTGACCTGATCCCCGAAGGAATCTGGCCGCCTATGCGGCGTAACCTGAAAGCAAGGTGTATGATGCACGACAAATGCCACGAATGCAATAGCACCGATGATGTTGTCTTCTGCCGGATTCTCCGCAGAGGCGCGAACTTCTACGATGCCGCCAGGGCCGCGTTTCGCTGTGCTAAATGCCGGTTTGACTGGGAAAGCTCTGGCTTCCGCATCGTGGAGGTTTTATCATAACTCCCCCTGGCCGCCCCGGCTCGCCGGTTCGACCCCGGCAGCGGCCGTAACTTAACGCCCTAAGGGCAGAAGGAGACACCGATGAAATACTTAGTGACTCTGCTACGCAGTCCCAACGAGCCGATGCCGCCGCTGACTAAAAAGGCGACGTGGCAACTCATTCACGCCACGACGCCGCGTGCAGCTGCTCTTTTCGCTGTTGGCGACGAGTCGCGCCGGTCCTGGGTCAGAATCCCATGGAGCGAGGACGGCAGCTTTATGGCCTACGTCCACGCCGCTGGCGGGCCTTGCCATGACAGCCATGTGCCGCTTTGTGTCCATGGATTCAAGTTTCAGCGCGACAATGTAGCAGTCTGGCGCCCCCAAGGGGCAAAGGAGCAATCATGCCTGATGTTTTGACAAGGGTGCAATGGCTTAGCCAACGTGGTTACTGCACAAAGTACGACATATCCGACGACG
>Ga0180007_10006249_pt1 | contig 11711 bp, 18 predicted proteins | sample MM_PC_MetaG_FD_121122 | JGI IMG/M metagenome (GOLD analysis project Ga0180007, IMG submission 121122) | Groundwater microbial communities from the Aspo Hard Rock Laboratory (HRL) deep subsurface site, Sweden - MM_PC_MetaG | ecosystem: Environmental > Aquatic > Deep subsurface > Groundwater...
AATACGCTAATAAGAGAATAAACTCTCTTTAATTACTAAGATTTGAAGTTTTAAATTAAATGTGGAGAAAATAATCAGGATATTAAAAATTCAGTTAAGAGTTGTCCGACAGAGCATTCTCCACAATAACTTTATAAATACACTCCAAATATAGAACTGTAGCTGAGATAAGCATTAAGCTTGGAATAATAATTCCTTAAGTCTCGGGAACGGAGGAAAAAAATGGCAACAGACATAAGTTTTAAAGTAAATATTTCCACTAAAGATGGAAAAAGTCATCAAATAGAGCTAAAAGGCAACGAAGCTGAGGCTTTAATGAGAAAAAATATCGGTGACAAAATTTCTGGAGATTCTATCGGACTTGAAAGTTATGAACTACAGATAACTGGCGGTTCTGACAAAAGTGGATTTCCGATGAGAAAAGGTATTCAAACGCCAAGAAAAAGGGTCATGATTAAAGGTGGAGTTGGATTTTCTGGAAAGAAGAGAAACAAAACTAAACAGAAAGGTCTTCTAAGGAGGAGAACTGTAGCTGGTGAGAAAGTTTTTGTTAAAACTACTCAGATTAACATGAAAGTTTTGAAAGCCGGTGCTAAACCGTTAGGTGCACCTGCAGAAGAAGCTCCAGCTGAAAATAAAGAGTAAATTTAAATAATATTAAATTATTATTTTCTTTTATAATACTTAGGTACTACAAAAATGGATATGAAAGAATTTAATAATAAGGTAAATGCCTTATTTGCTGATTTACAAGAAAAAATTTCTTACATTGCTCATTTTGTAGTTAGCAGATTAAAAAATTATAAAAATATCACTCTTGGCGAACAGATTGCTTATCCTTGTATTGGATCTGGCATGTTATTGATTTTTGTTTCAATAATCTTGTTTATAATTTAATTCTTTTATAAAAATGGACATAGAAAAATTAAAATTAGAATCGAAAAAGTTAGAACCAGTAGTTATCATTGGTAAAAACGGTTTAACTGAAGAAACGGTTGAACACATTAAACAAGTTCTAAAGAAACATAGATTAATCAAAATCAAACTTTTACGTTCTTTTGTTAGCGAAAAAGCAGATGAAGGGATGAATAAGAAAGCGATTGGACTGGAAATTGCGCAAAGATGTAATGTAATTCTAGTTGATGTGGTTGGTTTAACTGTAAGTTTGAGTAGAAAGTAAACATATTCTGTATATACTAAACCAGAAGTTTTTTAAATAATCTACTTCCGCCCTCTATAGTGATCTAATAATGGACCCACCAAGATATCAACAACAACCAATGTACTTAAAATTCATAGAACATCTTCCAGAAGATGCTTCTCAAGGTTTTGTTGACGAAGTTTTAGGCTATATGAGAGTTGTTGAAGAGAGTGTTAGGTTGGTTTCCTTTAATACTTACAAAGTTTTTCTTAAACCTCTTTTCATTGGTTCAGACGGTTCTTACAAATTAACTGGGATTACTGTTTCTGAATTTGGAAAAATCGGGCCAGTCTTTGATGAACATAAAGGCATTATAATGCTTCCTGACAACATAGAAACCAAATTGTCATTATCAAACATTAAAAGGTTGGTTACAGGAGAAAATCCAGAAGCCAAACCTGTTTATGTGCCTCTGGAAGCTAGACTTTAAATTGTAAAGTAACATTTTAAATACCCAACAATATTCTCTCCAGTTATGAAATTCAATAAAGATTTAGCGTTAAAGATAGTTTTCGGCATTTCTATTGCTGGTGTTTTGTTCTCTGGTTACTTATCTTACACAGAACTGTTTGCACAGACTTGTCCAGTAGGTGGTTGTTCTAATTTGTTAGGATTGCCAGTTTGTGTTTATGGGTTAGTTATGTACTTGGCAGTGTTTGTGATAAGTTTGCTGGGGATCAAGGCTAAGAAATAAAGTCTCTAGTTTAGAAAAACTATTATAACAAACCATTGCTTGATAAAATCATGGAATCAGCAATTGCAGTAAAATCTTTCATAGTTAATGATTTTAACCAACTTCTGCTTATCAAAAGAAGACCTATTGACCCGCATTCTCCAGGTGTTTGGGAGATACCAGGTGGAAGATTAAATCTGGGTGAAGATCCGTTTGAAGGTCTTAAGCGTGAAACTTTGGAAGAAACTGGTTTGGCGATAGATGTTCTTAACCCATTACGTGTTCATCATTTTACTAGAGATGATGGTCAGCAAATTACGATGATAACTTTCTTCTGCAAACCATTGAACAATTCTGTGGTGTTAAGTGAAGAACATACTGATTTTGGTTGGATGCCAGTTGGCGAATCTTATTCTAAATTAGTTGATTGTTTCCATGACGATTTAAAGATGTTCCAGAAGTATTTTCAGTGAAAATGGGAACTGATACAATCGATTCAGTTCTTGCAGTTCTTACTAAAGAACCAGGTTTAGACTCTTATTTGGTGTATGTTGACCCCAGGGGAAAACTGTTTGCTGGAAGATATCGATTTCCTGGTGAAAAACTTCAACAAGGCGAAGATTGTTTTCAGGCTTTAAAGAGGGGATTGCCAGAAGAATTTGATGTAAAAGTATCTGACGTTGAACTATTGTACAAAAAAGGAAATGTTCTTGGTGGTGAATTATATCTTTGCTCTGGCTTAATTGACGGGATTCCAACTCGAAAAGAACAGGATGTTGGTGAACCTGAATGGATGTCAGCTAGTGATTTGTTTAGGTCAAATTTGGTTCCAAACTGTAAACTTGCTCTTTATGTGCATTTACTTAGAACTCAGGCAGATACTTTGTATGGGTTGTTTTATGATATTGAACAAGACCAAAAATTTGTTGAACATCTGAAGATTTAAATGGATCTGTATATTGATTTTTTAGGAAGATTTCAGTAGATAATTTTATATTCTGGGAAGTATTATATTTTCAGATGGTTGAAGCAAGAGTGAGTAAAGAGTTTGTAGATGAAACTTTTCAAATAATTGCTAAAATTCACGAAGCTATTATTGATGAAAGTGGTGGGGAAAAAGGAATAAGGGATGAAGGAGGATTGCACCATTCCATTCACAAAATTTACAATTATCAAATAAAAAATTCAAATAATCCAGTTTCAGTAGGAGCTTTCGTTTACAAAGAGTTTGCAAGAAGGCACCATTTTAATGATGGAAATAAGAGAACTGCCCATATCTATGCTAAAATCATCTTGTTTACTATGGGCTTCCATTTTAAGATAGAATATAAAGAGGCAGTAATTTTCATTATTAAGGTTGCAGAATATGAAAGTAAAATAACCTTTAATGGAATTAAAAATTGGATAAGTCCTCATTTAATTAAAATTTCAGAAGAAGATCTAGTAAAATATATAAAGAAGATCATCTTAGAGGTGAAGTAATGAAAACTAAAAAATCTTTAACTCCAGAAGAAAAAAGGAAAATCAAATTGATGGAACTAGCTGGTAAAGCAGCAATTAAAGAAGATCTTGAATTGTTAAAGGAGTTAGCAAAACATTAATCAAGCCAATTTCTCAGACTACACAGTAGCAAAATATAAAAACCTCTAAAGATTAATAGCTAAAAAGAGGTGCATAAATGGAAGATCTTCTCCCAATAATTAAAAGCAGAAGAAATATTCAGGAATTCCTACCAAAACCAGTAGATTGGGACAAAGTTTCTCGTATTATAGATGCTGGCAGGCATGCACCTAGTTCTGGAAATTTACAAGATTGGAAATTTATTGTCGTGATGGATCAAGACAAGAAGCATGAGATTGCAGAAATTTCTATGGAACAATATGAAATTGCAGTAGCACCAGTCTTGATTGTTGTATGTTCAGAACCTGAAAAAGTCGAACGTTATTATGGTTTACGAGGAAGAAACTTATTTTCTATCCAAAACTGTGCAGCAGCTGTACAAAATATGCTTCTGGAAGCTTATTCTCTTGGTTTGGGTACTCGGTGGGTGGGTGCTTTTGACGAAGACAGATTAAAAGCAACTTTAGGAATACCTGAAGAAGCCCGGGCGCAAGCAATTGTTGCGATAGGTTATCCTAAATATGTTCCTGAAAAACCTCCCAGATATCCATTGGAATTGATGACATATTTTGGCAAATGGCGAGCTAGAGTTAGAGACCCTGACAAATATTTTGGCAACTATTCTGCTATTGTAGCAAGGAATCTGAAAGGAATCAAGACCAATGTTGAAGAAGCAGGTAAGTTTGTAGCTGAGAAAAGTGTACCTGCTGCTAAATCTTTAGCTGAAAAGGCGAAAGAAGTTGTCAAGAATCTTCGTAAGAAAGACGAAGAAGATGAAGGGGAAGAGTGGTAGTTAGTTCTTAGCTTCTTTCCACATAATTTCAAAAACTTTAGTTTGCGTACTTGCTAAATTTTTATCTTTAACCAACAAAGCATAAGGCTTTTCTCCAAAACTTAAGAAATAAACATATTCTCCAGTAACACCAAATTCTGCTTCCATTTCTACATCAGAAAATTTAATCTCAATTGGTTGAAGTTTTTCTCTTTCTAAAGCATGCTTTTTTAACCTAGTTGGGACTATAAGTTGCAACAGAACATTTTTCTTAATTCTTATGGGTTGAAATAATTCAAGTAAAAAAGCGTTCCATTTTTCATAAGCAATTGGAGCAGATGCTATATATAACTTAGTATTTGGAACAAGACTTTCTGCAAGTTCAGTAAACATTGATCTAACACCATTAATCCCTTCGAAATATTTGAAATCATTCTCTTTCTTTTCTTTGATTTCAATCTTTCTCAATTTCGAAATAAATTTCTTTAGATCTTTTTTCTCTTGTTCAAGTTTCCTTTCCTTTTCTCTGAAAAGTGCGTAAAGGCTTTCTGGATCAACAGGTCTGAATATCTTAACATTATTTACAATCTTGAAGCTGATAATCCCTTTGTTAAGGAGCTTTTCCAATATTGTGTAAATGTGTGAATTAGGTATATTTAGCTTAGAACAGATAATTCCTGTTTTGGCTTCTTGGTATTCTAATAGGAACAAGTATACTTTCGCTTCTCGTTCTGTAAGGCCAATATCCTTTAATTTCTGAGTAAATTTCATTCTACTACCTTATTGTAGTAGGAAATATTTAAATGCTCTGTCCCACCCACTAGTAGTAACAAACAAAAAGGGAGGATTAAAATGACAATAAAAAATACAATAGGAGCTGTTCTTTTAGGAACAGCATTGGCAGCAGGAAGTGTTGCTGCTGAAGAAAAGGAAGTGCCAACTCATGGTTCAGTTGAAACTATGGTTGGATACAATGGTGCTGTAACAGACCTTAAAACTACAACTTATTTGGGTGCTGGTTTTGGACTATTTACAAGAAACTTTGGTAATTTGAACTATACTTTAGGTCAAGAAGGTGCTGAAGCTAGTGATTTTGGATTGGTGGACCTTACTTACAATTTAGGATCAAATGGGGACTTGGTATTAGAAGGCCAATATTCAGTTAGTGGAAAATTCTTTTCGCCAAGAGCTGGAGTACAGGCTTATGGTGGAACAGGTCCATTAAGTTTGTATGGTTTAGCAACTGTTAGTCCAGGCGAAGTTCCTGTTGAATTGATTGGAGTTGCTAATATTGATTTGCCAATAAATGAAAGGGCAATGTTTCATGTTGGTGTGGAAGGCTTGATTGATTTAGGATTAGATGGACCTACATTTGCTCAGGAGAAATTGAGATTTGGTGTTGGTGATGACCATTTTGAAGCTGGTGCTGGCGTGGATGTAGTTGAAGTTGCTGGACTTGAACTTAGTGTAAATGCTGGTGTTTATGTGAAGGGAGAATGGTGATTTTTTAATTTCTTTCAATTCTTTTTCTCTGCAATCTTCCACAAATGCTCAAAATGGTTTCTGTAAGTTTCTGAAATGCCTTTATTCTTAATCATAATTGCAGTTACCGGCGTGCCCCAAGTTACTAAAACAACCTTATTCCCATAAACAAAAGTGTTAGTTGGATTAAACTGTTTCTCTTCAAGAAAACGATAATTAGTTGTAGGAGCTAAATCTTGTTTGAACAAGAAAATCCCTTTCTTTTTTAGAGTAATAATTCTCTCTTTGATTTTGTTAAGTTTCAGTTCTCTAAAGTATTGTTTCATGAAAATAGGAATTGCTTCTTGATATTTGGCGTCATCAATACCTGTAACCAAAACTTCTTCTTTGGTTTTGATGATATCTTTTAAGAAATATTTCAATCCTTCTTTGCCCTTAAAGACTTCAACAAAAGTATCTTCTCTTGGCAGAAGGGTTAAAGCTTCTAATTCAGGCATAAGATTGTTGATGTTTTCTTCTTGGACTTCTAACGTTCTTTTTTTATCTTCTAGATATTGCTTTAATTTGTTTGGGTTTGTGGCTTGAAAATGCTTCTTTGCCCCTTTGTAAATAGAGGTAACAAGACCTTTGTTCATCAATTGTTCTAATTTATCATAAACATGGACTCTGTAAATGTTAGTGTCTTTGCTGATTTTATAGGCTGTATTGGAGCCTGCTTTTAGTAGGTATAAGTAGATCTTGATCTCATTTTCCGTTAATCCTATTGTTCTGAGTATTTCTATGTCCATATTTTGAGCTTATTTTGGTGCTATTTAAACTTTTCGTACTATTTTAGTACGACATAAATTAATATGCTTCTTTGATTATTTATCACTTGAAGGTGATAAAAAAATGAATAATCAAAAAACTGGGTTAAATTCCCCTGCTTACATGACTGTTAGTCCAATCAACATAGATGGAGAACTAGGTCAAAGATTAATGACTGTATACCGTACTGTTGGTTGTGAATATGATAAAAAAGGTAAGGGTTGTACTATGTGTGATTTTGCACATTATTCTAATCCAGAGGTTAACGAAAGAAATATTGAAACTCAACATAGACAATCTTTAGAAACGCTCCGAAATATGGACTTCATACATTTTGACATGTTGACTTTAGGTAATTTTTACAATGATAGGGAAATATCTCCTAATTTAAGAGAATCATTACTGGAGTCTCTTGCAGAAGTTAAAGGTGTTAAGAGAGTTCTTACAGAAGCACGAAGGCAATATATTACAACAGAAAAACTTGCAGAAGCTAAAAGTTGTCTCAGAGAAGACCAAACATTAGAATATGCTTTAGGTTACGAAACCGTAAATCCTGATTTAAGAAATGAAGTATTAAGAAAAGGAACTCCTGAGTTTCATTTAGATGAAGCATTAGAAATGTGTAGTGATGCTGGCGTTGATTTTGTATCTTATGTTCTTATCAAACCACATACCCTTAGCGAAGCTGAAGGAATTGAAGAAGCAGTAAACACAGCAACGCACGTATTAGCGAAAGCTGAAAAATATGGGGTAAAAGCACGGATAGCTTTTGAGCCTGTATTTGTCACCAAGGGGAAAATTATCGAAGAACTTTGGGAGAACGGTGAGTATCGGCCACCCCAGTTGTGGAGTGTTGCAGAAGTTCTTATTCAAACAGCTGAACTTTTAGGAATGGAAAATACTCAAGGTAAACTCTTTGTGGGCCTAAGTGATGAAAATCTATCTAGAAATAGAATGTCATCTAACTGTGGTTCTTGTGATGATGAAGTAAGGGGAGAGATCCAAGCATTCAACGGTCATCAAGAAGTATCAAAGTTAAGGGATCTTTACCACGAATGTAAAGATGAGTGGAGACGAGAAGTTGGAGGTGAAGAACGATGATAGAATTTATTGATGCCTCTGTCTTTTTAGGAATGCACAGTCCAAATGAGAAAATAAGAATTGCTTGTAAGAATTTTTTTGTTAAAAGATTGAACCAATCTGTTACAATGAGTTTGGAGCAAGTTGGAAAATGTGACGATGTCATTTGGAGTTGTTTCACTGATGAAGAACAAGCTGAATATTATCCATTCATGGACAGATTACACACCATGATGAAGATAAAAAGGATTCCTTACAGTAATAATGATGTACAAGTTTCTTTAAGTGAGTTTAATTTAGCCTGTCTTCCATTGTTTGGTAAGCTTACATTAGGAATGGCCATGTCTAAAGAAGGTATTCTCTATACTGTGGATCCAACTTTACTTGTGGGGGATTTACCAGTAAAATTGCTTGTAGGCGATGATGAGGAACTGTCATTTCCTGAAGAATTAGAGAAACACTATCAAAGATCTTTAAAGGTGCGAATATGATTTCTGGAATAATTCCTCCACTGGTTACTCCAATTGATAAAAGTGGAAATGTGTGTGAACAAAGTGTAAGAAAGTTAGTTGAGTATACTAGTCCATACTCTTCTGCGTTAATGCCAACCTTGAGTTCAGGAGAAGGATGGGCGTTATCTGATAAACAGTTTGAAGATATGATTAAATTCACAGTTAAATATTCAAACATCCCAGTTTATGCTGGAGTTGAATTTAAAACAACCGAAAAAGTTATCGAAAAGGCAAAAATAGCAAAATCCCTTGGTGTAAATGCTATTGTAATTACAACTCCGTTTGAAAAAGATATTTCTCAGCAAGAGATCTATGAACATTTCAAGAGAGTTAAGGATGAAGTAAATATTCCTTTGTTCATCTACAATGAAGAAGCAATTTCTGGGAACTCAATTAGTTTTAAAACAATTGCTAAGATTTGTCAGTTAGGAAATATAGTAGGAATAAAAGAAGCTAGTGGTTCTGCTGATTTCACAAAGAAATTAGTTCAATCTGGGTTGGGCGTTCCAATCTTTCAGGGTTGGGAACGTCTTTGTTTTAAATCTGAAGGAGTGGAAGGTTACATTCTGCCATTGCTAAATCTTGAACCTAAGTTTTGTCTTGAAATGTTGGAAAATCCTACCTCTAAGAAACAGAAAGAAATTAACCAGCTTTGTGAAAGATATAATATATCCGGTGACGATTGGTATGCATTTCTAAAGAAGGAACTATGCAAAAGAGGAATTATAACCTCAGAAAAGGTGATTTAAATAATACAAGAACTTATGGATAAAAATAATTGTAATGAATTACATATTCAGCACGATAAAAAATCTGGCTGTACTTTCATTATTGCTTTAAACACAACTTATGGTGATAAGGGAAATGGTGGAACCAGAATGCTAAATTATTCTAATGTTGAAGATGGAATAAAAGATGCAACCAAGTTAGTTAAAGCTATGACCAAAAAATGTGTTGTTGTTGGAAAGAAGTTTAATGGTGGTTATAGCGGTGGGAAAGGTGTAATTGTGGGTAATCCTGCAACACAGAAAACTCCAGAAATGCTAAGAAGGTTTGGTAAATTTGTTCAAACTCTTAATGGAAGGTTCCAAACAGGGACTGACATGAATATTAACCTTAAAGATATTGAATTCATGGCAGAAAAGTCAGAATTTATAGATGGATTAGAATATGGTTTAGGGGATACTGCTATTCCTACTGCTTTTGGTATTTTGCTTACAATGAAAGAGCTGTGTAAATGGAAACATGGAAATTGTAGTTTGAATGGCAAAATTGTTGCTGTTCAAGGAACTGGTAGTGTAGGAAGAGATCTGATAAGAAGGTTAGTAAAAGAAGGAGCTGAAGTGATTGCAACTGATGTTGATGCTGAGAGTTTACAAGCTGTTAAAGATGAATTTGGTATTAAAACCGTAAGTCCAGATGAGATTTATGGTGTCAAATGTGACATATTTTCACCTAATGCTTGTGGTGGGGTATTGACAAACGAGAATATTCGGGCATTAAACTGTGATTTAATAATTGGGGCTGCTAATAACCCGTTGGTTGATGGTTTACAATCTGTAATAAAGCTGAAGAAAAAAGGAATAACCTATGTGCCTGATTATGTGATAAATATTGGTGGGGTATTTTTATCAATGTGTGAAGTACAAGGAAAAGACTTTGATTATGTTATTGAGAACTTAAAAGAGATTATTCCAAGACGCCTTCAACAGATAATTAAAGAAGCTGAGAACAGTGGTGAAACATTATTTGAAACTGCTGAAAGAATTGTTGCTGAAGAGGTGTCAAAGGATTAATTTTCTTTTAACCCCCCACCAGTAAAACAAATAATAATTTCTGTTTTTAATAATCATCTTTCTCGTCGACAAAAAAGAGAAACGTTAAATGAAATAACTTCTAGAAAGCATATTTTTCAGAGCAATAAAGCTTATAAATTTAAATGTATTCTCTGTTGAATAAGTTTGTTTAGAAATTTTGAACTCTGTTCGAAATATAATGTGATCAAAAGTTTGTATTCGGTAAATTTAAGCTTGTGTGTTTTGTCGGTAGTTGTTTGTTTGTGTTATTTAGTAGTCTAAAATTCTGAATTCCTTGAAGGCGGTAGATCGAATTCTCGACACGATTGTGATAAGGATGGTAATGTGAGGGAGATATATAAGATTTGTTATCTTATAATATATAGTTTGCATTACACATGATGCTCAAAAAGCTGGTAGGGTGCCAGTTTTCGGGACAATAAAACAAAAACAATCGAGGTGGTGTAAAATGGATTTTATCGTAGAAAACGCGTTGGATCAACAATCTGACGACATGGGATTTGATAGCCTGAATCAGGCAAACATTAAAGTTATTGGGGTTGGCGGTGCCGGCAACAATATGGTAGGATGGTTATATAAGAAAGGCATCAAAGGTGCTGAAATTCTTGCAACTAATACTGATCAACAACACTTAGCTATTACTGGAGCTGACCGAAAGTACTTAATTGGTAAAGATTGTACTCGAGGTTTAGGTTGCGGTGGTTTTCCTAACAGGGGAGCTGAAGCTGCTCAGGAATCATTAGCACAAGTAAAAGAATCTTTGAAAGCTTCTGACATGGTATTTGTCTGTGCTGGTATGGGAGGAGGTACTGGAACTGGTGCTGCACCTGTAGTAGCTCAAGTAGCAAAAGATACTGGTGCAATTGTTATTGGAACTGTAACTATGCCTTTCAGCATTGAAAAAGCTCGATGTGATAAAGCAGAATTTGGTTTACAACAACTAAGACAAGTTTCTGATACTGTTATTGTAATCGATAACAATAGATTAGTACAAATTGCTGGTAACTTACCAATTCAACAAGCTTTTGCAGTAGCTAACGAATTAATCGCAACTATGATCAAAGGTATTGTAGAAACGATTGCTGTACCTTCATTGGTTAACTTAGATTATGCTGACGTAAGAGCAATTATGTCAAATGGTGGAGTAGCAGCTATTGGTGTAGGTAGTTCTGACACAAATAACAGGATTGAAGAAGCAGTACGTGGTGCTTTAGCAAACCCATTACTAGATATCAATTACGATGGGGCAACAGGAGCATTGATCCATGTAAGTGGCGGACCTGACCTAACATTACAAGAAATTGCAACAATTGGTGAATTAATCACTGAATCTCTTGACGAAGATGCTAACGTTATTTGGGGAGCTCGTGTAGATGATAACATGAAAGGTAAAGTTACTGTAATGACAATCATTACCGGTGTTAACTCTCCATGGATCTTAGGCAAGATTGATCAGAAAAAAGTACAGCAGAAAGCTGCAACTTTCACCAGAGAATTAGGTATAGAATTAGTTTAAGGAAAAGAGGTGTTTGAGAGGTTGAGCATCACCTCTCTTTTTCACATTTAAGATCTTGCCTTTGAACTTACTTCTTACACCACCCCACCCCCCTTTGGTTAAGAACCATAAAGGCAAGATTTATTTTTTTTTATTACAAATAAAGAATACCCCGGGCTTTAGCCCGGTTTCTTAGTTTTTTTTCGCGAAAAGTTTTTGTTCTTAGAAAAAGTTGATGTGAGTGCGTGGCGT
>Ga0180007_10006250_pt1 | contig 11709 bp, 8 predicted proteins | sample MM_PC_MetaG_FD_121122 | JGI IMG/M metagenome (GOLD analysis project Ga0180007, IMG submission 121122) | Groundwater microbial communities from the Aspo Hard Rock Laboratory (HRL) deep subsurface site, Sweden - MM_PC_MetaG | ecosystem: Environmental > Aquatic > Deep subsurface > Groundwater...
AGAATCAATGCGCTGTTCCAGGACAGTAATGTGATCCATTATCTGTATTCACGGTTTGCAAAAATCAATAATGGAATTTATGCGCTCATGGATATCAAGGCGCACAATATTGACCGCATGGTTGAACTTCACAATATTATCAGCGAGGGGCTTCACAAGGTCGAAGATATTGAAGAAAGGGTGGATTCATTGTTTTTCGCCTTGATGAATCCAGAGGATAAGCGCAATATTCGTGATTTTCCATCATTTGAAGACAGGATTCAATATATTGAAATTCCATATGTTCTGGATATTAAAACAGAGGTTAAGATTTACAACAATATTTTCGGCCGGCATATTGAAGGCAGTTTTCTTCCCATGGTCCTTGAAAACTTCGCCAGGATCATCGTGTGCACGCGAATCGGGAAAAAATCACTGGCTCTGGCACAATGGATAAAAGACCCTTTAAAATATAAAAATTTTTGTGATGACCAGCTTCTGCTGTTAAAAATGGAATTGTTTTCAGGCAATGTTCCCAAATGGCTGGAACAGGAAGATGTTAAATCCCTGGACAATAATATGCTGAAAAAAATTATTGAAGAATCTGAAATTTATGGAAAAGAAGGGCTGTCCGGGCGGGATGCCATTAAAATATTTGATCAGTTCTATTCAAAATATGCAAAAGAAGACCGGCTGATTAACATGCCGGATTTATGCACTTTTTTCTCTAAACTGGATGATCAGCCCAAAAGATTGATCCCGCCGGGATTTCTTGAATCTTTGTTGCGAATGTATGACTACAGCATTCTTCAACAGGTGAAAGAATCACTATATTATTACAACGAGGATCAGATTGCCAAAGATATTAAAAATTATATTTCTGCTGTGACCAATGACATTGATTCTATTGTAAAGTGTATTTTTACAAAAGAAGAGATCCATGTAACGGAAGCCTTTCTTGAAAGTATTGAAAACAGGCTTCTTTCAGAGAATATGGACAAGAAAAAAAGACAGGGAATCCGGAATGATGTCTTAAAAGAGTTTACCACAAGAACCCTTTCCCATGAGATGATGATTGAAGGGAAAAATATTTCAGACACCCGGCTGTTTGAATCCTTATACGACAGGTATGTTCACAACCTGAAAAAAAGAGTGTTGGAACCGTTTATTGAAAATGAAAATTTTAGAAATGCCATTAAAGATTTTGACACGGATAAATTTAAAGCCCATGACAAACGGATTAAAAAAGATGTGAAATTCCTGTTAAACAACCTTGCTAAAAAATTCGGATATACGAGCCAGGGGGCGAACGAGGCGTGCATCTATGTCATTGACAACGGCCTGGCAAATAAATTCAAATAATTTTATTTTGATTTTTCTTGATTATTTTCACGGTTTGCTTTAAATCAAGCCTATGTTTTTTACGAGTGACCTTCAGGTTAAAGGAAAAAATCTGTCCATCCAATCGCGTGTGTCCAGGTAAATATGTTAAAACGATTAATCAAAGAAGCCCAGAATACGGACAACCTGTCTGTGGTCACCCGTACAGACGGGGCTCATAAGGCATACCTGACATCCAGATGTTTCAGTGCTTTAAATGTTTCAATCCTTGTTGTTTTACAGGATACCAAAAAAGCGATAGCATTTATAGATGAGTTGAATTTTTTTCTCCCCGGCCAAAAAGACAAAATTGTTTTTTTCCCGGGATATCATATTCTGCCTTTCAAATCCCTTGCCTATCATAAGGAAACATCTACAAAAAGGCTTGCAGCACTGTCAAAAATAATGAATTCAGGTTCTCAGCCCTTACTGATCGTAACGGTTGTTGATACGATTTTACAAAAACTGATCCCCAAAAAAACTTTGACCGATTTTGCTGAACTTGTCATTGCCAATGAGGAAATTGACAGAAATGCCTTGATCATAAAACTTGAATCCGGCGGGTATAGTAAGACGTCTCTTGTAGAAGATCCGGGAGAGTATTCCGTGCGCGGCGGGATTATGGATATTTTTTCCCCAGGTGAAAAATATCCGGTTCGCATTGAATTTTTTGGGGATCTGGTAGAATCCATCCGGTATTTTTCCGTCTATACCCAGAGAGGGGTAAAGGAAATTTATGAAACCATCATTATACCGGCAACCGAAGCCATACTGACCAGAGAGAATCTGCCCCATATCCTGGCCCGTCTCAGACAGGCCGGGGCATCAGCCGGACTTGAAGCCTCAAAAATAAGACCCTATGTGAATGAAACCCGCGAATTTGGCAGATTTCCCGGTGTTGAAAGTATGTTGTCCATTGTTTATGAACACCTGGATACGCTATTTGATTATATCCCTGAAAACACGCTCCTGATTATGGATTCTCCTGATGATCTTGAATCTGAAGCAATGGATTTTGAAAACAAGGCCGTATTGAATTATAAAACCACTGCAACAGAAAGCAGGCTGTGTGTTGAGCCGGACTCCATTTATTTAAAATGGGATCACGTAAAGACGGTTGCCAGTTCAAAACGACAACTATTTTTTAGACCCTTTGATTTGATGCATGACCCCTGTGCTGAAAAATCTGTGGCCCAACTTTTATTTGAGGTTCAGGATAACACTGAGTTATCTTCATCACTGAAACGAGAGGGGACAAAAGAAAATCCCCTGACCCCGCTCGTGGAATGGTTTGAAGATCATCTGGCCCATAAACGGATAGTCCTTTGTGTGTTAAGTCAGGAATCTCAATCCAGGCGGTTGACCTCATTGCTGCAACCTTACGGCATTGACCCTGTTCAGTGTGACACCTTCAAGGCTGCAATTGAACAGAATTCCGGGATTTATTATCTTTTTGGAGATGTCTCCGCAGGGTTTGTTCTCAAAGACGAGAACCTTGCGCTGGTGACTGAAAACGAGATTTTTGGAAAAAAAAGGATTCGAAGACAGAGCACCCCGCGAAGAGATTTAAAAACCAAGTTTATTACGCCTGAAGAATTGAAAAATGGAGATATTGTTGTTCACACTGAACATGGTGTGGGGCAATTTGAAGGACTGTGCAATTTAAAAGTGGGTACCATTTCCCAGGATTTTATCCTGATCCAGTATATGGATAATGATAAATTGTATCTGCCCGTTGATCGCATTGAGATGATCGGCAAGTATATCGGGGTGGATGGCTATACACCGGTTCTTGATAAAATCGGATCCAAAGCCTGGATAAAATCAAAGGCCAAAGCAAAAGAAGAAGTTGAGCGAATGGCGGCTGATCTTTTAAATCTATATGCACAGCGAAAAGTCAATAAGGGTTTTTCATTTTCCAAGCCTGATAATTATTACAATGATTTTGAAGCGGCGTTTCCCTATGACGAAACCCGTGATCAGTTGAAGGCCATTGATGATGTTCATCTGGACATGGAGACAGATATCCCCATGGACCGGCTGGTTTGCGGTGATGTGGGGTATGGTAAAACCGAAGTGGCCATCAGAGCTGCTTTTAAGGCGGTTAACGATGGGAAACAGGTGGCGATTGTGGTACCGACCACCATATTGGCAGAACAGCATCTGTCAACATTTAAGGAACGGTTTGCCCAGTATCCGGTTAATATTGAATGCCTGTCCCGGTTTCGAACACGAAAAGAACAGGCAAGAATTATAAAGGCAATCAGTTCGGGTCTTGTTGATATTGTCATTGGAACCCACAGACTGCTGCAAAAGGATGTTGATTTTAAGTCTCTGGGTCTTCTGGTCATTGATGAGGAACAACGGTTTGGGGTAAAACATAAGGAAGCATTAAAAAAGAAAAGAAGTTCTGTGGATGTACTGGCGTTGACGGCAACTCCGATCCCCAGAACACTTCATCTGTCTTTGACCGGGATGAGGGATATTTCTGTGATCACAACCCCACCCGCAGACAGACAGCCGATCATCTCCTATATTTCAAAATATGAAGATTCCATTGTCAAAGATGCCATTAAAAGGGAATTGTCACGAAAGGGTCAGGTGTTTTTTGTGCACAATAACATCAAAACCATTTTAAAAGCAGCACAGGATCTGGAAAAACTGGTACCCCAGGCAAAGATCGGAATAGCCCATGGAAGGCTTTCAGAAATTGAACTTGAAAAAGTGATGTTCCAGTTTGTAAATTCGGAGATTGATGTTCTGGTCTGTACCACTATCATAGAATCAGGTCTTGATATCCCTTCGGCCAACACAATGATTATCAACAAAGTAGAACGGCTCGGACTGGCTCAGATTTACCAGTTAAGGGGACGGATCGGCCGGGGTGACCATCAGGCCTATGCATATCTGTTTATTTCCGATAGCCCCCAGGGCACGGGTGAAATCACATTGACAAAGGATGCAGAGAAAAGATTGTCTGCTTTGATGGAATACAAAGACCTTGGGTCTGGATTTCAAATTGCCATGAAGGATCTGCAGATAAGGGGGGCCGGAACAGCTCTTGGTGCGTCTCAATCCGGCCATATCGCAGCAGTCGGGTATGACATGTTTTTAAAACTACTGGATCAGGCGGTTCATGATCTAAAAGGTGAAAAAACCATTGAACCGCTGGAACCTGAAATTAATGCAGCCATGTCTGTGGGATTTCCAGATGGCTATATCGAATCCGTTGAGCAACGATTAACCTTATATCGTCGATTGTCAAAAATTACAACGGTTTCAGATATATCAGATATCCAGAAGGAATTGACTGACCGGTACGGCAAATTGCCCCGGGAGGCTGAAAATATGCTCTTAAAGATCATGCTGCGGGTGTATTGTATCCTGGCAGGTGTTCAGCGGCTTGATATCACCCCCAATACCCTGACCCTGTGTTTTTCTGAAGAACATCGAAAAAAATCGCTGGATTCTGTCAGTGGTGTGCTAAAGCGTATGGTACATTTTGAATTCATCAGAAAAGACAGTATCCAGATTCAGTTGGGAAGGAAAAGAAATAATATATCCAAAGCCCTTTTGGAAACCCGTAATATTCTCAAGGCAATCGCCTGATTGATAAAAAAATATCCTGAAAATGATCATTGATCATTGTTTTTTAAGATAAGTCTTTATTTTTTTAAAAGATTTAATATAATGAGTTTAAATCTTGAAATTCTGTATAAATTGGTTTTTTTATCGTCTCAATCGTTTATAAAGGAGAAAATATGAAAACGCTTATCAAGAAAGACTCTTTTTTTTTAAAAAAATTTATCCAAACGCTCAGCCAGGAAATGATCCCCATAGAAATCATTGATACAAATGGTAACCAATATTTCACGGCACACCAGGATATCAAGCATAAAATTTTAATTAAAGACCGTAAGTTTTTTAACGCATTGATTTCTCCGAATGCATTTTCCCTTGGTGAAGCCTATATAAAGGGATATTTTGAAATATCTGGAAGCATTCGGGAACTTTATGAGCTTATTTGCGATAAATTGCTCAACACGGATCAAAGAAAAGGGCTGTTCACTTTTTTTTCCAATCTATTTGTGAAAGCAAAGGAAAAAGAAAAGGAAAATATTGAATATCATTATAATGCGCCCGGCGAGTTTTATCGGCTGTTTTTAGGGGAAACAATGGGATATACCTGTGGATATTATACCAGTGAAAAAGCGACCATGGATGAAGCGCAAAATGAAAAAATGGATATTATCTGCAGGAAGTTACGGCTTGAAAAAGGAGACAAGCTTCTCGATATCGGGTGTGGCTGGGGAAACTTTGCTGTTTATGCAGCCAAGCAGTATGGTGTGGATGTAACGGGCATCACCTTAAGTTCCGAACAAAAAAAATATGCTGAAAACTGGATAGAGAATCAAGGGCTCTCCCATAAAATTAAAATTAAAATTTTAAATTACAGGGATCTTGGCAAAGAGGTGTATAATAAAATTTCATGTGTGGGCATGTCAGAACATGTGGGAAAAGCCAATATGCACAATTTCTTTAAAATTGTTAACAAAAGCCTTAAAAAAGGCGGGCTTTTTATTCAGCATACCATCACCACCAATACCAGGAGAAAAAAAGGGTATGAAAATGCATTTCTGGATAAATACATGTTTCCTGGTGGAGAACTCATGTTTGAGCATGACCTGGTAAACCTGGCATCATCTTCTGGTTTTGAACTGCTGAATGCAGAGAATTTCAGAACCCACTATATCAACACGTTAAATGACTGGATCATGCAGATGGAAAAACAGAAAGACAAGTTATTAAAGATTGTTTCTGATAATGTGTATCGCATTTATCATATCTTTTTTATCGGGTCTTTAATTTCTTTTAAAACAAAAGAGATCGCAATCTTCCAAAACCTTTTTTATAAGACAGACTCAGACAACACCAGTACTGACATTTTTTTAAGTCCATATTCCAAAAATGAAACGCGAATTGCCTGACCTGGAAAAATTCGAACGGATTGTTTTTCAGAAGAAAAAACCATTGGATCTTCTTTTGGCTTTTTCATTGAAATTACTGCAGGCAAGGCATGCAGGACTGGTGCTGGGGACCAATAAAACCTATTTTAAATTTTTACCGCCGGATAAATGGGACAGGGGAGTCATCCATAAAGTAAATGGTAAGGGTTTTAGCGGTTTTCTGTTCAAATATTTTGGAACATTCATCATCCGATATAAAGGATTGTCCCCTGTCAGGTTATATAAAGACACTCAGTTTGGAGAACAAAAGGAAAATTCGGGTATCATTTCTTTTGTTCTTCGAAAACATAAGGATTTTTATGTAAAAGGCGTTAAAATTCTCATCATCGACAATATCAGTGATATTTTAAATACAGAGGAAAGTCATTCAAATGTATCAATTCTTTCTTATAATGGTGATGCATTTAAATCCCTGCCGGATTTAAAAATTAACAATGCAATTGTTAAACAATTCAACGCTAAAAATTTTGTTTCTGCTTATATCCCGGATTATGGTGCCATTGTCTTTAATACCATCAATGAAAAATTCCTGGAAAAAACAGGCGAAAAATTTACCCATGAAGTTGAATTGACAAAAAGATTAAATATCCTGATTTCAGCCATTGAAATGTCATCCATTGCGCATATGGGACTTGCCAGAGGCAGACAGGCCGCGCATATTATCTGGAGAAAAGAGAAAAACCTGAGAAAGACGGCATTGCAGTTAAAAAACAAAGAGATTGAATTGAATGCCCAGAAATCTTATCTGCGGGCTGTGGGTGCGGTCGACGAAAGACAGCTCACCATGGAACCTGTCAATATAACAGATGGTGTCTATGCCTTTATTGATATGGTAGGTTCTGCAACCATAAGAAAAAAATTAAATCCCAGGGATTATTTTTATATCCTGAACCTGTGTCATCAGATCGCTGCCAATAAGGCAAATCAATATTCATGCAGGGTGGATAATTTTATTGGGGATTGTGTTTTTTTAGAAAACGCTTTACCATTTGATGATGAAAAAAAACATTTTTCCATGGGCATACATGAAAGAATCATGTTGATGGTATTTACCTTGGCCTCCATTTTCAAAGAAATACAATTGCTGAAAACAGGACAATATGAAATGGATAGGACGCAACGAGTAAAAAAAATGATGGATAGCACACACATTAATATCAGTTTCAGAGCAGGCATGGAAATGGGAACAGCAATGATAGGCCCTTTGGGAAGCCGGGAAAGAAAGATCGTCACGGCCATCGGGAAAGCCGTAAACACTGCATCAAGACTTGAAAGCAGTGGTATCCAGGAAGGGATTCAGGTTACTGAAACCATCATGGCCATATTAAAGGATGCCTATGTTACACGGGATACCAGAACCATCTGGCAGATCATCCGTAAACAAAAGTCTGTGGAACGATCAGACGTTCCGGACAACTGGAGTTTTTTTGATTGTTATCGACACGTGTTCAGGCTTGAGAAAAATGTAGTTACCCAAAGAACAAATGTCTGCTATAAAGAGTTTTCAAAAAACATTACCTATTGGATCAAATGCATATGAGAAAAGGGCTGAAATGGATTTATATGATGGCATAAAATATAACATAAAAGGAACGGTGCTGGCCTTAAAAACTCCCAAATTATTGGTGCTGGGAATACTGCGGTTTTTCATTGTTCTGTTGTTTACCTTTGTTTTGTCAGGCCTTGTGTTGTACTGGCACGATGAAATTTTATTAATGATCTGGAAAATGCCTGATTCAGGCTGGCTGGTATTTGTCTGGAAAATCGTTTCATGGCTTTTATCGATATTTCTGGCAGCGATTGCCATGGTTATTTCTTATTTGATCGCCCAGTTGTTGTTTTGTGTTTTTATCATGGATTATATGTCCAGAATCACGGAAAAAATTATATTGGGCAGAGAAGTAACATTTGAACAAGGATCGTGGATCAGCTTTTTTTTCTATCTGGTCAAGCAGGAAATACCCAGGGCAATTATTCCTGTGCTGATTTCTCTTTTGATTATGGTGCTGGGATTGATGACCCCCATAAGTCCGATTATCATTGTCCTGTCTTCTGTTACGGCTGCTGTTTTTCTGGCCTGGGACAATACTGATCTTGTACCTGCAAGACGGATGGAACCGTTTCATGTGAGGATAACGTTTTTAAGAAAGCATTTACTGTTTCATATCGGATTTGGATTGCTTTTTCTTATACCTGGACTCAACATCCTTTTTTTATCCTTCGCACCTGTGGGCGCAACCCTTTATTACCTTGAAAAAGAGCAATGATTTATCCAAAAGGGTAAAGGTATGGATGTGATTTGCAAACAGCATAGTGATGTATTGACCGAGAACAAGGTGGATGCAATGTCCCGGGAGGATGAAATCATTGTCTGTGCTTTATGCAATCATCATATCACAGATCCGTCCAGGCAGATGGTCGTCAATAATTCTTTTTCTCATGTGTTTGCAAACCCCCATGGCCTTGTCTTTGAGATTGGGTGTTTTAGCAGTGCAAAAGGGTGCGTGGCAAGCTCAATCGCTTCGATTGAATTTTCGTGGTTTATCGGGTTCTCATGGCAGGTCGGAGCCTGTAATCGCTGCTCAAGCCATCTGGGTTGGATTTTTTCATCAGAATCTGACAGATTTTATGGACTTATTCTTGAAAAATTAATCTTCCCATAAAAAAACTTTGACAATTTTGGTTATTATTCTATAATTGATCTTACATTACCACTTATCCTGAAACTGTACGAACAATCTGATTTCAAATCCATTGCTGTTTCAATTTTTAAACCTTATTACAGGAGGAAAACTTATGGGTGAGAGCGTTTACAAAATTATTGACCTTGTAGGGACCAGCACAAAATCCTGGGAAGACGCGGCCAACAGCGCCATTGACCGTGCATCGCAATCATTAAGAGATTTGAGAATTGCAGAGGTAAAAAAACTTGATATTAAAATTGAAAAAGGGAAACCCACACTTTTTAGAACAAATTTAAGGGTTTCCTTTAAATATCAAGATTAAAAAAAAGCAAATCCGGGAAAATTGTAAGGCCGGGAATTTGGGTTTTAAATTGTCATTCTTACGATTTTCCTGTCAGTAATGGAGGAGAAAATGCAGCAAGCAAAAAATGTCCATGCAAAAAGATCGCCTGTGGATCGCAGGTCTCCTGTAGACAGACGAATTATTGATATGGGGCCTGGCTATCCGAGAAACGAAAACAGAAATTATTTTAAAATTAAAGATCGAAGAAGGGGATGGGAAGACCGGTATGGATGGGAAAGAGTCAGCAGATGGAGCAGTTCACCGATCTATGTAGATTTACCATAAGTATTGCCCGCTCGTTTGAAGGTCAATTTTTTTAATCTGAATTTTCCAAGTTAATTAATGGTATTGAAAAAGCATTTCAGTTTATGAGCCTGCCTGTAATAAACGTCATAAAATGGTCACGAATTTTTTTGTCCACATGATTTTCATTGTTTTTGGCCCGTAATTTATGTTAATCAAATCAGTAAAAAAGAAGCCAGTGCTACGTCGGGATTGAAATGTGTGGCAGTTCTCCCGGAGCGCGAACTTATTTTCACTATTGATTAGGATAAATATAAGGGATTATTATGAAAATTCTTGTTACCGGGGCTGCAGGGTTTATTGGATTTAATTTATCATCCCGCCTGCTCAAAGATGGCCACAAGGTCTATGGCATTGATAATTTAAACGATTACTATGATGTTAATCTTAAAAAGAGCCGCTTGTCCATTAATGAAAAACAGGCTGGATTCAAATTTATCTTAGGGGAACTTGCTGACAGGGAAAAAATAGCCGATCTTTTTGCAACCCACTCGTTTGACTATGTTATTAATCTAGCTGCCCAGGCAGGGGTCCGCTACAGCATTGAAAATCCGGCATCTTACATTGACAGTAACCTGGTCGGGTTTGGCAATATCCTTGAAGGCTGTCGTCATTCCGGGGTGAAACATCTTGTCTATGCGTCCAGCAGTTCTGTTTATGGACTGAATACCAATATGCCGTTTTCCGTCCGGCACAATGTGGATCATCCGATCAGTCTTTATGCGGCATCAAAAAAAGCCAATGAACTCATGGCCCACACCTATAGCTATTTATACACGCTTCCCACAACAGGACTCAGATTTTTTACGGTTTATGGCCCCTGGGGAAGACCGGATATGGCCCTTTTTCTGTTTACAAAGGCGATTTTAAACAATGAGCCCATTAAAGTGTTTAATAACGGGGCCATGCAAAGGGATTTTACCTATATTGATGATATTGTAGAAGGCGTTGTCAGGGTAATGAACAATATTCCAAAGCCTGATCCAGACTGGAGATCTGACACACCCAACCCGTCCACCAGTTGTGCACCATACAAACTCTACAATATCGGCAACAACCAGCCCGTTGCATTGATGACATTCATTGAAGCCATTGAAAAGGCCCTTGGTAAAAAGGCGGTTAAAGAATTTCTGCCCCTACAGCCGGGAGACGTTCCGGCAACCTATGCCGATGTCAATGATCTGATAAAGGATACAGGGTTTAAACCCTCGACACCAGTGGAAGAAGGCATAGCCAGGTTTGTTAAATGGTATCAGGAATACTATAACAGATAAAAGAACCAGACAAAGGGTACAGATGATTTTTCAGCGACGGCAAAGCGCTTTGGTCGCTGCATGTAAAATATTTTGAACAGACAGAAAGGGAAGTCTTAATGAAACTGACAATTATTGGAACCGGTTATGTGGGTCTTGTTACAGGAGCCTGTTTTGCTGAAATGGGAAGTGCTGTGACCTGTGTTGATATAGACGAGGAAAAAATAGAAAATTTGAAAAAGGGCATTCTTCCGATTTATGAACCCGGGCTTGAAAATCTGGTTATACAGAACCACAAAGAAGGAACCCTGCAATTTTCCACAAGCCTTGAACAGGCAGCCCAAAACTCCCATATTTTTTTTATCGCCGTCGGCACCCCGCCAGGTGAAGATGGGTCTGCAGATCTGCAATATGTATTACAGGTGGCAAAGCAGATTGGTCAATGTATTAATGGGTATTCAGTGATTATCGACAAATCAACGGTCCCGGTGGGCACGGCAGATCGAGTAAAAGCCACCATTCAGGCAGAGCTTACAAAGCGGGGTCTGTCCATTGAGTTTGATGTGGTCAGCAACCCTGAATTCTTAAAGGAAGGCGCAGCTGTAAATGATTTTCTCAAGCCTGACAGAATTGTCATCGGGGTCGATTCCCAGAGAGCGGCAGAGCAGATGAAACGGCTTTATGCACCGTTTTCACGGAACCGGGAAAAGATCATATCCATGAAGGTCCGGGATGCAGAA
>Ga0180007_10006251_pt1 | contig 11708 bp, 10 predicted proteins | sample MM_PC_MetaG_FD_121122 | JGI IMG/M metagenome (GOLD analysis project Ga0180007, IMG submission 121122) | Groundwater microbial communities from the Aspo Hard Rock Laboratory (HRL) deep subsurface site, Sweden - MM_PC_MetaG | ecosystem: Environmental > Aquatic > Deep subsurface > Groundwater...
GCAAATTCCATATCCCGTTCATCATGCGCTGGCACAGCCATGATTGCTCCTGTTCCGTAACCGGACAAAACATAATCCGCAATCCAAATTGGAAGATGCTCACCAGTTGCCGGATGCAACGCACGAACTCCCTTTAATTCAACGCCCGTCTTCTTTTTATCCTCCTGTCGTTCAATATCACTCTTCTTACGTGCAGCTTCGCGATAATCCTGAACTTTCTTCGCGTTCTTAACCACGCCATCGATTAACCAGCGATCAACAAAAGCATGCTCAGGCGACAGCACAAGATAAGTTACGCCGAACAAAGTATCCACTCTCGTTGTGAACACAGTTATGTTAGCTTCGATATCATTCTTATCCGCGCTCTGTCCTTCAACTGCGAAATCAATCGAAGCGCCTTCTGATTTGCCGATCCAATTCTTTTGTTGAGTTTTTATCTTTTCCAAATAATCAACCGAATCCAAATCTTTAAGCAAACGTTCCGCATAAGCTGTAATACGAATCATCCATTGCGATTTTTCACGTTTCTCAACTTTGCCACCACAGCGTTCGCAAACTCCGCCCTGCGCCTCTTCGTTTGCCAGCCCGATCTTACACGACGGGCACCAGTTAATTGTGGCTGAGGCTTTGTAAGCTAAACGCTTCTCATCAAGATATGCAACCACTGCTTTATCTCCCTGCTCTTTTATCTTGATTGGAATTACGAGCTCTGAAAGCGGACGAGCGCGATTTGTTTTCTCGTCAAAAAACGAATTGTAAAACTGCAAAAACATCCACTGAGTCCATTTGTAATATTTAGGATCAGTTGTATCTACCTCGCGCGACCAGTCAAAACCAAAACCCAAAGACTTTAATTGTCGTGTAAAATTCGCAATATTTTTCTTTGTAGCATCTTGCGGTTTTATTTTATGCTTGATTGCAAAATTCTCCGTAGGAAGTCCGAACGCGTCCCAGCCAATTGGATATAAAACATTCTTTCCCTGCATGCGCTGCTTGCGCGTCATGATATCAATGGCAGTATATGAGCGCGGATGCCCAACGTGTAGACCTTCGCCAGATGGATATGGAAATTCGATCAAGCCGTAGAACTTGTCCTTCTTTTTAGCTGGATCTTGATCTTTAGCGTGGTAGATTCCATCCTTTTCCCAGCGGTCTTGCCACTTTTTCTCAATATCGTGATGTTTGTATTCCATTGGAGTAGATTACCCATTTTTCAACTTATCCGCAATCCGAAACACGTAACACATATCACGTAACATATCTGTAAAACATATTACACTGGTTCCCCGCCTTCGCGAGGATGACAGAAAGAATTCGTACATTTCATATAAGATTCGTACTTTCGTAGGCCTAATAAAAAACCCGCCAGGGTTAGGAAGCACCTTGGCGAGTTATCGAGACTTCTTTTTCTTGTTCGCTTCATTTTTTGCACGCACGACCATAAACCTAACACCTTCCGACATATTCTCTTCTTGTATGACTATGCTAGGATGCATATTTTGAAATACTCTATAAATTTCATCAACAAAAGCCTGCCCCACAATCGGCACTTTATCAAAATCAAGAAGAATTATTTTAAATTTTTCTAAACCGGAAAGAATACGTCGAGCTTGTGAACGAGAAATATGCACGCCCCCCATAGTATAAAGCTTGACCCTAATTTCCGTTTTATCAAAACCGTAATTACCGTCATCTTCTAAATTAGTATATTTTTTAAAGACATCATTAAGATGTAATTTTGATGTTGTATCAATTTCGAAAATAACACGTGTTCCGCGCTTGATGGTGGGTATATGTTTTATATGAATGTCATTCTTTGAAATTGTTAAATAATACCCAAAGCTATCTAAAATAAACTTATCTGCGGATTTTGATGTAAAAAAAATTCCTTCACCGGAATGAGACTTTGGCATGGTTGTAGTTTTCCCTTTAAGGAGATCCTGTATGGCTTGTATTTCAGAATCAAGTTTCTTTTTTTTCATTATATTTCGAAAAACACCGATGCCAGAATCCTCTACAACAAAAGTAAGTTTTTTATTGCGCAATGTAATCTCAACACCTATACGCTTTGATCTTGAATGCTCTATGGCATTATTAAACATCTCTGAAAAAGCAAAAGTAAAAATACTATGAATATTCTCTGGAAGATCTGTAAGCGCAAAAAAACTTTTTTCAATATCCATCAAAACATTATGCTCCTCAAGCGTTACATTTTTGTATTTTTTACAAAAAATACTTGGAATGACCTCTGGATGTGTTTGAGCATATAAAGAAGAAACATAAAAAGCAGTTCGGGTCTCCCCAATTTTAATAATCTTTTTATCACCGATCAATTCAGATAACAGCTGATGAAGATATTGACGAGAAACGCCAAACTTTAGAGAAAGTTCTTTGGTTGTGATTTTCCCCTTCTTATTAGCTATTTCTAATATTTTTGCTTTATTTATCATAAACAAGTGTATTGTAAACTAATCTAGATTCAATTGTCAAGTAATTGTCAAGTAATCTAAAAACTTGTTAATCTCTCAATCCCTGCTTCAATTTAATAAAAAACCCGCCAGGGTTAAGAAACACCTTGGCGGGATTATCGAGACTTCTTATGCTTATCCTTCTTTCGAAGGTGTGCTTGAAGCATGAAGAAGATACAGTCTGAGCTATCGATCTCTTTTGTACCTTCTGGCCAGCTCAATGTAACCAGCTGTCTTCCAGGAAGCAATACGGAAGAGACACCTCGAAATCTTGCCTTCGAACCAAGAAATAAATCTGTGGGATCTTCAGACACTCCCCGGGACTTGTTATTGGCATGGATTACGGTATTTTTTCCAGCAACAATCCCCACATGGCCGATTCCCCTTTTTGGACCGTCATCGTAAAAATTAAAGAAACCAGATCTAAAAATCAAATCGCCCATTCTTGCCTGCTCGAGAGCGCAAGAATTTATCCAAGTGACTTTCCTCTGCTGGACTGCCAATCTTGGCAACCAAGCCCCCAACTGTGCGTACACCCACTTGGTGAATGTTGAGCAGTCAAACACTCTTTCTTTTGCTGTTGCAAACCGAGTACCGCGTTTGTACTGAGCTCGACCAATCATGCTCCGGGCAATCCTTACTACATTTGCAGGTACCACCTGGCTACTAACTTTGAAACCCAGCTCTATCAAGCAATCCTCAATCTGTTTTATTGAGATATCTCCTACGAGTTCGTAAGATAGCCCTTCAAGATCTACCAAACATCTATTCCCCGCAGCTCGAAAATTCAACATATCTCCCTCCTTGTGAATGAACATTTGTACTCGAAAGCTACCACAATTTTGACTTTTTGTCAATCCGCGCTCCTTGATTTGAAAAATTACTGCTTAGATGCTAGATTTCATACAAATCATACTTATATGAAAAAGAACAAGAACCTCTCATTAGAACCAGATTTCATTGGTACAACTGTTGTCGGAGAACGTGGGCAAGTTGTTGTCCCTAAAAAAGTCCGCGACCAATTAAATCTAAAACCAGGCACTCGCCTATTAGTTTTTACCCACCTTGGCGGCTCAGTTATAATGATGCCTGTAGAACAAATGCATGACGTAATGAAAGGAATGACTAAACAGATGAGCACTATTCAGAAAGCGCTGAACAAATAATATGGAAATACCAAAATTTTTACGCAAGAAGAAGTTCTACGTTACAACCGGAATAATCGTGGTTGTGATCATTATCATCGCGTTCGTGACAGGTGGAGAAAAAAAACCCGAATACGAAACAGCTGAAGTCGAAAGACGAGACCTGGTTCAAACTGTTGAAGTAACCGGTGAAATCAAACCTGCTTCCCGTATAAATCTGTCCTTTAAAAACGGAGGAACTTTAAATACCTTAAATGTTAAAGTCGGAGATCAGGTAAAACAGGGATACGTGCTCGCTGACCTGAAAGACAATGACATTATGTATGCCGCACGCAGTGCTGAAGCTGCTCTTGCTGTTGCGGTCGCGAACTTAGAAGCCAAGCTGGCAGGTGAAACGCCGGAAGTGATTCGTGTTGCTGAGACAGACGTTGAAAAAGCACAAGCCACTTACAATAAGGCGCTGTCTGATCTTGAATCAGCCAAACTGACAACGGCAGATGACACAAGCATAGCCAAACAAAACGTTCAAACCGCAAAAAACAATCTGGAAAATCAGGAGGCCATCCAGGCTCAAACCGTGCAAAACGCTTATGACACCGCCCGCGCCCAGCTATTAACCGCGCTCGGTCCTCTACAAACCGGCCTTACGGATGGCGATCAAATCATCGGCGTTGATGATAGTGCGTCTAACCAAACTTATAAAAATGTTTTGGGTATTTTAGAAACAGGCTCTATTGAACGAGCCAAAGATTCGTACAAAGACGCAAAGGCTGCAAAAACTGCGGCTGAAAACGCGGCGTCAGCTCTAAAATCCGATTCATCAAACCAAGATATTCAAACAGCCGGGGAACTTTTGATTTCAGCAATCAACAAGATACAAGCCTATTTAACTGATGTTCAAAAAGTATTGGCTGCTACTATTCCTTCGCAGTATTTCTCAGCCTCAGAGCTGGAAACTAAAAAAACTTCCATTGACACAGATCGAGTCAATGTTTCTACGCAGTACACAACGGTTCTGTCGGCTATGCAATCAACAACCAATGCCGAACTCGCCAGCATAGAAACGATTCAACAACTTGAAGACGCCTATCAGTCAACCCTTACGAAACTTGAAACCGCAAAGACAAACGCCATAACAGGAATACTGACCGCAGAAACAGATGTTGAAATTAAAAAAGCCGCGCTCATAGCTACACAAGCTTCGCTTCAGCTTAAAGAAACTGGACCGCGAGCAGTTGACGTTGCCAATCTCCGCGCTTCTATCCAGCAAGCACGAGCAAATTATGAAAAAGCACTAAACGACGTTAAAGCTCAACAAATTACAGCACCGGTAGACGGAACAATCGCCGAAATAAACCCGGATTTAGGAGAGCGCGTAACGGCTAACGAGATCGTAATCACCATGGTAGGAACCGATGAATATGATATTGAAGCTTTGGTGCCGGAAGCGGATATAGCCAAAATTGAAATCGGACAAACGGCTGAAATCACACTTGATGCATACGGTGACGACATCCTGTTCGAAGGAATTGTCACGGCAGAAAATCCTGATCAAACATTAGTGCAGGAAGCCGTGTATTACATCGCACGCGTTCAAATCAAGCCTAACGGCAAAGATATCAAACCCGGCATGACTGCAAATGTGACTATAAAAACCGGTGAAAGTCTAAACACGCTGGTCATTCCTGTGCGCGGTGTGAGAACGCAACCCGACGGAACCAAAACTGTGCGAATTCTTAAAAATGAAGAGCCCGTACTAACCAAAGTAGAGCTTGGCTTAAGGGGTGACGAGGGACGAGTCGAGGTATTGGAAGGCCTGGAACAAAGCAATCTAATTATCGTTGGTGAAACAACGCCTTGACGTTAAATCAAATGACTACAAAAAAATCCTCACCGTTGATAAAAGCGGTTGATCTAAAAAAACAATACGAAAACGACGGTGTAGTGACCCCGGTCTTGCATGGGTTGAATTTTGAAATCAATGAAGGAGAATTTATTGCCATAATGGGACCGTCAGGATCAGGGAAATCCACGCTCATGCACATCCTTGGTTTTTTGGATGTACCAACCGGAGGAAAATTTTATTTTGAGGGACGAGATGTTTCAGAATTGGAAGAAACAGAACTTGCAAAAATGCGCGGAGAAAAAGTTGGCTTCGTATTCCAGATGTTTCATCTGCTCCCAAAAACCAGTGTGCTGGAGAATGTAAAACTGCCACTCCTGTATTCGGATGTTCCAATCTCAAAACGCAACTCCATGGCAAAGGCGGTGATTAAGTCTGTAGGTCTTGAACATCGAACAAAAAACCTGTCTAATCAGCTTTCTGGTGGAGAACGTCAGCGTGTGGCTATTGCCCGTGCACTCATTAGAAATCCGTCCATCATCTTCGCTGATGAGCCGACCGGAAATCTGGATTCAAAAACAGGCGATCAGGTTATGGAGCTGATCGAAGATCTGCATGAAAAGGAAGGTCATACGATCGTGCTTGTTACTCACGAAACTTACACGGCAGAACACGCACAAAGAATAATCAAAATTAAAGACGGTCTTATAGAATCCGACAAACCGGTGACAAATAGACGCAGCACAAGAAAAGAACATTTTCACAAATAGTCATGACTACCTACGACTTATTTCACGGTTCGTTGAGCAACCTGCTTAGAACTCGCGGAAGATCCATACTCACCATGACCGGCATAGTAATAGGAATTATGTCGGTTATTTTGATGTTGTCCATAGGCGAAGCCGCACAGGGTTTTATATTGGATCAGGTTTCCGCGTTTGGAACCGACGTGGTCATGATCTCTAACGGCTCTGAGGCTCATCAATACATGCCGGATCTTTTTCTGAAAGAGTCAATCACCATGAAAGATGTGGAAAAACTACAGCAAACCCCTTGGGTTACTTCTGTCGTCGGTCGGCAATATCAAGATGATAAATTAACGGCCAACGGATTGGATGCGAATATTCAGCTAGTGGGCACCATGCCGGACGAAATAGAGCTTGGCACGATGAAAGTTGAACAAGGATTTTTTCTCACACAGGAAGATGTAGACAGCCATTCACGCGTGGCCGTGCTCGGCAACGACATAGCTAAGGATGCTTTTGGTCAAGAAGACCCCATCGGCAAACGTATTAAAATTTCAAAGGTCAGCTTCAGGGTCATTGGCGTTCTTGAAAGAACTGGTTCGCGCGGTGTTCAAAATTTAGATGAGCAGGTACTCGTGCCGATCACTTCGGTTTTGGATCTTTATAATAAAAAATATGTAATGTTCATTACCGCAAAAACGTCTCTGGACCAAAGAGAGGCCAAACAACGTTTGCAGATATTGATGCGCGAGCAGCATGATATTGACAATCCTGAAGGTGATTTGGAAAAAGACGATTTCGCAATCAATACTCAGGAAGATATCGCGCGCATCACCGGCGAAATCACTCAAATTTTGCAGATAATGCTGATCTCAGTCGCGGCTATTTCACTACTCGTGGGCGGGATCGGAATCATGAATATCATGTACGTATCAGTGACCGAAAGGATAAAGGAAATCGGACTGCGAAAATCTTTAGGCGCACAAAAAAAAGATATTCTAAGACAATTCTTAGCTGAAGCGGTAATGCAAACTTTGCTTGGTGGCATCATCGGAATTGTATTCGGTATAGGATTAACCTGGATCGCCATTAAAATAATAAATTATTTTCAATCCGGTTGGACTTTTTCCCCATCAATCAATGGAATGGCTCTTGGTCTTTTGGTTTCCGCTTCCATCGGAATAATTTTCGGTTACTTCCCGGCAAGGCGAGCGGCAGGACTTAAGCCGATCGAAGCGCTGCGTCATGAATAATATTTGGTATGCGAATCTCTGATCTCATAAACCTTTCCGGAAAGGAACTACTCGTACACAAGAGTCGCTCGGCTTTGGCTATGCTTGGAATTGTAATTGGAATCGCATCGGTAATTTTAATGATTTCAATAGGGCAGGCCGCGGAAAATTATCTTCTGTCTCAAGTCGCGTCCTATGGAAGCGACCTCGTACTAGTGGCTAACGGTTCAGGCGAAGTGCAGGCCGGTCCTCCGAATATTTTTTTGAAACAGACTCTGACTAACAAAGATTATAAAAAACTTAAAAATCTAAGCTGGACTCGCGGAGTCAGCGCATCGGTTATTACGACCGACCTGGTAACTTTTGGTAAAACAAATGTGTTCTCCACAATAAGCGGAACTTCGCAGGATGAACTTGAACTATCCAATCTTCTGATTGCCTACGGTCGCTATCTGGATGAAACGGATTTGGACAGCCGGTCACGGGTTGTGGTACTTGGACAAAAAGTCGCAAAAAATCTTTTTGGAGAAGAAGATCCGATAGGAAAAAAAATAAAAATCAACAAACTCCAATTCAGAGTGATTGGTATATTGCAAAAGGCCGGCACACAATATTTCACGGATATGGATCAGATAATAGCCATGCCATTTACCACGTTCTTTGACGTTTACAATAAAAATCGTTTGCAATTCCTCACGGTAAAAACCGGAGACATTGATCCGAATGAGGCCAAAGAGCTGATACGCATTACAATGCGCGAGTCTCACAATATTTCCAATCCGGAAAATGATCTGACTAAAGATGACTTTAGTCTGTCCACAAGAGACGACGCGGTGGAAAGCGCTAACGTGATTGGATTGATACTCCAAATACTTCTTACTTCTATTGCCTCGGTCTCCTTATTCGTTGCCGGAATTGGAATAATGAATATTATGTACGTAAATGTGACTGAACGAACTCAGGAGATTGGACTAAGAAAAGCAATCGGCGCAGCGCCCGGAGATGTGCTTGGACAATTTTTAATTGAATCGATTTTGCTAACCATGTCTGCCGGCATTGCAGGAATTGTCCTTGGCGTCGCTCTAACCTGGATTGCGATTCAAATCATTCTGCAATTTCAAACCGGCTGGAGTTTTGTGGTTCCGCTTCACGGTGTGATTGTGGCTTTCGTTTTTGCGGCGACCGTTGGTATTGTATTCGGCTATTTCCCAGCTCGCCGTGCAGCCAAACTCAGACCGGTTGAATCGCTGAGATATGAATAAAAACTAAAACCCCGATCTTAGTAGACCGGGGTTTTTTGAGTTGAAATGGATTAGAATCGGAGCGCTAACAAAAACCTGGGTGCATGTGTGCCATTCTCCGGATCGAAGAAGTAACCGAGTTCGCATCCGAATGGCGCTTTGGCCAGACCCACATGCGGGCCGAATGTGACTCCATCATTCACTTGTTCGCCATGAACACCGATATTCAGATATTCGAGCGGAAATCCGTCGAACGAGAAATATCCGTAGAATTCAGCGCTGCTTCCGTTCAGACCGAAATATGTTTCAGCCTCAGCAAACACAGAAAACTTGTTCTCCAAAAAACTCAGAATGGCCCACATGGAAGTGATGGCTCCATTCTCCCCTTCCGGATACCAGCCCCAGTTCATACCAACCTGAGGAGACAACCAAAGCGTGTACGCATCACGTTTAATTGTGAAGGTTGGACCGAGGTAGAAAAAGGCGAACTTCACATCAGATGAAGGCAGGAAAAAGCCTGCCAACTGCGTGCGCACGCCTGTCTTTTGAGCTACTTCGCGCTCAGCCGCCAACACCATCTGAAGCTGTGCGCCGCCCCAAGACATGGACTCTGCTTTGGCTTGATTTGGATAGATAATTGAAAGTACTACTGACAGAACCGTCATAATGACGGGCTTTGTTGTATGTGTCATAGCGTCCTCCTTTCATGACAACAAAAACCTAGCAGAATATGAGCATTTCGTCAATTATCCATACTCGACCTCACTTCTATACCCTCAGTCTTGCGGAAACCAATTCGATCAGGTGCTTCATCATTTAACGCTTTCTTTTATAGCCGAGCTCACAATCCACTCCCAACGTTCCAGCGGCTGACTGATCAAAAGCGGGAGGAGTGTTTCCCGAAGTTTGGTTTGATGACTGGTGTCATATTCGTCTACGCTTTTTAAAATATCCAATCCATTTTTCATGGCTTCGTTCCATTTACCGGATAGTCCTGAGAGCTTTTTCGCAAATTCAATGCGCAAAGCTTCGGCCGGATCATCGCTTTCCGCATTCGTGTTCGCTAATCTTCCAGCCACCTTGGCTAAATCCGCAAACATAACGCGGCTCTTCAGAGCACCTGGATTAATGGCTAAAGTCTTTAATATGTTTGGCGGCATACGAGAAAGTAAAATATCCAAACCCGTACAAGCGGTAATAAAGGATTCTTTCGCGCCATTTATGTAAAGTGTAAATATATCTTCAATCTCAGAATTTTGCGTTCCACTTAAATAAAAAGCCAATAGCTCCTCCTTGACCGTAGCCTCCACACCCGATTTTTCCAACTTTTTATAAAAAGCATCAAGCTGTTTGTGCAATTTCTCTATTAACTTATTAACAAAAGCGATTTGCGCGTCCTCATCCTTTGATTGAACTTCTTTGATACTCCTGTCCCCTTCGCCAAGAGAGGCTGCGATATCTTTTATGGCTGCTCCTGAACTAAGAAAGGTATCAACCAGCGGCCGACAGTACAAACTATTTTCTGCGTGCTGCGATTCATGCCGAACTACTGATTCTAAATCAACCTCACGCGCTTTAGCCTCCTTACCATTGATAATAATGGCGGATTCAACCGTCATGCCCTCACCCAGCTGTTTGCTCCTTATAAAAAACGCACCCATGGGAACTTGCCTTCCGATTTCTTCTCGAATTTCTTCTGCCTCCGGACCGGCAAGAGCTCCCATCTCCTGAAATATATCAACCCCGGGTTGGATGGCTTGAGCTACGTCAAGTGCATCATCGCAGACAAAAATCAAATTAGTATCATCCGGATATAGATCCACTTTGCCAAATGTGTCAGAGGCTGAAAAGAGCTCTTTAAATAATTCTGATGCGTATTGTTCTCCAAAACGTTCTTGATAAGACTGTTTAACAGCCTGGGTGGTTTGACGACGCTCCAACAACAAACGAACGCCTTTTAAGAAACTTTCTTTTTGCCGTGGGCCAAAGTCAAACTCATCAGTTACTTTTTCAGCGTCAGATAATTGCGCTTTGCCCCCTTCGTCAATCAATTCTTTTACCCTACGAACCGCATCGCCAAATTGCAATAGTTGTTCGAATGTTTTGGATTTCAATTTGGGAGTGCGGTCTCCGCGTTCGACAATTGGCTGCTCTGTACCTAGATTTTCAGCTGATGGAATTTGTTCTTTGGGCATAAAAAGTCGCTTAAATTGAATTAGACAAAACTATAGTAACCCGCGCTTTGATCAAGGTCAAAAACCTGTCTTCAAACCCTCGGTCTTGCGAAAACCTATTCGATCCGGTGCTTAGTCTCCCAGATTTTTCAACTAAAACAAAAATAGCCCCCTTTTTTGGCAAGGGAGGCTATTTTTTATTCTTTACTTAATTTTTCTTTCTTTCTATATTGTCCAATTCTATTTTCTATACTTTTTCTGCTGCTTCTCTTTGTTTTTTTGTCATTGCTGATATTAGTGGTGCATCTTCATTGCCTATTTGAATTAACTCTCCATCTTGAACTACCATATCCCATATATCATGGAATTTAGACCCACCTAAGTCATCAATTATTTTTTTAGAAGATTCCTGTTTTCCCTCTTTTATAAACCAACCCTCTTCATCTTCAGAGATATTATCCCCAATAAATAATACGGTAAATTCCATACCATCTGGAAGATCAGTACTGTTCACACGCGCATGATCGAGTCTCTGTATTTCTTTTATAAAAGGATGACCGGCACCACTTTCCCAACCATCTTTAGTTAGAATAGACTCCATTTTTTCAATAGATGCCTCTGTCATTTCCAAATGACTTTTTTCTTCGTCTTGAGCTGGCGACATACCCTCACTCATTATTTTTTCTGACATATGTTTAAAAAACATTAAATTATTTATATTTAGTAAACATTGTTTCACCCCCCCTCAAATGTCAAACAGCCATTATTACTTATTCCAACCCGATCTCAACTCCGGTTGTTTTACGAAAACCAATTCGATCAGGTGCTTCATCACCTAAACCGAACATTGATCCGAAGA
>Ga0180007_10006252_pt1 | contig 11705 bp, 8 predicted proteins | sample MM_PC_MetaG_FD_121122 | JGI IMG/M metagenome (GOLD analysis project Ga0180007, IMG submission 121122) | Groundwater microbial communities from the Aspo Hard Rock Laboratory (HRL) deep subsurface site, Sweden - MM_PC_MetaG | ecosystem: Environmental > Aquatic > Deep subsurface > Groundwater...
GACATGGTGACTCCTGGGCGGGTGCGGTCCGGAGTGCGTTCAGGTCATGACCGAGAGGAACGCGCCCCCGACCGCGAGCGCGGTGGCAGCCATTTTGCGCGGTGTGAGGGGCTCGCGCAAGAAAAAATAAGCCATGAGGATGATCACGATGACCGTGAGCTCGGAGAAGACGGCCACCAGGGAGGCAGGCAGATTGCGCAGGCCCAGCGCCCAGGCGCTGATCGCGAGGTAGGTGCCCAGGAAGCCCGACAGGCCAAGCATGGCCCAGTTGTGCAGTTTCTGCAGGCCCTGGAGCAGGTCCGCCCGGCGCGGATGAAAGAGATAGTAGACGATCAGGAAGGCGTTGCCCGCGATGAGCCGCACCCAAGTCAGATAGAACAGATCGTAGCGGGCCAGCAGGTCCTTGTACAGCACCGCGCCCACGAGGGTGGACAGCATCGAGACGGTGGCCACGAAGATGCCCAGGAACAGGTGCCGTGGCCGGTTGTGCATGTCGCCCGAGGAGGCGATGACGATCGCGCTGACGACGAGCACGGCGCCGATGATCAACTGGATGCTGATGGTCTCGTGGAAGATCAGCACGCCTGCGACAATCATCAGCGGGGTGTAGATGCAGCCGACGATGGCGTTGAGGCCCGCGCCGAGCATCTTCAGCGAGGACATGAACAGCAGGTCACCCAGCCCGATGCCCACCACGCCGGAGAGGACCAGCAGCAGGAAGTCGGTCGCGGGCAGGGCCGGGAACATGGGAATGCCCATCACCAGCAGGGTGACGGTAAAGCACAGCAGGCCGACGAGGTTTTTTCCGACGTTGACGCCGAAGGCGGTGACATAGTCCGAGCTCTTGCGGAACAGGATGACGGCGCCCGCCCAGAAGAAGGAACTGGCGAGGGTGCCGAGGATACCGAGGGTGAACGCGTCCATGGGACTCCGGTGTCGATCCGCGGCGCGGAACTGACAGCTGGACGTTCATACATCCGGGGTCTTCCGAACACAATCGGGAAAAGACGCGGGCCGGGATTCGATTATCCTCTTGACACGCTGCGACATACGCGTCATGAATTTGTCGGACGAGGTGAATCATGGCAATGTTTCAAGAAAAAATGAATCAGATCACCGGCTGGGTGAAGACGGTGCCGCAGTACCTGCAGGGCAAGCCGTTGGCCCGGGTTGTGCTCGACGGACACTTCACGCCGGCCTCCGGCGCCCGCATGGCGCGCATGTTTCCGCTGCACGCCCAACTCTCGCTGGTCTACAAAAAGCCTGGCGTCATGGGCGTCGAAGGGATCCTGGACATCGAGTCCAACCTCGAGGAGACGCCGGTGACCGGAGAGCTTCATCTGTCGCCGTGGTGCGGCGAGCCCTTCATGAAACTTCAACTCGTGACCGCCGACGGCGGCGCCGGCGAGTTGATCGTGGAACATCTCGGCACCGACTTTCTCACGACCCAGCGGCTGGAAGGGCGCACCACCGGCGCCCTCCCCGGAGACCTGAGCCTGCGCCTGCCCACGGAACAGTTCATGCGCGTCCTCTGCCTCCGCTGAACCCTTCGCCTCCGTGCCGATGGCCCTCCCGGCGCGGCGCCCACCCGGACCCCACGGTTTTTGTCGCTCAGCTTTTCTTTTGCCTCCGCGTGAGGTACCCTCGACAGCTGTTTACGGCCCGGGGACCGTCCTTCCCCCTCCAAGGAGTCCCATTGATGAAAGTCTGCCCGTCCTGTCACAGTCTGGAAGGATGGGATTTCTGTCCCCGCTGCGGGCGCGTCCTCGAAGGTGGCCCCGATCCCCTGTTCATCTGCACGCTCGGCTGGTCCCGCTCCAAGGAGTACGAAGGCCTGCTCGCCCGCTTTCAGGCCGAGCCGGGGTATTCCTGCCGTGAAACCGCGGAGGAGATCCTCCATCAGGTGCCGCTGGCCGACCTTCCCGCGGCCGAGAATCTCGTGAAGCGGTATGGCCGTGCCATGCTGTGGAAGGAGACCCGCTTCGACACCGCCTCCGGAGAGTCGTTTGATCTGCACGGCCCCGTGGGGGTCTGCTTCCTGAGGCATGTCCTGGAGGGGTCAGCGCCCTGCCTGCGTGATGAACCCTGTCCGTTTCTGGGGCCGATGGAGCCGGTCGAACCCGGAGTCGCCGGCGGTTTTCAACTGGCCGCGCACCTGATCGGTTCGACGCAGGCCCTGTTCTGCCCCTTTTCCTGGGAGCTGGTCCGCCGTGCCGCAGGTTTCCTGGCAGATCCCATGCTCGCCCCGTTCGTGGCCGCCCGCGCCAGGGAGGCCCTGGACGAAGGGCTGCTGCTGATGGACGCCGTTGGCGCGTTCACGGCCCGCCGGGCCGATCCCGGCTGCCACTATGAGACGAAGACCCCGGAGCACATTCCGGCCGGCGCCACCTGGGCCGCGATGAGCGGTGATCTGGAGGTGGCCGTCGTCGACGATCAACTTCGCGCCTTTCCCGAGCCCGAGAAGATGGCCCATTGGCTGTCCGCCTCGCTGGTGGCGCCCACGACCCGGGGACGCCATGTCGCGGTGCCGGCGCTGCAGTCCACCGAGCCCTGCTTCATCGTGTTCGAGCGAGGCCGCCCGCCCGTGCGCTGCGGACCCTTCCCCATGCCGTTCGCGGTGGACCCTCAGGTGCGCCATGTGGTCTACGTGACCGCCGGTGGCCTCAGCGAGCCCGCCGCGGTCGTCCTCGTCGGTCTGGTGTCGGACGTCTCCGAGCCTTTCTGGATCCGGCTGCACACGTGGCCCGCTCCCGAGAGCGTCCGCCAGCTCGTCACCGAGGGGGGGGCTGTGGCGATCCTGGATGAGTCCGGGGAGATCACGCGCTTCTTCAGCAGCGGGGAGCCGGTGGCGAGACGGACCTTCGACGGGTGCTCGCAGGTCTGCTTCGCCGGACCCGAGGTCCTGGCCGTGCTCTGGCAGGACGGCTGGAAGTTGACGCTGTGGAGGTCCGACGGGAGCAGCGACGACTATTCCCTGCTGCTGCCGGTGCAGGCCCTGTATCCGACCAGCGCCGGGAACCTCGTGTGCGGCAGTGCCGCCCGGATCACCGAGATCTCGGCCTCCGGCGAGATCCTGGATTTCCGCGTCGGAAACGCCCTGTGGATGTCCGCGCGCGGCTACATGGAGCGGACCGGTGACAGTTTCACCTGGCATGTGCTGGATCAGACGCCGGTGGAGGACCGGTTCTGGGACGAGCAGCCTTCGTCGATGAAGGTCGCCGGGCTGCCGGCTGACACGGATCTGACGCGGCCCCAGGCCCGGCTGATGCTCGAGATCGTGTCCTATTTCCTGTTCAGTTCCCTGCCCCGGGACGAGGGCGGCGGCTGGACGCGGCTGCGGAGCGCGGCCCCGTTGAAGATCCGGCGCGAGCTCGACGCCACGCTGAAGGCCTACCCCTGGCTGGCGCAGCTGGATGCGCCCGCGCAACAGTGGCCGGTCACCGAGACCGTGCTTGATGAATTCCATCACATGTGACGCAGGAGGCATCCTCATGAGTATCGGACATCTCGACAGGCTCGCGGGCCAGCCCCTCTCCGGGGAGGGCCTGCATGCGGTGGTGAAGAAGATCCTGGTCAGCCCGGCCGACGGCTGGAGCGACCACGTGATGCGCGTGTTCGAGCTCGGACCGGGCGGCCACACGCCGCGGCACGCACACGACTGGTTTCACGTCAACTACGTCATCTCCGGGGAGGGCTCCCTGTTCCTGGACGGCGTCGAGAACCCGATGACCGCGGGCGCCTACGCCTTCGTGCCCGCCGGGGCCGAGCACCAGTTCCGGAACACGGGCACGGGGACGTTCCGGTTCATCTGCATCGTGGCCGAGGCCCAAGACCGCGGATACCTGAAGTGACGGGGTCCGGGGCGTGAGAGTCTCCCTTCCCACCAGGCTATTCCTGGGGTTTGCCCTGCTGCTGTTGTTGTTCTCCGGGCTGCAGGTCTGGGGCCTGCTCGGCCTGCAGCGGCTGGGCGACGAGTTCGCCAAGATCAACCGGTTCCATCTGAACTTCTCCCATCAGGTGTTCGCCCTCGAGACCAGCCAGTCCCAGTTGTTGCTGCTGCTCAAGAACCTGTCCACCCAGGAACCCGAGATCGATGCCCGCCGGAGCCCGGCGCTCCTCAACCGCTGGCTGAAGGTCACCTCCGAAAAGCGCAACGAGACGTATGCGAAGGTCCGCGCCACGGTGGCCCAGAACCTCGACCACCTGCGCGAGGACGAGGCATCTTATTATAAGGGCACCCTCGCACCGGCGCTGGCCCTGCTGGACACGGAGTGGAAGCAGGTCCAGGAGCTCTGGACGGCGGGCTTGTCGACCGGCCTGGACCGCACCGACCTCAAGGCGCTGTTCCGGAAGGAGAACCTGCTGCTCTCGCGCATTCGCCAGCTCGTGGGGACCGCCCGCACCCGTGTGCGGCATCTGGCCACGCGCATCGAGGACAACGAGCGCGACCTGCTGCGCATGCAGATCACCCTGCTGGTGGTCGCCTTCGTGCTGGCGCTGGGCATCATCGTCCTGTCGTACCGCCCGCTGCGGGTGCTGGCCCGTCTCACACAGGGCGCGCGCCGGCTGGGGCAGGGGGACTTCTCGCACCGCATCGAGGTCACCGGGCAGGACGAGCTGGGGCAGCTGGCCTCGGAGTTCAACTCCATGACCGAGGCGATCCTCGAGCGCGAGGAACGCCTGATCCGCTCCGAGCAGCTGGCAGCGGCGGGCAAGCTCTCGGCCCAGATAGCCCACGAGCTGCGCAATCCCCTCGCGGCGCTCTCGTTCCAGGTCGAGCTGGTGTCGGACCTGTGCCGGGACCTGCCCGAGGGGACCGCGCGCGACGAGATGGGCGAGATCCTCACACAGGTCCTGAAGGAAGTGGACCGGCTCACCGGCATCTCCGAGGAGTACCTGGTGTTCGCCCGGCTGCCCAAGCCCCAGTTGAAGCCCCTGGCGGTCAACCCGTTCCTGGCCGACTTCTGTCACTTCCTCGAGGGTGAGCTCGAGCTGGGGAAGGTGAAGCTGGAGCTTGCGACCGCCCCGTCGGATCCGAGGATCGCCGGTGACGAGGGCCTGCTGCGCCAGGTGATGCTCAACCTCGTGCGCAACGCCCGCGAGGCCATGCCCGACGGCGGCCTGCTGCGCCTACAGGCGCTTGCCGAGGCGTCGGACGTGGTCATCACGGTGACCGACACGGGCGAGGGCATCTCCGAGGCGGCACAGAAGCGGCTCTTCGAGGCCTTCTACACGACCAAGACGCACGGCTCGGGCCTGGGCCTGACGGTGTGCATGCAGATCCTCAACCAGCATGGCGGTTCCATCGCCGTGCACAGTTCCCCGGGCGGCGGCGCCCGGTTCGAACTCAAACTGCCGGCGCTGCAGGACGCGCCGGACTCCGCGGAGGGCTGAGATGGCGAACACGGCGGCGGTCTTCCATACCTTCTGCGAACCACCATTGCGGCCCCTGGCCCGCGAACTCGAGCTCCTGGAGGGCCACCCCTGCACGGTGTATGCCCTCTCGGCCCGGCTCGACGGCTTCGACAGCAGCCTGAACGTGGTGTTCGGTCACAACCAGACCTGTGCGGTCCCCAAGCTGCCCGTGACCCATCCTGCGGGGCGGCTGCGGCGCAGCTTCTGGCGGCACTTCGCCCGCGCCGGGCATGAACTGGTGATCGCCCCCTCGGGGCCCGAGGCGCTCACGGCGATGCCCATGGCACAGTTCTTCAACCTGCCGCTGGTGTGCTTCCTCTCCGGGGCCGACCTGACGTGGCTGTTCCGCCCCGACGGCCCGGATCCCGCCGCCCGGCGTTACGCCGCCCGCAAGGGTGAGTTGTTCGCAGGGGTGACGTGCTTCGTAGTGCCCTGTCCGTCGTTCTATGAGCTGCTCTCCGAGTGCGGCTGCCCGCGGGACAAGATTCGGCTGCATATCAGCGGGCTTTCGCTGGAACCCCCGCCACCTTCGCCTCAGAACCGCCGGCCCGTCATCCTGCTGCCGGTCCCGCCTGCGCCCGTGGGGGGGCTCGACATCGCGCTGACCGCGTTCGAGCTTTTGCACGCCAGCGCCCACGAGGCCCAGTTGTGGATCCTGGCCGACGAGGCGCAGCGGAAAGCCCTGCGGCCCCGCATCGACGCATCACCGGCACGCGGGGACCTGTTTCTGGTGGCCGAGGGCGATGCCGAAGACGCCTGGAATCGCGCCGACCTTGTGCTGTCTCCACCGGTGGTGTCACCGGGCTTCTTCTTCGACGCCCCCGGCCGCGCGATCCTGGAGGCCTCCGCCCGCGGCAAGCCGGTGGTGGCCACCTGCCATGCCGGCGCAGCGGACCGCGTCGCCGCCGACGTCACCGGGCTGCTGATCCCGGAGCGCGACGCCGTGGCCATGGCCGACGCCCTCGCTCGCCTGCTCGGCGACCCCGACCTGCGTGCCGAGCTGGGCCGGGCCGGCCGCGCCAAGATGGAGCTGGAGTACGCCCTGCCGGTCACCTCTGTTCGGCTGGAGAAGCTCCTCTCCGGGGTGGTCGCCGGTCCGGGGTAAGACCCGTTTTTTTCGTCCTGCTGCACCGTGGCCTCCCGGATCAGTTACGTCCCGAGCAACCGGAGCATTTACTTCGGTTTTCGGGTGGTTCGCCCATGAGTTCTGCGATCGCGGGGCCATCGGGACCGGAAAAGCGCGAAGGCGTCAAGCCGCAGCGCAAGACGGTCCCGTAGGGAGCCGCTCGAAGACGAACGGACCCGCGTTTTTCCAGGTGGATTACCAATCGGAACCGCTTCCTGCGGTCGGAACCGCTTCCTGCGGTCCATCGAATCGTGAATGTGGGAAAGAGAAGGGTCGTCGGGGAGCGCGGCGCCGGCTGCTCGACCTGCTCTTCACGCGCAAGGAACAATGGCCGAAAGAATGGCTGGGAAAAGGGTCTTGTTCGGGAGACGTTATCTGCTATTCTATTGCATCGGGAGAGTGTGGCCATGACGCGAAAATCAACAGGGTTCCTGTATTTCCTTTCCTTTTTCCTGCTGCTGGTCGGCTGCGACACGAAGACAAAGAACGTGAACTCCTGCGGGGACAACTTCATTGATCCCGGGGAGGAGTGCGACGGCACAAACTTGCAGGAGCAGACCTGCGCGTCGCTGGGGCACTACAATCTCACGGGGACGTTGGTCTGCCGCAGCGACTGCCAGTTCGATCGAACCAGTTGCGGGGGCCGCTGCGGAGATGGCGACGTGGACTCCGGCAACGGGGAAGAATGCGATGGATCCGATCTCAACGGCAACAGTTGCCAGAGCCTGGGCTATGGCGGCGGCGTGCTCGGCTGCACCGTGCTGTGCCAGTACGACAAGACGGGGTGTACCAACGCCTGTGGCAATGGCTACGTCGAAGGAGAAGAAGCCTGCGACGACGGCAACAACCGCGAGATGGACGGCTGCCATTCCGACTGCACGATCGAAGAAGGCTGGTCCTGCGATGACGCGAATCCGAGCCACTGCACCACGGTCTGCCTCGATGGCCTGGTCGTCGGGGAAGAGGAATGCGATACGACCAACCTCAATGGCCGGACGTGCCAAAGCCTGGGTTACTACGGCGGGGAACTGGAGTGCAACTTCTCCTGCACGTTTGAAATGGATGCCTGTGAAGCGGAGGGGCGTTGCGGCGACGCGCTGCTGCAGGCCACCTACAACGAGATGTGCGACGGAGACAATCTGGCCGGACAAACCTGCCTGACGTTGGGTTATCAGGGCGGCGTCCTCTCCTGCGCTCCGGACTGCAGCGACTTCGACCTCTCGAATTGCACGCTCGTGAACGAGTGCGGTGACGGCGCCGTGCAATCCGGCAACGGCGAGGTCTGCGACGGGGAGAACCTCAATGGACAGTCCTGCGTCACGCGCGGCTACTACGAGGGAACGCTCGCCTGTCTATCACACTGCATGGCGTTCGATGAAACGCAGTGCCGCTACAGTTGCGGAGACGCCACGATCCAGGCGGCCTACGGCGAGGTCTGCGACGGCGCCAACCTCGCCGGGGAGACCTGCCAGTCCCGCGGCTACTACAGCGGCACGCTGGCGTGCAACTCCAACTGCACCGGCTTCAACGTGACCGGCTGCGCCGGCTACTGTGGCGACTCCTCGGTCCAAACCGCCAACAATGAGGTCTGTGACGGCAACAACCTGAACTCCCAGACCTGCGTCTTCCAGGGCTACTACGGCGGCACGCTGACCTGCAGCACCAACTGCCTGACCTTCGGCCTGGCCGGATGCATCTCCGTGGGCCGCTGCGGCGACGACACCATTCAGGCCGGCTACGGTGAAATCTGCGACAACTACAATCTCAACGGGCAGACCTGTTCCAGTCGCGGCTACTACGGGGGCGCCCTGGCCTGCGGGAGCACCTGCACCGCGTTCAACGAGACCGCCTGCGCCGCCGTGGGCAAGTGCGGAGATGGCGCGATTCAGGCGAGCTACGGCGAAGTCTGCGACGGCGCGAACATGAACGGCGAGACCTGTGAAACCCGCGGCTATTACGGCGGCACGCTCGCGTGCAACCCGAACTGCCTCCTGTTCACGACCACCGACTGCGCCAGCGTCGGCCGCTGCGGTGACGGCATCGTTCAGACAGCGTTTGGTGAGGAATGCGACGGAGCCGATCTGAACGGGGAAACCTGCGCGGACGCGGCGCTCGGACTTCCATACGGCGCCCTTGCCTGTGGAAGCGATTGCCGGCTCGTGACGACGGGCTGCCGGGCTGATTTCGTCACTTTGGTCGACGTCCCCGGCGGCACGTTCCAGCGGGACGCCACGCCGACGAACCTGAGCACGGTGTCCGCGTTCCGCATGAGCGAGACGGAGATCACGCGGGAGCAGTTTTCCGCAGTGATGGGAGTGGACCCGAGTAATCTTTCATACTCGACAGGGGTCAACGACCCGGTACAGATGGTGAGGTGGTACGCCGCGATCGCGTTCTGCAACAAGTTGAGCCTGCTGGAGGGGAAAACGCCGGTGTACACGGTGAGTGGCGTGGACTTCGCCACGCTGGATTACGCGCAGATTCCGACGGTAAACGACGCGACCTGGAACGCGGCGACGGCGAACTGGGCGGCCGACGGGTACCGGCTGCCCACCGAGATGGAGTGGATGTGGGCTGCGATGGGGGCGGACACGGCCAATCCGGGTGTTGTCAACACGACAGGGTATCTGAAGGCGTTCGCGGGCAGCACGGGCAGCAATCTCGTTGACGATTACGTCTGGTACGCGGACAACAGCAGTGGCACCAAACCCGTGGGGACGAAATTTCCCAACGAGTTGGGTCTGTATGACATGAGCGGCAACGTCATGGAGTGGTGCTGGGACTGGTACGTCACTTATCCGGTAGGCGCCGTGACTGATTATCGTGGGGAGACGCCAGGCACCACCAGAATCAGACGCGGAGGAAGTTACAGTTATAGTGCAGGCTATGTAAACGTCATTTATCGCGGAAACTCCAACCCATATATGCTCAATTACAACAATGGTTTCCGGGTGGTTCGCCCATGAGTTCTGCGGAATGCCAGGGCATTCCGCTGGATGCGGGAGCACCCTGAAGACTCGCATCCGCAACGACCATCACTGGAACACGGACTGCGACCGCCCCGCGGTCGCCGGACACACGGACTGCCGCCCACGGACCCACGGACGCTTCTTCTTCTCTTTTCTTCTTCTCCCAGGCGGCCCGGTCCGTGAGTGTCCGTGCTTGGCGACCGGGGGACCGGTCGCTGGCTTCTCCAGGTCCGTGAGTGTCCGTGCGCGTCCGTGGGGCCGCCTCTTCTGCTTCTGCTTCTCCAAGTCCGTGAGTGTCCGTGCGCGTCCGTGGGGCCGCCTCTTCTGCTTCTGCTTCTCCAAGTCCGTGGGGGTCCGTGCAGGTCCGTGCACGGGCCGATTCTTCGTCCGTGGCCCCTGGTGGGGGGGAGATCTCTTTGTGGGGTGATCCCGGTTCTTCATGCGTTGATGGATCACGGGTGCAAGTTGGTATAAAAGGCGCAAGTGTTTGAAAATATTTAAATATTCTGGTATGAAAAGCCAGATAAATGAGTATTGACATGCGAACGTTGTTTGTGCACAAAGAAAAACGCGATTCATGGATGAAACGCCACGTTCCATATGGCTCAACGCGTTGCTCATGCGCCATGCAAGGCGCCTGAAGTGACCGGTGGAACGACCTGAAGTCGGGCCGGGAACACTCTGAAGTCGAGTCTGGAACGACCTGAAGTCGGAGCGTGAACACCCTGAAGTCGGGTCTGGAACGACCTGAAGTCGGGTTTGGAACGACCTGAAGTCGGGTCGGGAATGCCCTGAAGTCGGGTCGTGAACACCCTGAAATCGGGTCGGGAGCGACCTGAAGTCGGGTCTGGAACGACCTGAGGTCGGAGCGGGATCGTCATGGTGGCGGTCTTCGCGGGAATTACTATTTTTCGTGAAAGGACAAGTCAGACATGCTGGATCAAAGACTGGTGGAGAAGGGGCGGCAGTTCGCGGTGGACGCCGTTCAGAAACAGGGCCTGTTTAGCTATGCCAGCGCCCGGGAACACCAGGCGCCGCTGCAACTGCGCGGGTGGCCCGAGACCATGACCGATGACCTCAAGGCCGCCGTGGATGCGCTGGCGGCGTTTTTGGCCGCCCGGGGCGTCTCCTTCGACGAGGCCAAGGGCCTGACGCAGGAAGAAGGCGCCGCCCGGTCCGATGGCAAGGTGCTGATCCGGGTCCTGCGCGAAGCCCTGATCATCGTGCTCAAGAAGGGGCCCGTCGAGGGCGTGTCCATGGAGCAGTTCACCAATCCGGGCAGCGCGCTGCAGTCCACGAAGGAGATCGCCGCCTACCTCAATGCCATCGGGCCCAAGCTGGTTCCGGTGGACGCGCAGTTGGGGCGGTTCTTCGAGGGGCAAAAGGCGTCGGAGCTGGTCAAGGCGGCGTGGGAACGCCTGCGCATGGCGGACATGACCCAGGAGCAGGCGCGCAAGGACCTGCCCCAGGAGACGCTGGCGCTGCTGGAGCTCAAGGGTCGCGTGATCGATCTTGTCGAGGAGCTCAACGGCGTCGCCCGCATCGCCTTCGAGGGTCAGGCGGAGCTCCGCGCGAAGTTCAACAAGGACCTGCTGTACCACGGCCGCCGTTCGCACGCCAAGGCTGCCCCCGGCGACGCCCCCGGCAACGCGCCCGTCGCGCCCGAGGCGTAGGCCTCCGGTCAGTCGGCGTTATGCTCAGGGCAGTCGAGTTCTAACTCAACTAATTTGGTGAATGGTCCACTCCGCTCGAAATCGAAATCGAAATCGAAATCGAAATCGAAATCGGAACAGGAGTACAGTGCAGGTTCAGCCAGCCAGAAATAGTTCTTGCGATTGCCCTGACTTCCCCCCCTGAGATTTTTTTCCCGTGGCGGTTGCCAAGTCCGCAACCGGACTTATAGTCTGCGACCCGTGAGACACGACGCGTTTTTTCGGCTTCACAGGTCTCAGGACAGGGCAAAACCTATGAAAACACACTCCACCACCATCGTCGCCGTCAAGAAGGACGCACGGGTGGCCATCGCCGGCGACGGCCAGGTCACCCTCGGAAACGGCATCATCAAGAACCACGCCAAGAAGGTCCGCCTGCTCGCGGGCGGCAAGATCGTCGCCGGGTTCGCCGGCTCGGCGGCCGATGGCATCGCGCTGCTCGAGCGGCTCGAGCAGAAGCTCGATGGGCATACCGGCAACCTC
>Ga0180007_10006253_pt1 | contig 11704 bp, 20 predicted proteins | sample MM_PC_MetaG_FD_121122 | JGI IMG/M metagenome (GOLD analysis project Ga0180007, IMG submission 121122) | Groundwater microbial communities from the Aspo Hard Rock Laboratory (HRL) deep subsurface site, Sweden - MM_PC_MetaG | ecosystem: Environmental > Aquatic > Deep subsurface > Groundwater...
TAATATATGTATTACTGGGAGAATAGACGAAATAAACAAGGGAAGAATGTATTTATCAAACAAAACGTTTTCATCAATAATCGGAGGAAAATTATCAATCATTATTGAAGGAGACAGATCGTGTGCAGTTGATTCAACTATAACAAATATTACTGTTAATGGATCTGAATTGGTTAAGATGATAAGGTCTCTTTCAATATTGTCCGCAATAACTCCAGATGCAGAAGTTACTTTCTTCTCAAATAAAAAAAAATATTGGGGATTTGCTATGTATAACAAACAAGATAACGACAAAGAAGTTGAATTTGATGACGACAAAAGATGGACGATATTATGCAGTTTTTATTGTGAAGATTAAGAGAGGTGATATAAATGGGAAATATATTAAATAAGTTTATAGATACGCACAAAGAAACGGACGAACAGAAAGGAGACCCATTAAAACAAAAAATTCGTCATGGGCCGAAATCATTAAAAGAATTTTTTGGCCAAGACAAAATAAAAGAAACTATTGAAATTGCAGTTGTTGCGTCTTTAAAAAATCATGCAGCATTAGACCATATATTACTATATGGACAGCCAGGGCTGGGAAAAACACAACTTGTCAGCGTAATAGCAAACGAATTAGGCGCTAGAATTTATTATCACACTCCTGCGACAATCTCGTCTGGTGTAGCGTTAAGATCTATAATTAGACTAATAGAACTAGACTATATGAGATGTATATTATTTATAGACGAAGTGCATGGATTAAAAAAGGCAATCCAAGAACAACTCCACGAAATAATGGAACGATTTATTATGGGAGAACAAAAAATAACACCATTTACGATTATTGGGGCGACAACAGACGTAGGTCTTCTAGAGGTTCCGTTTAGAGACAGATTTAAATATCGTTTAAAATTAAGGCCATATAATATCAACCCTCTTGTTAATATTATTAGATTTCATTTTCCAAACATAAACGAAAATATTGCCGAATTTCTGGCAAAAAGAGCTAGAGGAACACCAAGAGTAGCACTAGCGTTTGCAAAACAAACATTAAACGTAATGACATATGATGATAAAAAAATACCGGAGAAGGTACATGCAAGATATTGTATGCACTCACTCGGTGTAGACAGTTTTGGACTAGACTCAACAGACAGAGAAATACTAACAATGCTGGCAGAATCAGACAAACCCATGGGAATGAGAACATTATCATGTACATTAGGAATATCGGAATCAGAATTAAAAGACATGAGAGAGTTTTATCTATTAATGCTGAGATTAATAAGAATAGGACCAAGAGGAAGAGAAATAACTCCAGCTGGATTAAAATACATTAAGGAATTCGCACAATGATAATAGCATCGTTAAAAAAACAAAAACTGAGTATTTACGAATGCAACAGATGTTCCAAAAGCGAGGTCAGGATTTTTGTAACGCCTAAAACAGTGTTTGTTGAATGCGTCAATTGCGGGTGTAGAGGGTTTAACGTAACATACGAAGGAAAAGAGTCAATAAAACTCGCAGTTTTGCTTTGGAATGAAGAAAGAGAACTAGAGGACGTAACGCGTAGAACAGGAAAAATACCATCATGATAAAAGCTTCTTTAAGAAAATACGAAGAACCAATACTGCCATGTACTAATTGCAAAAACAGTTCTCCGGTGGTTTGCTTTAAAATGAGACATAATTTAATGAGATATACTTTTAGTGGACTTGAAGAGGTTGTGTTTGTTAAGTGTACAAACTGCAACTGGATTGGAACACAAGTCAAAAACGACAGACAAGACGCTACCAGTATAGCAATTAAAGAATGGAACAAATGTAGACAACTTCATTTAGCAACGAAAGGACTTTTATGACAAAAATAATGGTATCAATTTCTCCTGGACATTCGGATAATCATCCTGGAGCATGTGCTTATGGTTATAGAGAACACGACATCGCAAGAAGCATTACGAATCCTTTATTCGGCACAAAATATTTAAATAATCCAGACGGACCGGTATTTGTAGGATGGTTCCCATGGTTACAAGAAGATAAACTATGGTTAGAAAAAACGTATACAACACAATTGCGTGATCGCATGAGAGTTATGAATTCGTTTAGATCGCATGTTGCAGTTGAGATTCATTTAAATGCCGCAAATAGCGTCCAGGCCAATGGTTTAGAAATCATCTATTTATCCACAAAAGGCAAAAAATTGGCCGAATGTATACAAGAAACTTTTAGTACAGAACCGCAAACAAACAATGAATTAACAACAAAACATTTGTTATTGTCGTGGAGACGCTTAATAAGCATGGCTACACTTGGAAGATATTTATACTTTTTAAAAGCAACAAAAATGCCAGCGATTATATTTGAAGCTGGATTCATAACTAATGACAATGATAGAAACTTTCTACTTACAGAAAGCGGGCAAGATATAATGAGGAACATACTTGTAAAAGGTCTAAGTTTATATGCAGAAAGGTATCTTTAATGAGAATTTCGCTTAAGAAACAAGAAATAAAAAATACTTGTATTTGGTGTGATGGGACTGGCTATATTGTGTGTTTTACAAACAAAAATCCGCTTAATACAGCTATTGCGCATCATAATATTTCTGACTGTTTGCCGACAAGGTATAAGATTCAGTGTTATTTTTGCAAAGGAACTGGCTTGGGGAAACACACAAAACATAAATTCTTTTTAGAAGGAGATGACAAATAAAAATGAAAATAGTAGCATTCACAATCATAAAAAACGCAGTTAAACAACAGTACCCAATAGACCTTGTTATTAAACAACATAAAAATCTATTTAACAAACACATAATAGGCATCCCAAGGGAATTACAAGACGACGGAACAAGAGAACTAGTATCAAAAGCAACAAAAGAATGTGGACAAAATGTGGGACTGTTTGATCTAGATTGGCCTGGTGAAACAGCATGGTCAGAAGAGTCTTTAGACAAAACGTTGCAACAACAGATTATAGATTATATAGAAGAAAAAGAACACGCAAACTGGATTATAAAGATTGATGCGGATGAATTCTACCATGAAAATGATTTTGATCAATTATTGGATATGTTAAGGTTCACTATTGACGCAAAAGATTTATCTATTGTATCAACAAGTTATAGACAATATATGGGCACACCAATGTATCATGTCTGGGATCCGACAATTCGTGTAAGACATATATTCAAACCAGGAAAAGCTAAATTTAGCGGTAATGACGCAATGCAAATAGACCCAGTAAGCAATATGCACTCCTTAAGTATGTCAGATATAATCTTACACCATATAGGGTATCTGAAACCAACAGAACTCATTACAACAAGAATTAAAGAACATTTTACTTTAAACAAATCAATGTATAAATTGCCAAACTTATCTGTTTTAGAAGGATATAAATTCTCGTTTCCAACGCATAAAAACAACTGTAAACTGTGGCCAATAGCTATAAGAACAATACTTGATGGGACACCAAACGAAATAGAATATTTTAAGCATTCTTTAGAAGACGTTCCGCTAGAAATAAGAGAGAACATGAATAGATTTTCATTCTATGACCCGTTTAAAAAGGCAGATTAAAAATGACCATGTTAGCAAATTTAAAAAAAAGAAATAAGGAAGAGAAGAGTGGACGCGCTAGGTGTTTATTGTGTGAAAGTTATTCAAGTTTTAACTGGATAGACACAAAAATTAAATTTTGCACAGAGTATGGATCTTTAATCTTTACAAGTTATGTGTGTATTACCTGCTCTTCTGAAATAATAGCAGGCACAGAAAAAGCTAAATATTACGTCAGTAGATTTGTGGGAATTTTTGGCGGCATGGGGCCTGAATTTGTTTTACGTCTATCGAATTTGTATGTTGATAACTTCAACAAAACAATAATACTTTCTAAATCTGAAGAAGAATTTTCAAAAGATATATATGATTACTTCTCACAGTTTGAGGAAGAAAATGTTAACTAACCAAAGGCGCTAAAATGTTAATAGCGAGACTAAGAAAAAGCGGAAAAGGATGTCTAGTTTGTTCTAATATTGCAGATAAACAGAAACCGTATTTATGTGTCGATATTAGCGGAGAACAATCACACACGATATATTACTTGTGTAACTTGTGTATCCAATCAATAATGGACTATAATTACAAATCACTGTGCTTAAAAGAACTAATAAAAAGAATCAGAGAAGAAGGTGGTTTTGTAAAAATAAAGATATTCAGAAAAGACAAAAAAATAATAGGAGTTGGCACAAATAAAATATTTTATTCCAATTCAGTATTTTTCTGGTCACATCTTGACAAAAGAGACATAACTAAAGCAATATTTAATCTTTTAAACATAAAAATATAGAGAGAAAAACAAATGTTAATAGTCAGTTTAAAACAAAATCAAGAAGACCTATGTTTTACCTGTTTAGAATCAAGACCGCACATTAAAAGATACTTAATTAATAAAAAAAATATTCTACAAATTTTAATCGGAGATAAAGAAAATATCTATATTTGTGGATATTGCACAAATTTTATTAAAACACATAAGTTAAATTCATCAACACTAAGAATTATTACAAAACACCTATCAAAATTTCCCGATAAAAATATTATATTGCGCGTTGCCAGTGGCGGGTCTTATGGCTTAACAAGACTTGCAAACCTCTATGCACATGTAGGCCACTCAAATAATATCGCCGAGAATATTAGAAGAATTGAAATACTTAGTTTCATTGAAAGATACTTTTAGTGTTTGGCACGATTCTTGCCTTCTATAAGCTTTGTAGTAACTACAAAGCTTTGTAGTTAGATATAAGATTTGTAGTTAGAGCTACAAAGCTTAACAAATCTTATATCTAACTATTCTCGGGCCATAATTTCTTTTACCTATTGCTACAAAGCATTTTAATTTAATATAAATTGTTTTGTAGCTATTAGAAAAAACTTTGTAGCAATTTATATTAAATTGTGTAGTACGTGTAATAAGAAAGGAAACATAATAAAATGAATCAGATATTTGTCAGGATTTCTTCTAATACTTTTGATACCAGATTAAAAGAGCTGAAACAAAAGGCTGACGAATTAATATTTAATCATGTAGATGCGGATTGTTGGATAGCTGGAGGTTGGATTAGAACGGTTTTGGGAAATGAAGATATTAATAATACAGATATAGACGTGTATTCCAAAGACGATGAATCTTTTGACGAGATAAAATTCTTTTTAAAATCTACAGGATTTAATAAAATCACAGATACAGCAAATTCTATGAAACTTTTTAACGGGACTCGTGTATATGATTTGATCAAGATGCCATATGATTCACCAATAAGAACCATTGACAGCTTTGATTTTACGGTATGTTGTTCAGCGATATCTAGAACAGAATTCTATCATCACCCTGAGTTTTATATGGATTTGGCTGCAAAAAGACTAGTTTTGCATAAAAATAACAATTCATTAACTACGTTATATAGATTATTAAAATACATTAATAAAGGGTATACGATCCCGCCAGATCAATTACTGGCTCTTGCAATTGGTATTAAACATACAGCAGTGAACAAATTTACCATAGAACAATTTACACCAAAATATTAATTTAATACTTTGAAAGGAAATAATTAAATGAAAACAACCTTTACTTACAAGGGAAAACAATATATTCTTGACGATATCCTAGGAGAAAATAATTTCTGGGAAAAGAATGGTACTACAATAATTAATAAAACAGGCATCATGATGCTTGCAAATCATGTAGATTTTAGAATCACAGAGGTTGACAGACCGTGGGATATTATAATCACTGACACAAAAGATTTTGGGACTCTTATTGTTTTAAGGTTAGCATTACAAGACAAAGATGGCGAAGTTTTTTATGGTGATGGAGAAACAAGTAGGCTCAATTTGGACGATGAAATCTCTGCTAAATATCCAATAGCTCTTTTGCAGAAGAGGGCTTTTGGTCGTGGAGTTCTAAAACATTTAAATATTTTTGCTTATACAACGGACGAAGCGAAAGAATTTGCTGAATCAGCTCTTGACATCGACGACAGGTTTAAACAAATGCTTCTTAAAAAGATAGCTGAAGCAGCAGAAGTTGCAACTCCAAAGATCGATAAAGATATTGTTCGTACAACATTGGCTCAATTTTGTGGAATAAAGAAAGAAGATCTTAAAACACGTAGTAGCCTAACAATCGATGGCCTACTTAGAACATATGCAGAAATCATTTCAATGAAACCAGTGGGGTAAAAATGAGAGTAAGCCTTAAAAAACAAATACCAGAAAAAACACCAGGAAAAATTTGATGTTGTGGGCATCCGGTTCACGGGGGCTGTGTAGCAAAAAGTTTAGTAAAGAGACATAACCAAGACGAAATTGTTTATTATAAATGTTTAGCTAGTTATGTCGTGTCTAAGGAATGTGTTTATGGATACACGATACCAAAATGAAACCAATTGATATAATAAAATCATTGGCAGCACGATATCCATCTAAGAAGTTTACTAGTAGCGATTTTGCCAGAGCCGCTCTTATGCTTAAGCAATATAACCATGATGCAGTACAGAGCGCAATTAATCAACTTCCGTCTAAACAATTAGAGGAACCAATGGGATACTTGCTTAAGATAGTACAAACGCTTATATCAAAAGGCAAGTATCCCGTGGTTGAAAGAAACCAAGACAATCTAGACAGATTAAACAATTTACTTGATAAACTAAAAAAGGGTAACAACAAATGATATATTGTGATTGGCCATATGCAGAAGACGTCGAAGACGAGTGTATTTTTATGTCGAACAAAATAGAAGAATATATCACATCACAGAACGCAAAGTGTAAATGTGTTGTTCAAATATGCAATGCCCCGTCAAACAGTAATTGCCCATGGCGCATTAAACACGAGGAAGAAAGACAGGAAAATTTAGAATGTTAATAGCAAAACTAAAGCAACAAAAAATAAAAGAAAGAAACGATATAATTTTCTGTACGCTTCGTGGAACTGAATGCGTCTATGTTGGCCAAATTCGTTTGTCCCAAACTAATCGTATAACAGAATACAGAATATGCTGTGCAGAAGGAATGGGGACACGCAGGGGATGTGAATTTGCAGCATATGAAGAGACATCATTATCATTTTTGAGATTTGGAAAGATTGGGGGCACCTCAGGTTGAGAGATTTTTCATCAATACAATTAACAGAACTGTTTCTTCTTAACAGATTATTGTCTACTTCTGATCCAAAATGTTTTTTCGATATACACGAAACAATTAAGTCAGAAGACTTTTTAATTCCAGAACATCAGGAAATTTTTAATGCGATAGAAACAGTTACCGTTAAAGAACAACAAGATATAGACATCGCTTTAATTAGAAATAAAATACAAAAGAAAACTACTGTTGCATTATTAAAAAAAATACTCGAATTATCAATGCCACCACAGAAAAACACAAATGTTATTGATTATGCTAACGAGATTCTAAACGCAGCAAAATTAAGGAACACAAGAAAAGTTCTTAACAATTCTTTATCATTAATAGACAATTCCGAATGTCCATTTGATGAAATATTAGAACTAGTAGACAAGGGAATATTAAACATACACGATAGATCAAAAAGTTCTAATATTAGTGTTGGGTCATTTGCTTTGGAATTTCTGGCTAAAATGCGAGCCCAGAAAGAAGGCGAAATTACTGGCATTTCTTCTACCTTACCAAGCTTAGATCGGTTAATATATAGTATGGCAGGAAGTCAGATGTACGTTATTGCTGGGCGTCCCAGCAGTGGAAAAACAGAATTAATTTTGCAAATGCTAATTGAGGCTGGGCGTTCTGGACATCGTGGCCTATTTTTCTCTCTCGAAATGGCCAAAGAGGAACTTATTAAAAGAACCCTCTCCTACCTGACTGAAATCCCCCTGTCAAAGATTATCTCTGCCAATATCTCTAAAGGAGACTGGACCATTCTTGATAAATGTGTTTCTAATATTATTAATTTACCATTAGAAATAGATGATTCTAGTGGCATAACATTATCAGAATTAATGGCCAGGGCCAGAAGATATAAAATTTATCATCCAGACCTAGCTATAATAGCTGTTGATTATATCCAATTATTAAATACCAAAGGAGTCAGTAGGGAACATGTTGTTGCCGAAATTTCAAGAGGGATGAAAACAATGGCTAAAAATCTAAAGGTTCCTGTGCTAGCCGTTGCACAGTTATCTAGACAGAACGAATACAGGGAAGACAAGAGGCCAAGGCTGTCTGATCTTAGAGAATCTGGATGTATTCCAGGATATTTCTATATTAGAATGTCGAACGGATCCATTATTAAATTACAGGAACTCTATGAAAAAAAATCTAAATTTCTTGGAAAATTTTTATTAGCATATGACTATGAGCATTCTTCTATAGCTCCAGATCGTATTATTAATATTCTATTTAGCGGGTACAAACCAATATACTCTTTTGTTCCAAAAGGCCAAGAAGAAGACAAAATAGTGCTACAAACTACAGAAAATCACATGATTCAGGCGGAGGTTAGGTCAGCACAAACAGGTAACGTTACATATGGCGGGTGGTTAACCACAAAACTTCTTTATGAACAGCAAAAAGATGGGAACCAAATTTCAATAGCAGGGTACAATAGACAACAGAACACAGTAACATGGATACCTGTAATTATTAATAATGACGAAAAAGACGGGGTGACGCCGGTGTTCGATATTACAACAGAGAAATACCATAGTTTCCTTGCAAATGATATTATAGTCCACAATTCCATAGAACAAGACGCAGACGTTGTTATGTTCATACATAGACCAGGATATTATGACAAGAAACTTGATAGCAGGGAAACAGAAATTATAGTAGCAAAACATAGAAATGGACCGATAGGTACAGTAACCGTAGTCAACGATTTCCCAATACAGAGAATAACAGAGGTATAAAAAAAATGATCAAAGCTTCTCTAAAATTTGTGCCAGAATCAAAATTTAATCAAGACAATTCGGACTTAAAACTATGTTTTAAATGTGAGATTTTACCAACACCAATTTATACTTCGATTAGAAGAGTTTTTTATCATTGTCCAAAATGTGGAGACGCTGGAGAGAGTATGTATATCCAAACTATCCCGCGGAATTTACCAGATTACCTAGAAAAGCTTACTAGTGCTTTAAAAGACTCTAAATTCGTAGCCGGAATTCTTTGGGATATACGTCAAAAGCAAAAACGAGGAGAAATGGAGACATAACACATGTTAACAGCAAGATTAAGTAAACACAAAGAAGATCCTTCATTAAAAATAATAGACAATAAAATGAGAATGAATGTTTTCTTCAGTGCGCAAGTTGCGGGTTAACGTCGCCTGGTTTTATGATAAAAAATTCATCAAAATTTTTTATAGCAAATGCCATTGGAAAATGGGACACGATGTTAAGAGAACTATTTCGCCAGACTCAACCTTATACAGTTTCATAAATAACAATTCTCATAAATTAATCTAAAAGAAAGGAGACATAGAAAATGGCAGAGAAAAGATTGACCGATGATCAGGTCATTGAAATTTGTGCCAAATATTCCACTGGCGCATATACACAAATACAACTCGCAGAAGAATATGGAATTACTCAAGGTAATGTTAGCCATATCATACGCAAGAGAACACATAGGGCTGTACATACAGAAATTAATTTTCTTACTGAAGATATAAGTAACTCTCTATCACCAATTCCAATCAAAAATTCCGGAAAATTTCTAAGTATATAAACTAATTTTATGGAGGTAAAAAAACTAAATGGCAGACAAATTGCAAATTACAAGTATTAAATTCTATAAACCACAAAAACCTATGGGAAGTATTATGGCTATTTGTGATATAGTTCTTAATGAAGCTATTGCTATTCGTGACATTCGTGTTATAGACGGAAGCAAAGGTGTGTTTGTTGGGTTCCCACAACGTAAAGCTGGTGATCGTTGGCGTCCAATAGTTTTCCCTATTAATGCAGATGTTAGAAAATACGCAACAGGACTGATTCTTGGGGAATTCGAAAAATTCAAAGCGACAGAAGGCAATGACGACAATTCTACGGTAAGTTCTGTAAAGTCTTCTTCAAGTTTTAATAGCGATGACGATCTTCCGTTCTAATTTTGTGAAATAAATACTATAGTAAAGGACGCTTATCGATATATGTCAACAAAAAAAGAAGATATAATAGTTGGTTCAAACGAAACACAAAAACGTATATTTAAAGCAATATTCAACAGACCGTTGACTAGGCCAGAATTATCAATCATGGTTAATGTAAAAGAAAAAACAGTAGCCAATAATCTACCTATTCTTGAGAGAGAAGTAAACAATGTTGACTCAGAGCTTGCTTTTGTACGTTATTTTAATGACAAGAACCAACCGTTATATCTTGTCAGTAAGCGTCCAGTTCAAGAGCTGAAACTAAAGCCTAAATTGTTCAACATGGTTTTAGCCAGAAAGAGGCCATATGCAATTATCAATTTACCGTCTCCTCCAACCGATAGCATGTGGAAGCTATACGCATTAAGTTGTTTACATTACGGAGCAAGTACATGTAATTATAAAATGCTTGGCAAGTTTATTGACTCTCTAGCAAAAGAAGAAAATGCGCTAATTGTATTACTTGGCGATTTAATGGAAAACGCTACTAGAGATTCGATAGGAGACGGAGTCTACAGGCAAGTGATTCCACCGCATGAACAAAAAACAGGTGTCGCAAAACTATTATCTAAAGTAGCACACAAAATATTATACATTCATCGTGGCAATCACTCTGCCCGTAGCGTTAAAGCAGTTGACCAAGACCCAGAAAGAGACATTGCAGACCTATTGCAAGTACCATATTTCATTGGCCCAGCATATATTGATTTGGTATGCCAAAACCATCTATGGACAATGTGCTCATTTCATGGCAAAAGTTCATCCAACACAATTGGAGGCAGGATTAACGCAACACAAAAGCGTAGCCTATGGCATAGCGCCATGATTAATTTAGTTGGGCATTATCACGACACACAGGTTGTTAAAGATATAGAGGTTGTTAAAGATAGAGAAAATCTAACACTTGAATACATGAAACGATATTATGTATTGGCTGGAAGCTTTATGGAATATTGGAACTCTTACGCAGAAGAAGCATCATACCCACCATTAGACATAGGTATTCCTAAGGTATTACTATATTGCGATGGCTCTAGTAAACCAGGCGACTACTGGGCAACTGATAATTGATGGAGGGTAGATGCAACGAAAAAACAGACAGCAACCAATACAGTCAATCCCAATTCAAAAATATGATGACCAAGATTTGCGTAATGGTGAAATACTCGAAGAAAATGGAATAGTTTATCTTGAAGACATAGACGAAGATAACACTCGCGCAATGAGCGCGCTAATGAAAACACTACATAGAATGGCCGTTAATCCTAATATAGAATTCATACAATTATATATAAATTGTTCGGGTGGGCCAGTTACTGATTCATTCGCTTTGTATGATCATATTAAGAACATACAAAAAAATTATGGTAAAAAAATAATTACTGTTGCGGCTGGGGCATGTTACTCCGCCGCTTGTTTAATTTTACAAGCAGGGGAAAGAAGGGCATCATATGCTAATACTGAATTTATGATACATGATTTACAAGTATCAGAACTTGCCGGATCTCTTTCTGACATTAATCA
>Ga0180007_10006254_pt1 | contig 11702 bp, 16 predicted proteins | sample MM_PC_MetaG_FD_121122 | JGI IMG/M metagenome (GOLD analysis project Ga0180007, IMG submission 121122) | Groundwater microbial communities from the Aspo Hard Rock Laboratory (HRL) deep subsurface site, Sweden - MM_PC_MetaG | ecosystem: Environmental > Aquatic > Deep subsurface > Groundwater...
CCAATGCCTCAAACTCGTTTTGTGCTCAAGAAATCTTTGGAACTAGGGCTCAAGCCCATCGTAGTGCTTAACAAGATTGATAAACCAGCGGCTAATCCTGATTTAGCCCAAGAACAAGTGTTTGAATTATTTCTTGACCTGGGAGCGACAGATGAACAACTCGATTTCGTGACAGTTTATGCCATTGGCAAACAAGGAATTGCTAAAAGAAGTTTGGATGATAATTCCACTGATCTGACGCCACTTTTGGATACAATTTTGGAAAAAGTTGAGCCGGCTAAGGCTGATGAAAAGGCTTTGCTTCGTTTTCAACCTTCCAATCTGGGCTATGACAACTTTTTGGGTCGTTTGGCAGTCGGAAGAATCTATGAAGGGAAAGTCAAACAGGGCAGTGACTATATTTTAAAAAAACTAGATGGCGAAATTGAAAAAGGCCGCGTAGTCAAATTGTTTACTTTCGAAGGAACTGCCAGGAAAGAAGTAATAGAGGCGACAGCCGGAGATATTGTGATGGTGGCTGGATTTCCCAATATCTATATTGGTGAAACTTTGTGTGAAAAAGAAGATCAAGAAGCTTTGCCAGCTATCAAGGTAGACGAGCCAACAATTTCCCTTGATTTTTTGGTTAATAATTCTCCATTTGCCGGGAGAGAAGGAAAGTTTGTGACCAGCCAACAAATCAAAGAACGCTTGGCTAAAGAATTGGAAATTAATGTTGGTCTCAGAATCGATTTTTCTTCTGATTCGTATAAGGTTTATGGGCGAGGAGAACTTCACATTGCTATTTTATTAGAAAACATGAGAAGAGAAGGATATGAAGTTCAAGTTTCCCAACCGCAAGTGATTATTAAAGAAGAAAATGGACAAAAGCTAGAACCTTTTGAAGAGCTTACCATTGATGTTCCAGAAAACCTTTCGGGAACCGTGATGGAAAAAATTGGCAAAAGAAAGGGGATTATGACCGACATGAAGAATAATGGAAGTCAGGCGAGAATGCTATTTGAAATTCCGACGCGTGGACTTTTGGGATATCGCAGCGAATTCATTATTGACACTCGAGGCGAGGGAATTATTTGTTCTCGTTTTCTAGCATACAAACCTTATGTTGGAGAAATCAAGAAAAGAGATGTGGGATCAATGATATCTTCAGAAACTGGAAAAACCTTGGGATTTTCTTTATTCAACTTGCAAGAGAGAGGAGTTATTTATATCGGGCCAGCCACAGAAGTCTATGAGGGGATGGTGATTGGCAATACTTCCAAGGGAGAAGACATGGCAGTCAACCCTACTAAAGGAAAACAGTTGAGCAATATGCGATCTTCTGGGTCGGATGAAGCTATTCAACTCACTCCACCTCAAGAACTTAACATCGAAAGAGGACTGGAAGTGATGGGAGAAGACGAATATCTCGAAGTGACGCCAAAAAGTGTCAGACTTCGCAAGAAATATCTTACTGACATTGAAAGAAGAAGGGCTAAGAGGAAATAAAAAGAAGCTTTGGAAAAGCTTCTTTTTTAGTGTAAAATGAAGATATTGTAATAAATATTTAAAATAAAATTTATGCTAGAACCAACGATGCCAGAACAAGTTGGTCCACAAAAGTTAGAAGAAGATATTGAGAATATGATTATGGAGGACTTAAAAAGACCAGAGGGAACACCAGAAATTGGAAGTTACGGAAAGGCCATAGAAAAAGTGGAAGAGCTTGAGAAAAAAGAAGGACTTGATTATCTAACCAAGATTTACAATAAAGAGAAATTTGAAAAAATTCTTTCAGAAGTTTATAGCGAAGTTGTTTCTCTCCATGAAAGAGAAGGCGAAATAAAAAACGCTCTTGTAGCCATTTTTGATCTTAATGATTTTAAGCCCATTAACGATATTAATGGGCATCAATACGGAGATAAAGTCTTAATAGGTTTTGCTCAAAAATTAAAAAGTCTCTTTTCAAGAAAAGATGACCTAGTGGCAAGAATAGGCGGGGATGAATTTGCAGTTATTCTTCCTAACATTAGTGAGGAAAATGCATTGAAATTATTCGAAAGAATAAAATCTGAATTATCCAATTTTACTATTGAGATAAAAATGAGGAACGGTTCAACAGAACAAGTTCCTTTAAGCGCAAGTGCTGGAATGTGCATGGTTCAAGGAAGGGCTAGTTTGGAAGATATAAAAGAAGAAGCAGATAGAAATATGTATGCCGCCAAAAAAAAGCACAAAGACGAACATGGCGATACAATAAGGTAAAATTTGACAAATACCCACTAGGGGTATATGATTATAATATGAAACAAAAGCAAACTAAAATCATTAATCGTTTGTCACGTTTGGAAGGGCAAATTCGCGGGATAAAAAAAATGATTGAAGCTGACAAAAGTTGTCAGAAAGTTGTCATTCAAATTATGGCCGCTCGCGAAGCTTGCAGTCAGATTGGCCTTGAAATGATGAAAGACAAAGTTTGTTCCTCTAAAAAAGTAAAAAAGGAAGAGCTCAAAACTCTTTTTAAGGTAATTAAATAATTAATTAAATAAAAATATGTCTCAAGTTCAAGAAATAAACGCGGCTAATTTTGAAGCTGAAGTTCTCAAGTCTGATCTGCCAGTCTTGGTGGATTTCTGGGCTCCTTGGTGTGGACCATGCCAGGCTATGGCTCCAGTTTTGGACGAAATGGCTAAAGATATGGATGGCAAGATCAAAATAGCCAAAGTGAATGTTGAAGAAGCTGAGAACCAGGAATTGGCTGCTAAATATCAAATCCAAAGCATTCCTAATATGAAACTTTTCAAAGGTGGAACAGCGGTAGCTGATTTTGTAGGAATGCGTCCCAAGGATATGCTTATTCAAGAGATCGAAGCCAAAATATAGTCAAACTATTTAATCAGCAGCTAGTTTTAGAGTAAGAATTACAAAGAAATTCTTTCTGTATTTAATCATTATACTCTAAAACTAGCTGCTGATTTTTTATTTCACTATGCTATAATGAAGGTATAAAAAATTAGCTTAAATATATGGAAAAAAATGATTGTTATCTTCCTCAAAATTGGAAAGAGCCTAAAATAATTCTAATTTTTACAATAGTTATTGTTCTAGGAGTTGTCTTAGTTGTCTCTATTCTACGAGATCGCATTGTTAACAATATCCAAAATCAAGTAACAGTGACTGGAAGAGGAGAAGTGACCTATCAGCCAGATGTGGCTTCGGTGAATTTGGGAGTGCAAATCGACAAAGCCGAGACAGCTGAAATGGCTCTTTCGAAAATGAATGAAAAGATGAACAGTATTATTCAAGCCTTGGAGAAACTAGGCATTTCCAGAGAAGATATTATTACTCAAAATTATTCTCTCTATCCTCAGCGCGATTATATTAGTGGTTCTTCTTCTGTTGCTGGCTATAACGCTAATCAACAAATCGTAGTTAAACTTAAAGATATTGATGAAAATCCAGATAATCTCAATCAAGTCATCGCTGAAGCTTCAAAAGCGGGAACTAACCAAGTCCTCGGTATAAACTTTGAAGTGTCAAGCGTTAATGATTTGAAACAAAAAGCCAGGGTGGCCGCTATTCAAGATGCTCGTTCTAAGGCTGATGAATTGGCTCAGGCGGCAGGAATAAAAAGACTTGGGAAAGTGGTTAGCTGGTATGAAAATTATGTTGACGATGTTCAAAATCAAGTGGGGTTGTATAAAGGTGGACTTGGCGCAGGAGAAGCTTCATCTATTTCTCCCGATGTTCCAGCCGGAAATCAAAAAATTGTAATTGAAATTGGAGTAATCTATCAAGTGAAATAGGGTTGTTTCAAAAAATAAATTCAAATTAAAAACCGTACCTTTTGTCAGGCACGGTTTTTTTATTAAGATGTGAATATTTCTATTTCTTCTTTCCTTTTTTCTTTCCTCCAGAAACAAGCGCAGTGAGAGTGGCTCCAATGGCGGCGCCAATTCCAGCGGCGACGGCAGCTGATTTTCCTGGATTTTTCTTCACAAAATCCGTCACTTTTTTGGTGGCCTTTTTCATTTCAGCTTCAGCCATTTTAATGGCTTTCTGAGCTTGATCTTGCATTTTCTGCATCTCTTTCTGAGCTTTGTTGGGAGCCTGAGCTTTTTTTTGAACCATTTTTTTTATTTTTTAATATTTATTAATAAACCTATAAAAATAATGAGAAATCCAGTCACGAGAAATCCTATCCCTTTAAGAAGAAAGAAATTTTCCAGAAACAGACTCAACCCTATTATCAAAATAATAAAACCTAAAAACAAAAGAGTGACGACAATTGTTTTTCTGCGCAGTTGTTCCAACAGTTCTCGGGATTTTTCTTTGATGTCTTCTATGAGTTCTGTTCCGATTTTTTTAATGAAGGTTTCAATAAAACTAACAAAAAATTCTTTTAAATCAAAACCATCATTTTCTTTTTTGCGAGGCATAATATTTTTTTAATTCTTTTTCGTATTATAGCACAAGGATTTTTTAGAAGATAGCCAACGTTGGACAAAAGACCTAAAATATGCTATAATTAACCTATAGTGAATAGAATATGGCTTAATATAGCCTAGAAAACGGGTGCCAAATACCCGTTTTAAATTTTATTTATGACTAAAATAGAAAAAAAAATAGACAAAATATTTAAAAAAATAGGACAAAAAAATCCGGAAGATTTATTTCGGCTGATGGTTTTGACTTTCTTGGTGCTTGTTTCTATTTTAGCTATTTATATTCAGCTTTCAATCTATGAAGTGGCTCATTTAAAAACAACCAACGCTGTGCCTGCTCCAAACTATGCCTTGGAAACAAAAATAAAAAATATTGTTAAAGGTCATCCGATTGAAAATATGGTTTCTCAAATTGCCAAGAAAGACGAAATTTTAGCCGCTTATCTTGTAGCGATCGCCAAAAAAGAAAGTAACTGGGGGGAAAGAGTTCCAGTTCTTAATGGAAAGGATTGCTATAATTATTGGGGGTATCGTGGCGTTCGAGATAGAATGGGGAGTGGCGGACACACTTGTTTCAATAGTCCGACCGATGCTGTTAATACTATTTCTAAAAGACTGGGATATTTTATTAGAGAAAAGGGCCTGCGAGGTTCGGAAGATTTAATTATTTGGAAATGTGGTAGCTCTTGTGCAGGACACAGCCCAGAAAGTGTAGATAGTTGGATTCAAGATGTTGATTATTATTATGATAAAGTTATGGAATAGCTTTTAGATATTAAAAAACCCTGCCAAGTGCAGGGTTTTTTCTTTGAAGAAAAAATTCTTTTGTTATATAATACTTTTGTATATGAAGCCTATGAAAAAAAGGATTATATTGTTGGGACTACTGTTTATATTTAAGTCATTGCCAGCCAAGGCTATTTGTCCAGTTTGTACAGTGGCCGTGGGAGCGGGTATAGGGTTTTCTAGGTGGCTGGGAATTGACGATACGATAACTGGAATTTGGGTGGGAGCCATCCTAGTCTCAGTTTCCCTCTGGACTGTTGGTTGGATAGGCCAAAAACCTTGGAAATTTAGGGGTTATAAAATTGCTACCTTTATTTTCTATATCCTTTTAATCATTGTTCCTCTTTTCTGGATGGATATATTTTTTCATCCTTTTAATAAATTCTGGGGAGTTGATAAGTTGATCTTGGGAATGATTGTGGGAATATTGTTCTTTTCTTTTGGTGTTTGGATACATTTTTATTTAAAGAGAAAGAATGGTGAAAAAGTCTACTTGCCTTTTCAAAAAGTGATTATAACCGTTGGTAGTCTCCTTATAGCTAGCGGAATATTTTATTGGTTAACTACACCCCGTTAAATAAAATCTTTAACTTCCTTTTGCTTTTGGCAAAAGATTTAATGGGATAACAAATTTATGGAAAATCCTTTACAAAATTTTAATGAGCTAGTTGAAAAAGTCGATAATATGAAAAAGCAAGACAAGCTTGATCTTTCTTCGGACCAAGATTTGTCAATTGCTATCATGAATCTAGTGAGTATTGAAGAACATTTTTTCTTTACGGGAGTTAAGACTGGGAAAAAAGAATATTTTGATTTGTTGCAAGAAGTGCGAAAGATGAGAGGAGACCTTCTCCGTAAGATCGTTAAAGAACCGGAAGGGGAAGTTTGGTGTATTTCAAAACACTTGTTAGGGGCTTCTATGCGACTTATGGAGGTGGGAACGAAGCAACAGGGCATGGGCAAAAAAGAAGAAGCCAGAGAACTTTTTCAAAAATCCTATGATTTGTATTCTCTATTTTGGGGAGTTAATATGAAAGTTATTGGGACAGAAAATATTAAAAAAATTGATGAAGAAGCTCTAGACAATAAAGATACGGAGAAGAAAGGCTTTATGGGTAAATTAGGTGATTTGGTCAAGAAGGCTATTGATTGTTGCATCGAATAAAAGTTAGTTTTAGATAGAACCTTGGCAGGGAGGTGGTCGAACTCTGCCCATTAATAAAATAAAAATTAAAAACAGAACCTTTCTATGAAAATGTCAGCTAATTTTAAAAATGCTCTCCTGATTATTGTGGCTGTTTTGGGTGTCATTCTTATTGGACTTTTCTTCTATGAAAAGACGGTGGATGAAAAAATAGCTCAAGACGAAAATAGTTTTCAAGGTAGTGAGCAAGAAGACATTAAACTTTCAGAGCCAACTGGCAAGACCGAGGATATCTTAAATTCAGCTTTGACTGGAATATCGGCCGAAGTTGATATGGAAAAAGATGAAGATAGCTTAGCCAAAAATGCTCTGGACGATGAAAAAGAGGTTTCTGATTTTTCTACTGCTTATGAAAACATTAGTTTCTAAAACTTTATTCGCCTTATTTTTGTTTTTGACTCTGGGATTCTTGTTTAGTTCAAATGTTCTAGCTATGGTTCAGTCAAACAATGCCGATAAAGGAAATAAAAATGCTACTATTGAGGATAAAAAAGCGGATCAAGCGCAGAATATTATTGATAGAGTTTGTCAAAAAATCGAAAAGGCTTATTCAAAAATAGTAGAGAAAGGTCAGGGACTGGAGAACAGAATAGACGCTAAACGAGAACAAAAAGAAGCTGCTTATACAAAAAGAGTTGAAGAAAAAAATCAAGAAAGAGTGGCTCTTCGAGCTAAAGTGGATGAAAATTTTGCAGCTAATCTGGAAAAATTGATGACTCGAGCCGAGACAGAAGAGCAAAAAAAGGCAGTAAGCCAATTTCAAAAAACAGTTGAAGCGGCGAGAACGCTAAGAAGAGCAACTATAGATAAGGCTAACGAAACTTTTAGAACGGAAGTTAAAAACCAAATTAGACTAAGAGAAGAAAACCTTTCCGGTTCAACAGAGACTTTCAAGGCTTCAGTTCAAGCAGCTTTTGATTCAGCTCAAGCTTCTTGTGAGAAGGGGACAGACATCAAGGCTGTTAGAGATGCTTTCAAAGACAGCTTGAAAACGGCTCGCGAAAAATTACAAAATGAAAATCAGAACAGAGAAAGAATAGGTGAAAATGTTTCAGCTGCGGCCAAAGTTCGAAATGAAATTCAAGAGAAAGCCAATCAAGCTTTCAAAACTACTCTGGGAAAAGCTATTCAAGATCTGAATGTTTATTTTTCTGATTCGAGCACAGAATAGTTAAAGAGTTTATTTTTGCCGTAATAAAAACCCGTCCCGCTAAGCGGGACGGGTTTTATTGATATTTAGGAATGCATTTCACTGTCTTGAGAAGAAACAGGATTTTCTTCAATTGTTGGCTCTGCAGGAGTTTCTGAGAAACTATCTTGAGCGATAGGTTCTTCTGGGACTTCTGGAGCACTTTCTTCTACTTTTTGTTCAACTTCTGGAGTATTTTCAACTGGAGTTTCAGGATTTTCATCCATCATAACGCCAGTTTCATCTTTTCCTCCGAAAAGCTTTTTAAGCCAATCAAACATAGCTTTTTTTTATTTATTAAAGAGGCTATCTTAATTATAGTTTTTTATCGGTTATAGTCAACAAAAGATTTGAGTTGAAGGGGAAATTTTTTGGTGATATAATATCATTATAAAATATAATCTATAAATATATGTCTAATAATCAATCACCTCTAGCTGACAGAATGAGACCCAAAAGAATTAGTGATTTTCAGGGACAGGAAAAAATAATTGGAGAAAAATCTTTTTTGAATCAGGCTATTAAAAAAGACGAAGTGCCTTCCCTAATTTTTTGGGGACCACCAGGGAGTGGAAAAACTACGCTAGCTCACATTTTGGCCAATGAAACCAAGTCTGAATTTATCTTTTTAAGTGCTGTGGAGAGCGGAGTCAAAAAGCTAAGAGAAATAATGGAAACAGCTAAAATTAATAAAAGATTTTCCAAAAAAACGATAGTTTTTATTGATGAAATTCATCGTTGGACCAAATCGCAACAAGATTCTTTGCTTTCCAACATAGAAAATGGTTGCATTACTTTGATTGGAGCCACTACTGAAAATCCTAGTTTCGAGTTAAATTCAGCCTTGCTTTCTCGAACGAGGGTTTTGGTTCTAGAAAGATTGAGTGAAGAAGATTTGAATAAAATAATGAAAACCGCTTTGGCGGATAAAGAAAATGGTCTGGGTAGAAAGAAAATAAAAATTCAAGAAAAAATAATTTTTAAGATAGCGCATTTCTCCAACGGTGATGCGAGAACCGCGCTCAATATTTTGGAAGCTTGTGCCAATGTAAGTTTTCAAATATCGGAAAAATTATTAAAAAATATTTTGCAAAAAAGTCATTTGCTCTATGATAAAAATGGAGAAGAACATTATAATATCATTTCTGCTTTACATAAATCCATGCGAGGAGGAGACGCTGACGCAGCTCTCTATTGGCTCTCTCGAATGCTAGAAGGGGGGGAAGACCCACTTTACATCGCTCGGCGCTTAGTGCGATTTGCTTCAGAAGATATTGGTTTGGCTAATAATACGGCCCTTATTCTAGCCAATGCTTGTTTTGATGCTTGTCACAAGATTGGAATGCCAGAGTGCGGGGTTGTTTTGGCTCAGTGTGCGACTTATCTCGCTAAATCGAAAAAAAGCATTGCTGTCTATCAAGGATATCAAGCAGCTCAAAAAGATGTCGAGCAATATGGAAACTTGCCAGTGCCGCTTCATTTAAGAAATGCTCCGACTAAATTAATGCAAGAACTTGATTATGGCAAAAATTATAAGTATACTCCAATGGAGGACAGTTCTAGCCAAGTTTATCTACCTCAAAAATTAAAAAATAAGAAATATTTACAATGAAAAAAATAAATTTAGCTGTAATTTTTGGGGGGCAAAGCTCCGAGCATGAAGTCTCCCTTTCTTCGGCTAGAGGAGTTATCGAGGCACTTGATCAAGAAAAATATAATTTGATTCCGATGGCTATCACTAAAAGTGGTAGCTGGCTTATTGGGAAAAAGGGAGATGACTATCTTGAGAAGTTTCAAGATAGAGCCGGAATTGAAAATGGCATAAGTCTGGAAGATTCAGAAATACTAGTTTCAGAAAATGACGAAAATCTATTCGATTATGTAAAGAAAAATAAACTCGACTTAGTTTTGCCAATTTTGCACGGTCCTTTTGGAGAAGATGGGAGAATTCAAGGATTACTAGATATGTTTGAAATTCCTTATGTTTTTTCAGGAGTGCTCGCTCATGCTTTGGCAATGAATAAATATAAAGCCAAGATTATTGCAAAAAATAACGGAGTGTTAGTCGCTAGAGATATGCTGATTGATGAAAAATATGATCTTGAAAGTATTTTGCAAGAATTTGATTTGCCACTAATTGTGAAACCGGTTGAGTCCGGTTCTTCAGTGGGAGTCTCTTTAGTTAGAAAAAAGGAAGAATTGGGAGTTGCCGTCGAAAAAGCGCTAGCAAAAAGTGATCAAGCTATTATTGAAGAATATATAAGAGGTAGAGAATTTACGGCTACATTAATAGGAGACAGAGATCCTGAAATGCTGGCAATTACAGAAATTATCCCTAAAATTTCTGACTTCTATGATTATAAAGCTAAATATGAGCAAGGAGGCAGTGAACATGTTTGTCCGGCTAAGATTCCAGAAAATATCGCTAAAGAAATAGAGGATCAGGCCACTAATGTTTATAGGGCTATCGGCTGTAGAGACTTGTCCCGAGCTGATTTTATTTGGAATGAAGAAAAAGGAGTTTATTTTATAGAAATTAACACTATCCCGGGCATGACTCCAACCAGTTTGGCTCCAGAAGCAGCTAAAAATTATGGTTTAAATTTCACTCAATTTTTAGATAAAATTATTAATTTAGCTCTAGAAAGAAAAAAATATGAAAGAAAATAAAATTCCTCAAAAGATACTCCTTGAAAAAGAAGAACTGAGACAAGAAGCCGGAGACAAATTTAGGCAATATATCGGAGCGGGTTTTGGGCTGGTGGCTGGTTTGGCTTGGAATGATGCCATCAAGAGTTCCATCGAATATCTTTTTCCGCTAGAAAAAAATTCTCTGACAGCTAAGTTTGCTTATGCTGTCTTGATGACTCTGGTGGTGGTAGTGATCGGACTTTCTTTAGCAAAACTTTTCAAGAAAAAAGATAAGTAGGTTAAAAAAATAAAGCATGCTAGAAATATATTATAAAAATATTAAAGATAAGCAGTTGGAAAAACTGCCAGAGTTTAAGGTCGGCGCTTGGATCAATGTCTATTCTCCTTCCAAAAAAGAATTATCCGTTTTGGAAAAAGTATTTTCTTTAGATAAAAGCTTACTTTTAGATGCGCTAGATCCCTTTGAAGTTCCTCGAATAGAGAGGGAGGGCGATGTAATTTATTTTTTCTCTCAAGTGCCTCAAAAAACTACTCAAGGGCTCTTCACTTTGCCGCTTCTTATCGCTATTGGTGAAGATTTTGTTTTAACTTTTTCTAGCGAAAAAATTAATCTTCTTGAGAGATTTAAGGGTAAGCAAGAAAATCTTAACACTACCCAAAGATCCAAATTTTTTGTTCAACTTTTTTCGGCCATTGATTCTGAATATGTAAATTTAGTCAATGCTATCAATAAGCAAGTTAGAATGTCAGGCGTTAGTGTCAACAGAATCAATAATAAAGATATTGTTAAGTTTTTTGATTTTGAGAAAAACCTTAATGATTATCTTTCGGTTCTTGTCCCAACTAATGCTATGTTGAACAAGATTCTTTCTGGCAACCAATTAAAACTATATGAAGAAGATAAAGATTTAGTAGAAGATCTTTTAATTAGCAATAGCCAATTAATTGAAGTTAGTCGGTCTAATTTAAAAAACATAGTCAATATTAGAGATGTATACTCAACTATTATGAGTCAGGATTTGAATAAGGTTATCAAGATTTTGACAGCCTTGACTATCATTTTGACTGTTCCAACAACAATATTTAGCTTGTATGGAATGAATGTCTCTTTGCCTCTAGCATCTTCTCCCTTGGCTTTTTGGATGGTTATTCTTTTGTCTCTTGGAATGATGTTTCTATTCTTTATAATTTTTATAAAAAATCGCTGGCTTTAAAAAAATGAACAATTTAGTTAATTGGGAACAAATAGAAAAATTTTTGCTGAAAGATGGAGTCGGAGTGATTCCTACTGATACCATTTACGGCCTAGTGGGCAAAGCTGAATCTCAAGAGGCAGTCGAAAAAATATATCAAATTAAAGGCAGAGACAGTCAGAAGCCATTGATTATTTTAATAAGTTCTCTTGAGGATTTAAAAAGATTTAACATCACTCTAGATAACAGACAGG
>Ga0180007_10006255_pt1 | contig 11700 bp, 7 predicted proteins | sample MM_PC_MetaG_FD_121122 | JGI IMG/M metagenome (GOLD analysis project Ga0180007, IMG submission 121122) | Groundwater microbial communities from the Aspo Hard Rock Laboratory (HRL) deep subsurface site, Sweden - MM_PC_MetaG | ecosystem: Environmental > Aquatic > Deep subsurface > Groundwater...
TCTAAAACCTCTTTTTCTGACATCTTTCGATTTACAATTCAAACATTTAATGGACATTTTCTTACCTCCTTTGATTAAAAAAACAAGACGGCTATATAAATGTGACGTTAACTATACAATATCAATAGTAAGTTATGTTTAAATAAAAGATAACATGTAGAATGCTATGAAAAAAGAGATATTGTTATGTTTGTTCCTGATTGTTTTGATGAGTGGGGTTGGGAGTGCTGAGAAAATTTATTCAGTTGAGAATAAATATCTCTCGGATGACTATTTTGAAGGAGAAGGAGAAAAGATGTTAGTATCGGAGACTACTTCTGGTGAAGAGTACTATCTTGAAAGCGGAGAACCAACTTGTCCTTATCCACGATGGTGTTATCATTATGGTTCTATTCATTATTGGGATAATTTTCAGAAAGTTTATGTTGGTAACTTTTCAATCTTTCATTATTGGGGCGCAGAGCTATGGCTTGCCGCTCCTGATGATTTGTTAGGAGATTTACACGTGGCTCGAGCTTATGGGGCGATTAATTTTACTATAAATGAAGATTATTATGAAGGAATTTTGGGAGGTATTTCAATAAAGGATTTTAGACGGTGGGACATAAACGATTCATTTGATTATCTTATCATGAATCGTAGCCTTAGATATGACCCTCTTTACTGGGAAATTGGATATACGTTCTTTGAAGAATTAACCAAGAATGGAAATGAAAAAGTTGATGGAAAAATAATTCTCGTAAGTGCTTTTGATGGAACTGATCCTCCAAAATATTATTATGAACACGGACTTTACTTAGAAGAGAATACGTACGAGCAACGCATCTCCTCCCTCGAATCCTGGCGAACCACAATCAACGACTGGAAAGACACAATAACAAATACTCTATCAAACATTACAGACTCAATAACTTCCCTCTTCACCACAACAGAAGACCATGAGGACTCAATAGATGACCACGAAACAAGAATCGTAACACTAGAAACCCAAACTCCTCCAGACTTTAATCTAAGCTTTAGCGAATATTGGAAATACCTTGACTTTAGAACAAAAGAAGATATCGCTTGTGGTTGGGGAGAAGATAACGAACTAAACTTATTCAAAATGCAAGACCTCGGAGCAAGTTGTGAGATAGACGGAGGAAGATGTAATTGTAAAGAGGTTAACGGGGAGTGCGACATTGAAGAACCATTATATTGTTATTCTTGGGAACTGCGGAGGAATGATATTAACTTAGAAATTAAGAATTTAGCCGGTGAAGATTTAACAATAGAAAGCATAGATGTTACAAACTGCGGGATTTATGATAGGGATTATAAACTAAGAGAAGGAAGAGATAGAACATTTAGAATAAGTTGTGCAGATGATAGTTTTACTGGTGGGGACGTTACAATTCAATACAAAACAGAAAGCGGAGAGTCGCTTAGTTCTACTGGGATTGTAGTGATATAATTATTTGTATATAATCTTTGAAAAAATAGCTTAAATTATAGCCAGCCCCCCATTAAATAATAAAATCAATCTGAATATGTTGTTTGGATTTGTGGATAATTATCCGGGGTTTTGGGGTAACTCGTGGTATATAAAGTATAAAATCCTTTAGAAAATAGTTTCACTTCCAACCAACTCATTAGATTAATAATAAAATCAATCGGACGTAATATTAATTGAGTTTTGGATAATATCGAATTAGTTGGAGTTGTGGGGCGGCGGGGTGACTTGTTCTTTCCTTAAATCTAATTTAATATTCGCCTCTTTCAACTGTGTAGTCATTCCTTTAACAGTTTTTCCATTTCATGAACATCTGTGAAAATGACGTTGCACTTTTTAATTTTTGTTTTGCTTTTCTCCCCGTCCAACGTTATAACAAAAGCTCTTTTTGGTTTGTATGTATCAATAAAAGAACGCAGGCCTTTAGGTATTTTGTGAGAGGTTAGTTTTACTTCAATTGGAATGATTTCTTTTTCTTTTTCAATAACAAAATCTACCTCTGCTTTTGATTTTGTTCTCCAATATTTCGGAGAAAATCCTAATTTTATTAATTCACTTACTACATAATTTTCAAAAAGTTGACCATCGAGATTAAATTCATTTGATATGATATTTCTTAATCCTGTATCAATGAAAAATATTTTTGGCTGCTTTACTATTTCCTTGAATTTATTTGTATAGAACGGCTGAATTCTTTTTATCAAATAACTTTTTTCCATAGCATTAATGTATCTCACTAAAGTTTGAAAAGAAATGTTAATTTTTTTTGACGCTTGTTCATAATTAAAAGTTCCCCCGATGCCATGAGAGATATATCTTACAACATTCTCCAAAGCATTTAGATCATTAATTGAAAAAGTTCTTGATATGTCTTTTAAAATCATTGTTTCATAAAGGCCTTTAAGAATTGTTTTTTTAATTTCAAAATCTTGCGTGGTTACAACTTTTGGATATCCCCCATAAATTGCATGTTCAGAAATATTTCTTTTAAGTATTTTCGCTGTGAACTCTTTTTGTTTTTTGGACATCATGAATTCATTTAATGAAAAGGGATATAATCTCATTATAGAAACTCTCCCAACAAGATAAGATAAAACCTCCTTGCTCAAAAGTATTTCTGATGAAGATGTAATCCAAAGCTTTCTACCGATGTCTGCGAGATACTTTAATTTCCCGCCTGAGTCTTTACAATATTGGACTTCGTCAAGGATAGAAACATTGCGTCCTTCAATGTATTGATTTTCAAATTTTTTTATATCTTCTTCAAACAATTCTTTGACATCTGGATCATCAAATAAAAGATATGATGAATTTTTTTCTTTTGCCTGTTCTTTCAAAAAAGTTGTTTTACCCGCCTGCCTTGCTCCGACTAACGCAATGATTGAAATTGCATTTGCTATTTTTTCAAACTTTTCTTTGATCTGCCTTTCTATGTACATATTGGAGAGAGTGTTTTCTCCTTTATAAATTTTACTATTCCTTAACTGGAGTTTAGGAATAGTTATACTAAAAGTGAAGTGGAGTTTAGGAATGATTTTTAGTTATTTTTGACATCCAATTTAATATTCGCTTCCTTCAACTGGGCTTCGTTGACTTCTGACGGGGCGTCCATCATTAAGTCCCTTGCATCCTTGTTCTTTGGAAAAGCGATGACGTCTCTGATTGAATCAGAGTTTGTCATTATTTGGATTATTCTGTCTAAGCCGAATGCGATTCCGCCGTGCGGTGGTGCTCCATACGACAAAGCACTCAACAAAAATCCAAACTTCTCCTGAGCTTCTTTTTCTGAGATGCCGAGAGTTTTGAAAACTTTGTTTTGGGTTTCAGCGTCGTGGATTCTTATTGAACCTCCACCGATTTCACTTCCGTTTAGGACGAGGTCGTAGGCCTTTGATTTCATTTTTTCTGGTTTTGAAAAGTCAGCGTTGTCTTCTGGAGAGGTGAATGGGTGATGTGTTGCGTAAAATCTTTTGTCGTCTTTGTTGTATTCAAACATTGGGAAATCAACGACCCAGACAAAGGAATATTCTTCCTTGTTTTTTCTTGTGTCTGGAGAATCTGTTTCGTATCTTTTCATGGCTTGTTCGTAAGTTATTTTTGGGAAAGGGGTTTTGATGTTGATGTTGAGCGCTTGTTTGAAAATAAATTTGAATAAGTTCTCTATTTCTTTTAGCAAGTCTTCTTGTTCGATGAAGGACATTTCAATATCTAACTGAGTAAATTCTGGTTGGCGGTCTGCTCGTAGGTCTTCGTCTCTGAAGCATCTGGCGATTTGATAATATTTGTCGTAGTTTGCTATCATTGTTAGTTGTTTGAAGATTTGAGGAGATTGGGGGAGAGCAAAGAATTTTCCAGGGTTGACTCGGCTTGGGACAATGTAGTCGCGTGCGCCTTCTGGTGTTGACTTTCCGAGGATTGGCGTTTCCAAGTAGATGAATCCTTTTTTGTCCATGTAATCCATTATCGACTTGTAGAGTTTGTGGCGAAGGAGAAGTTTTTCTTGGAGTTCTTCTCTTCTGAGGTCGAGGAATCTGTATTTTAGTCTTAAGTCTTCGTCAATGTTTTCGTTCTTTGCGTCGAATGGCATTGGAGGACTTTCGTTGAATATTTTTATTTTTTCAGCTAAAACTTCAATGTCTCCTGTTGGGAGGTTTTTGTTTTTGTCTTTTCTTTCAACGACTTTTCCTTTGATTTGGATGCAGTATTCTTGTTTAAGTTCTGTTTTCTCTTTTAAGATAACTTGGGTTTTGCCGTAGCGGTCGCGTAAATCTAAGAAGGTTATTTTTCCGAATTGTCTTATTGTGTCGACCCAGCCGCAGAGCGTGACTTTTTCGCCAATGTCTTTTTTGCAGAGTTCGCCGCAGGTGTTGGTGCGTAACATGTTAAAGTGAGAACAAAGAGGTTTTTATTTGTTTTTGTTAGAGGATATATTTGGAAACAGGATATGTTGATTTGATTTATGGATAATTATTCAGGTTAGTTAAGTTGTGACGGGTTGGGTGACTTGTAGTGTATAATTTTTGAAAAAATAGCGGTAATAATTTCCTCCACCCCCCATTAAATAATAAAATCAATCAAGAGCATAATGTTATTGGATTTGTGGATAATTATTTAGTTGGTTGGGGTGGGTAACTTGCGGTATATAAATTATAAAATCCTTTAGAAAATAGTTTCACTTTCAACCAACTCATTAGATTAATAATAAAACCAATCGATGTAACATTAATTGAGTTTTGGATAATATCGGATTAGTTGGATTTATGGATAACTGTTGGGCTGGTGGGGTAACTTGTTGTGATAACAAATTATCTCAATAATCTTTATAATCCCTCCGAACCCACAATGAGCAATGTCTTACAATAGTCAAATACAATTAGTGAGCACTGGGCTTTGCAGGGGAGAAATAGAAGTTACAAACGAAGAGTTAGAAAAGAATGAATGGGCAAAGTATAGAACAGACGGCACTTCGGATGGAGAAAAAAGAAAAACGTCTGCTGAGGATATATTTAGGCGTTTGGGAATTAAATCGCGTCCAATTGCTTCTTCAAAACAAACTCTTACTTCAATGTTTAACGACGCATTTGACGATGCGCTGCAGCAAGCTGGAAGGCAGGGAGTTACAGATGTTGAAGGAAATGTTTTAGCGCTTTGGGCAGGAACAACAACAGAACCGAGGACAATTCCTAATTTTTTAGATGAAGTTTGCGACCATGCAGGTTTGCACCCAAACCACCAAAGAGAACTTATCTCACAAGCTTGCGCAGGTTTTAATCATGGAATTAATCGGCTTAGTGTATATGCAGAGGAAAACCCTCGGTTTGAAGGGTATGCAGCAATCGGAGCGGCGGAGATAATTCCAGACATGTGGGCAAAAAATAATTTTGATAGAGTTTTATTTGGGGATGTCAGCGGCGTAGCGATATTCAAAGTCACACCGCGTCCTAATTTGAGGTTAGAGGAGAGAGGAGTTGTAGGATGTGTTAATTCTCACACTCTGGACACAAAAGGAGAAATAGAGATAATCAGACTTGATGGAACTCTTTACATGGATGGAAAGAAAGTTATGCAACACGCGCCGAGGGCGATGATAGAAACTTTCAAAAAATCTGTTGCACTTGCTGGTTTGGGCGTAAGAGATATAAACCAACTTATTTTTCATTCAGGCAGCAAACACATGCACAGCAAAATGGAAAGTTCTATGGTGAGAATTTACGGAGATGATTTTGATGCAACAGTGCAGCTTCCAACGTATATTGAAGATTCTGGAAATAACGGCGCGTCTTCAACTGTGAATACATTGCATCGTCAACTGCGAGGTGGGAAAATTTCTAGGAGGGATGTAGTTTATCTCGGTGCAATTGGAATGGGATATTACGAGGCGGGTTTAATTTTGAGAAACTTTCTTTTGGAGAATTAAATCACATAAATTCTTAAATAAAGAAAAGATATTGAGAAAAAATGTTAGAGGACTATGAATCACCCCAAACAGGCGAGGGCAAATGCGGTCATAGTTATGTTATAACTCTTGACCATCTTCCCATCAGAAAACAGGCAGAATTCCTAAAAAGAAGAGGCGTCACAAACAGGCAAGAAAGAAGAGAAGCAATAGAATCAATAGAAGAACGCTCGAGATATTTTTCCCTCACCCCTCAAGAAAACGATTGGTATCATGATTATCATAAAAAAGAAAAACGAAGAGCGAGAGATGACGATGATGAGATGATGGTCCCATTCAACAAATTCTTCCTAACAGTTTGTCCAATCACAGGAATCACTACATCAATCTGCACAGGGCAATTGCGATGGATACCCATTGGGATTGCAGCAGGAATAGCAATTCCATTCATACAACAAACAATGAGAGATATTGGTTATGCTATGGAAAATGATTCAGAAATTTTTGATTATGAGTGGTAGTCTTTTTTAACCCTCAATAATCTTCTCAATAATCTCCATCGCTTTCTTTGCATCAACTTTCCCCTTGAGCTTCGCCATGACGATGCCCATGTAGGCGTTTGGGCGAAGGCCTGGTGTTTCCTTGACTATCTTTGCGATTTCTTCCTCAACTTCGTCTGCAGAGAATTTTTCAACTTTGATTGCTTGTTCGAATTTTTCGCCCTTGGATAGTTTTTCCATAACCTTTTTTACGTCGGATTTTTCTATTTTGTTTTCTTTGAGAGCTTCAAGGATTTTTTCTAAGTTGGCTTCTGAGAGCTTTTTCGCAGGCTGCCAGAGAGTTATCATTTTTGCAATGAGGGGCGCGTCTTTGTCGTAAATTTTTGTTAGTGTTTGGAACTGGTCTAAATCTTCTAAGACAAGGTTTATTAGTTCGTTGTTAAGGCCTTTCTTTTTTAGTTCGTCCTTTATGTCTGATTTTAATTTTGGAAGCGAGCTTTTTATTTCATTGATTTTTTCTCTGGAGATTTTTAATAACGGGAGGTCTGTTTCTGGATACATTCTTGCGCCGCCGGGCAACGGTCTTAGGAACTTTGTTGTTGCGTCGGGGTTTGCGCCGCGGACTTCATTCTTTAGTTCTTTCTTTTCTTTTAGGTTGTTCTGCTGTCTTTGAATTTCTTTTTCAACAACAGCGACGAAGGTTTTTGGGTCTTGGAAGCCCTTGATTTCTGCGCGAGGATAGCCTTTAATGCTGACGTTGATGTCTTGCCTAATTGTTCCGATGCCGCGCTTGACTTTGCAGGCACGGAGGATGTCGCCGATTTGGAGTGCGACTTCTTTGGTTTGTTCTGGGGTTTCAATGTCTGGAGCTGTGACAATTTCAACAAGCGGGATTCCTAATCTGTCTAATTTGTAAGTTACTTTTTTTTCGTCTTTGGAAATTGTGCGAGCTGCGTCTTCTTCAAGGTAAACATACCAAATTCCGACTTTGCCAGAGCTTGTTTCAATATAGCCGTCTTTTGCAATCAAAACTGTGCGCTGAAAACCAGAAGTGTTTGAACCGTTGATGACGGTTTTTCTCATGATTTGGCTGACTGGAACTATTTCGCAGTTTAATAATAAAGAAATTTGAAGGGCAATGTCAAGGGCTTCTTTGTTTAGCTGATGAGGCGGTTCTTCGTCCAGTTCCACCAAGCAAGTTGTGTCTTTGTATCCTTGGTAGATAAATTCTTTGTCAAGTGATTTTTCATATTCAACCGCTGTGTCGACTTCGCCGGTTTCTCCTGCAACTTTGTGGAGTTTTCTTTTTACTTCAAAATCTGGTTTGTCTTTTCTCAAATAAGACGGACAATGACAAAACAATTTTCCTGTATCGAGCTGTTGATGAATTTCCAGTCCAGTTTTTAGTTTAATTTTTTTGTAGTCCATTCAGTTAAGAAAGGAAAGAGATTATTAAATTTATTGAATTTGAAGCTCTGTCCGGAGTTCGGTTGTTTTGATTTTTCAGATTCATCCTTATAGCTTTTTCTACGAAGAAAAACCCGCCCTCACCCATTCCCACCTCCCAATTAGATAGTGAAATCGCAAACTCCGGACAGAGCTTTTGTTGGAAGAGTGATACAACTGGAAGAATAGCTGATTATTTTTCCTTTATGTTTTCAAAATTAGTGATAATGATTATGTAAAAAATGTTTGTGGGCGAGCATGTTACGTGTGGATTATTGGGTTATGATTAATACATGTGTGGCTGCGAGGAAGGGCGAGAGTTGGTGGGTAAATAATTTTACTATTTTGATTTTGCAGTATCTCCGCACGGGAATTTTTTAGGACGTTTTGCTTCCCACCCAACTCCCCGAGACAGTTCTTATTTTGTTGTTTTTTACTAAACTGTCTCGGCTCGCCCGCCTTTTGGTCCAAATCGCGCACTGTTTCCGACGCTGAATTTTTTTTGTGCACGATTTGGGAAATTTGCTGCAAAACGCCCAGATTATACTTTAGCTTGTGCGGAGATACTGTCTCTAAAGATAACTTTAAATATATCGTTCTTGTCAATATAAAAAGAGGAAATATGAAGTTACTTAAAATTTTTGGTTTTGTTTTGGTTTTAGTAATTGTTTTGCAGTTGGGTTTTGTTAGTGCAGTTTATAATGCAGGAGTTTTTGTTATAGATGCTGACACAAATGAAGGGATAGGCGGAGCAAGCGTGACTTTGACAATCCCGAGCATAGGCACGAGTTTTCCTTTGACAACTGGTTCTGACGGCTACACAGAATATGTCGTAGTGCCGTATCCTGCAAGCTTGATATTTAAAGTCGAAGCCAGTGCAGATGGTTATGTTTCCGGGCAATTAATAAATCAAGAGTTCGAACAGTTTGATTATACTACCACTTTTCAGATTTCTTTAAATCCAGGGAGCAGTTCAGGGAAATATGTTGTTAATGAGAAATTAGTAATTGCTCCAGCAGAATGCGGGGCTGGGTATGTGCAAAGAGCAGAGTTTACGGATTGGCTTTCTCAGACTGTTAGACATTGCGTGAAATCTGTTGAATCTTTTGTCGCAGGAGATACTTATGTTAATAACTCTTATTTAGAAATTGATAGTGGTATTGAGACTGAGCGCTGCAGCAAAGGTGGGGAGAGATTTGTTTGGTTTCGTAGCAGCGGAGGCACGGTTTATCTTTGTGTTGAGACAAATGCAGTAAATGATTTAAGCACAGAGCAGATTGTTCTTGATTCTGTTATTGCTGAAAGTTGTCCAAATTCAGATTATAGGTCGGGGGATTTATTTTATTTGAGCGGTGGTGCTTCTATTAAACACTGCGCGAAAATTCTTAACCTTCCACAAGAAGAACCAACAGGTGGCTGTATTCTAAGTAACTTGCGATGGGTTGATGGAGATAGGAATACAATTACAGAAGCAGTTGGAAATGAAGAGGGAAGGAAGCCGGGTGATGAGGTTTATCTTGGGCTGGATGTGACTGCTTCATGCGCAGGAGAAAGTATTTCTTTTGAAATTTACGAGGGAACTGATTCTAATTGGTGGACAACACCTCATGCTGGTCCGTTTACTGGGGAGTTTGATTATTACTTTTTTTACTCTCAATGGCTGCCAGATTGGTTTGATAGTTCTGCGCCAGGTTCAGATACAGAAGAATTAATTTATGTTTTTAAGGCAAAGGTTGGAGATGTGGAAAAGATTTCTCCTTCTCTGACAGTTACTCGCCCTGAAGAATGTCCTGACGGAGATTGTTCTGATTTATGTCAGGATGATGAAGAATGTGAAACTGACGAAAAGCCGCATTGTTATTTAGATGCGAAAAGATGTGTTGAATGTTTTGAAGACGTGCATTGCGCTTATTTGGGGGATGGAGCTGTATGTTCAGAAAAATTGTGTGTTGCACCTGCTGGAGATTGCGCATTGTCTAATCCTGCTTGGTTGGGAGAAAGTGGAAATATTTATACTGGAGACGCAGTTAGGGCTTGGGATAAAGACAATCCAGAGATGAGACCTGGTGAGACGGTTAAATTAATTGTGGAAAGAACGCAGGGTTGTTTAGGGAAGGATGTATTCTTTGAAATTTATGAAGATGACTTGGTTTTTGATGACTTAAGAAATGTTTTGACACGAGGGTTAAAAGTTGGAATAGCTTGGGAACCAGAATGGATTGAGAGTTTTTGGGAAGGAATTTTTGAGGGGGGAAGTTTAGAGTATTATTTTATTGCCAAAGTTGATGGAGAAGATATTCAATCAAGCAAATCATCTTTGTTAAAGGTGAAAGCTCCAGAACCAAGGGAGTGCGCAGAAGATGGGCAAGTTAGTAATTGTGATAGCGGGAAAGTTTGCGAGAAGGGAATATGTGTTTCTTATGTTTGTGGTTTCGGTGCACCTTGCGGTGGTGGGGAAGTTTGTGACGATGGAGTTTGCGTTGCGTCTTCTACTCCGCCTGTTGATGGGACAGAGCCAGAGCAAGATTGCGTAAGAGAAAAGTACCCTTTGTCTTTTGAAGGTAAAACTCCTAACGAGCGTTGTAAGGAAGATTTAGGGGAAGAATATCATTGCAGCGAAGAAGAGCTTCCTGCCTGCACTGGATTTGGCCAGATTTGGCCTTGGGAATGGGGAGTTTGCAATAATCCGGGTTGTGATGAAACTTATGCTGGAGTTGACCTGATGATTACCTGCTGTAAGGGCGGTGCAACAGTTAGTAATGAAAGCGGTGATTCTGGGGAAGAAGATTCAGGCGGGGATTCTGAAGAAGAAATTGCAGCACTTAATGAAACAGCTGCTTTGAATAAAGAGTTAGGAGATGAACTCGCAGGGTATTTGAAAACAAGAGAGCGTGGAACAGCGTTTAATTTGCAGTTTAGATATTCAAGCGAATTAGGAAAGTTTGTTTTAGAACCTGAGTTTCAAACAGCTCTTTTCGAGTATATTGAATTTAGAAATCCTGGGATGGCGAGAAATGTTCTTAATAATTTGAAAGAAAACCTTTGTTCGCAATTGAATTGTCCGACTATTTCTCTTGGTTCTCAGCAATTCAGCTTTTCTGAAAGTGCTGTTGTGAGCAAGGCGACAGGCGATGCTTTGAAGGTGTACTTTAATGAGCCAGGACATGATTCTAATATGGTCGGATTGATTGGTGATGTTGACGCAACGCATCAAGTTTATATTTTTAGTCCTGGAGTGCAAAGTTCAGTTTTAAGAAGTTTGAAAATTGTAGATACTGGCAGAGGATTGAATTTGATTAAGGAAATGGAGTTGAATTTGTGTTCTAAGAGAGATGAGTGTTGATTTATTGGGGGAAACAATTATCGCATAAATCTCTACAGGTTGGTGGGTTGATTGGATTCATTAAATACTCCTCAGTTAACTATAAATTCTAATTCCTGATTTTATGATTAAATACACAAACATCAATAAAAACCAATTAGTCATGGTGGTCGGTCTGGTTTATGAGATAATCATTTTGAGGTTGGGCGTTTAAGAATATTTTTATTTAAACTAAAATGAGAAGACAGCTTTACAGTTACTCCTTAGCCTGTGCGATTGAGCCGTTCATTTTTCAGTGGGCGCGTCGTGTGTTCTTTTTGAGTTACAGTTAATCACTTTTGAGGTATTTGGTATATAAACTCTGTTAGGTGGTGAAATACTTTTTGTCGCGCGTGGTGTTTATTTAAAGAACTTTGTTTTGTCTTGACATCGCCAGTTAAACTTAAATGCTGAATCTTTCAGTTGTGTTCAACAACTGAAAGGAGGCCTAGATTGAAATGAAAGGAAACGTAAGTTTTTCTTTTGGGCCTATTGCTTTGATAAA
>Ga0180007_10006257_pt1 | contig 11698 bp, 9 predicted proteins | sample MM_PC_MetaG_FD_121122 | JGI IMG/M metagenome (GOLD analysis project Ga0180007, IMG submission 121122) | Groundwater microbial communities from the Aspo Hard Rock Laboratory (HRL) deep subsurface site, Sweden - MM_PC_MetaG | ecosystem: Environmental > Aquatic > Deep subsurface > Groundwater...
AGAGCTCCCAACAGGAGTGTCCAATACGGGCCTACATCTCCCATCATCCGACCCAGCAAGACACAGACGAAACCAATTATGGCGATGGTAATAAAAAGGCCACTGGTGAAAATCAGGGCATAGGGAATGGCATCCCGCCCCTTGAGGATTGTGTTCTGTCCACCCACATAGCCTATAATAAGCGGGATGGATGCCATGTGACAGGGACTGAACAAGACACTGACCATTCCCCAGCTGAAACAGCCAACGGCTGCAGCTAAAAGTCCGCCTGTCATCCACGAGTTAATGGCGAGAAAAAGAGTATCAAGCATAGAGTCCCTCCATCAAAGATCAACGGTTCTCATACAGTATTACCAGAAAGCAGTAGCGCCTGAAAAATCCGCAGAAAAATAAGATGCGGACACGACTCACGGAAAACTGCATTGCCAACTCGCAACCCTTAGATTGCAAGTAACATATCGAGCTGTTTTCTGATTGCTTGTTCGTCCATAAAACCGACATGGCGAGATATCTCTTTGCCAGCTTTATCAAAGAAAATCTGGGTGGGAATAACCCTTATCCCATATTCTTTGGCCTGATCAGGATCTTTCCATACATCGAGAAAAACAATGGCGGCTTTCCCATTATACTCGGATTCCAACTTCTTAAGAATCGGAGCCATTAATTTACAGGGAACACATTTGTCGGCCCCGAGGTCCACCATGGTTACCATGTTTTTTCTTGGGATTTCATTCTCTTCTGCGGCCTGGGCCGTAAAGGACATCAAAAGCAGAATGACAAGCAACAAAACCGAAAAAATACTTTTATAGAGATAACGATACAACATAGTATCACTTCCTTTAAATGTGGAGTTAGTCACCAATTTCAAACATTAATATTTTGGCACAAACTGGAGAGCAACACGGACAAGTAGAAACAAGTCTACCACTATTGGCAATTCAAACAGCATCCTGTTGTTCTTATGATTTCAACCAGCTTTCGACCTCTGACTGCTTTGGGATATTTCCTATGCATTTCACCTCACCGTCAATGATTACAGCCGGGGTTGAAAAAATACCCAATCTGGCAATTTCCTGAAAATCTGTAATTTTGCTGATTGTCACGTCAACACCTTTTGCAGCAACAGCAGCCTCAACAATTTTTTGTGTTTTTTCACAAGAGGCACATCCCGGTCCGCATACTTTAATCTCCATGTTTTCTTCCTCTTTTTTTATTATGTATAAAATAAAACTAACCTGTAAGGAAACAGATTCAAATAATCAGGTTAAACAGAAAGCCGGTAAACAAGATCCCGCCTCCGACCACTCCGATGAAGACAGCTATCAATTTTGGCTTAAGCACCTTCCGAAGAATAACCATTTCCGGCAAAGACAAAGCAATAACACTCATCATAAACGCCAGCACTGTGCCCAGTGCTGCCCCTTTGCCAAGGAGTGCCTCAACCACCGGCACGATACCAGCAGCATTGGAATACATTGGGATACCAACCACAACAGCGACAGGCACTGACCACCAGGCATCTTTACCCATGACGGATGCCATAAAAGTTTCCGGCACATAACCGTGGATCATGGCTCCGACAGCGATTCCTGCAACCACGTAAACCCATACCTTGCCGACGATATCACGCACGGCCTCCCAGCCACGATCAATCCGATCGGCCCAACTGAGTTTTTCTTCAATCACCACAGCTGCACCTGCCCGCAGTTCCTGAACCCAGTCTTCAATAAGGTGTTCAAGTTTCAATCGACCAATAACCCAACCTGCCCCCATGGCAATGGCGAGTCCTGTCCCCAGATAAATCGCGGCAACCTTCCATCCTAAAAGACCGTACAACAGAACCAGGGCAATCTCATTGACCATGGGTGCTGCAATGAGAAATGAAAAAGTCACGCCCAATGGCACTCCCGCCTGGACAAATCCGAGGAAAAGCGGCACGGCAGAACAGGAACAGAACGGTGTGACGATACCAAGCAAAGCGGCCATTACATTACCTGCAGTCTCCCGTTTACCTGCCAGAACTTTCCGGGTTCGCTCCTGAGTAAAAAAAGAGCGCAACATCCCAACCACAAAGACAATAAGGGTGAGAAGCATCATAACCTTGGGAGTATCATAGGCAAAGAACTGTATTGCCTCACCCAGATGGCTGCCCTTTTCGAAACCAAACAGGCCATAGGAAAAATAATGGGAGAAAGGAAGCAGCTGTGTATAGACTATATACCAGGTGGTAAGGCCAAGCAGGCCAAGGCCCAACTGTTGCGCTGTCATTTTTCTTTTGTTTGCACCGGTACTGACGTCACAACAATCACCACCATCAGCACAGTTCTTTATTGATTTTATTGGTTCCATAAGTAGTATTCCTTAAACGCCCTTCCATTCAAATCATGCTGCACAGCTTCGCTCCCTGTCGATCTGAGGCAGCCTGGCCATCATTTCCTGCAACTGCGGCTCATCAACAAGCCAGCTTTTGAGGTTTTTGAGCATCACTCTCGCATAGTCCGACTCTTCACCTTTGGTCAGCCGATAAATAAACCAGGAACCTTCCTTGCGGTAGTCAACCAGACCAGCCTCTTCCAACACTTTCAGGTGCTTGGAGACTGTCGATTGAGCCAGCCCGATTAAATCCTGCAACTCACAAACGCAGAGTTCTTTAACACCAAGCATCTTAATGATCCTGACTCGATTGGGATCGGACAGGGCCTTCATAACACGAACAAATTGTTTCATAGCAGCCTTCCTCCTTTCATGCTCATATTACCATATGGCGATACGTGACATAGTAGGAGGAGGGTTGCATAAAGTCAAGTATGAATTCTATCAGGAAAATAACAAAGCTACGGTTCCTTCTCAGATACCGGGCTCCTTTTGTCTCGGAGTGCTGCGGATGGGTGAAACAGTGACGACGAAAAGACTGGGCCTGTTCCTTTAGCTCTATGGCTGGGCCATGCCAGTCAGGGACCAAGGCACGGATGGTGGTTCATGCGTTTTTCGGCAGACTTTGTGTAAGGATATTTCTTTGGATCTATCGCCCTTTTGAATGGGTAAAAGTTGCTATTCAGCAGTCAAATTAATTTTGATTAAATTTCCTGACAACTAGCAAGGACCCTTCTTACTGTAATGAATGACTCGTGGCTAACTTGGCCTTTGACTTTGGCAATGCACTGATAATAGAAAGACATAGTGCCGAAAAATACGGCAAAGATTGGACCAGCAACATCATTATCCAAAGAATAATATCCCAGGTATCTATTGATATTGTGTAATAGAGTGCGCCAGCAGCAAGCCATAACGCCAACATAAACAATGTCTCTTCAGATACAGTGCCAATTGCTTTCACAAAGGCCATTGATTTTTCCATTTTAGGTGTCCGCAAAAAAGGCCGGCCATCAGTGAAGAGCCCCAGCCACATAGCCTTGGCGATTGTATGTGATAATGCGAGACCGGAAAATGCTGCAGCAACAGTTTCTCCTACTGAGGTGACGATGTGCACACCACGGTACAGATAAATCACCTTGGCAATTTTAAAAACAAATAAACTTAGCGGTAATATTGAAAAGATCACCAAGGGTGGATCGACTTGTTGGGGTAGGACAATCATCGCCAAAGACCAGCCTAATGCCGCAAAATTGAAAATCAGATTGATACCGTCAGCAATCCAGGGCAGCCAGCCGGCTATAAAGTGATATCGTTGTCCAACAGTTAAGTTATGACTTGCCCTCCCCATTAATTCTCCTGCATGGTGCCGTAAAATCTGCATGGCACCATAAGCCCAGCGAAAACGCTGATTTTTATAATCAAGAAAACTATCTGGCATCAATCCCTTGCCATAACTCCTGGATGTATAAACAGCTTGATAACCTGCTGAAAAAATCATCAGACCCAATTCTGCATCTTCGGTGATAGTGCGTTCACTCCAACCGCCAACTTCTTCCAGGCACGAACGTCGTACCATGGTCATGGTCCCGTGTTGGATGATTGCATTACGCTCATTGCGTGTAATCATACCAATATGAAAAAACCCTCGATATTCAGCAAAGCAGATGGTCTTAAAGAGTGTTTCGTTCGAATCTCGGTAGTCTTGGGGTGCTTGAACAATTGCGACATCAGCTTGTGTAAATTGTGGCACCAGTTCTCGCAACCATGTCGGCACAACACAATAATCACTATCGATAACAGCAATAATTGTTGCATCAGGCGCTGTCTCTTTCAAGGCAAAGTTTAATGCCCCTGCTTTAAAACCGGCTAGCGGCGACTTATGAAAAAACCGGAATTTCTCTCCCAGTATGGAGCAGTGTTTTTCCAAGGGTTGCCAAATCTCAGCATCCTTTGTGTTGTTATCAATAACGATTACTTCATAACGCGGATAATCCAGTGCCGCCAAGGCATCCAATGTTTTAATCAACATATCAGGTGGCTCGTTATAGGCCGGGACATGAATTGACACCATGGGAAGATCCGCATCACTAACGTCTACTGCTTTTAATTCACGGCGACGGCCTTTCACCCATAAGGCTTCAGCCCATTCATGCGCTTCAATCAGCAACACGATAATGACCCCAATCATACCCAGCATCATCAAAATGCCGACGACAAGAGCTCCAGTAGTCATATATTGCCGTGAATAGTCATATGCAATCCAGACGACAACTGTAGTCAACACATAGGCAACCATGGCAAGAAAACTACGGCCACGGCGATTTAATGTATTTGCATCAATCAAGAGCAGGGCAAAAACAATGGCCGCAATAATAACTGAAATTATGGCTAACATCTGCCATTGCGGCAAGCCTACAATAGGTTTTATAAATTCAAATTTGGCATTACGTTCAGCATCATAGACGCCCCAATAAGCACCAACAGAACCCTCACTCACCCGTTTCCATGGTTGATCAAAAGCCTCCATTAAATAGTAGGTGTACTTTTCTTGCTCGGCCCGGTGTAAAAAGCGTCGCAAAAAAATTGCCTGCCATGCCTCATTGGCAGTTGCTGACTTAATGGTTCTGCCATTACTGGGCCAACCTACTTCAGCTATTACTATCGGTTTACCCGGGAAAAGTTGTTTCAATTGATTCATACGTTCTACGATGTAATCAACCGCAACTTCATTACCTACTCCTTCCCAGTAAGGCAACATATGAACGGCAAGATAGTCAACATGCTGCGCCAGTTCAGGGTGTTTAACCCACACATGCCATGGTTCTGCTGTGCTGACAGGCATACCAACTTGACTACGAACATGATCAAGATACTTGCACAACCGCTCAATGGAAATCTCTTTTCTGAGTAGAACCTCGTTACCCACCACAACGCGAACGACATTTTTCCGGTTTTTATCAGCTATAGAAATCAGATTTTCAATTTCTATAAGATTTTTCTCTAATCTACTATCTAGCCAGGCCCCTAACGCAACGTTAAGACCATGCTTCCGTGCCAGGACAGGAACCTGAGCAAGAGTCCCTTCTACAGTGTACGTGCGTATGGAATGAGTTTTACCCGAGAGCAGAGCCACATCCTGCTCAATTTCTTCAACCGTCGGCTGTATTCCTGTTGACGGATTATGATCTAAACGCATCGGCGAAAAAGAAAATCCTTGAATCGTCTCTGGCCACATTGGTTCAACTTCCGGCCTATTCATAAAGGCCCACAAGCTATAAGTGACGGTAGCAACGAGTACAGCAATAAAAATATTAATTCGCATCATTGCAGGTGTTGCTCCAAAATGTATTCAAAATTAAGCATAACGCTAAACCAGCCACCAATCAGATTAAGACAATTGATTACCAACATCCTTTTTTTGTGATACAGCCTTGAATTCAACGTGTCAATGCAACTCTTCCATGTCGGCAAGAGAAGTAAGCTGTGATGATATGAGCTTTCTCATAGACCAAAGCAAGATGAACACATACGAAAGACTGCGCTAAACTCCACAACAGCTCAAAAATGTCTGGGTTTTACACCTTAAAAACCGGTTCCACAAATACTAAGCTTTTATCTCTGCCGAGACAGCACAAAACCACCAAGATGCAGAGCGCCTTTGCAAAGACGATGGCATCTAGACAGTCATTTGTCTTACCAGGAATATTGCAGGAAATGCCGTGGCTGGAAAATCGCCGGGGCCGAATCACAAAAACAGCATGTTATGGACACCTTTAAAGATGAAAAAAGCTATGGAAGGGACAAGAAACAACTTACATTTGACATGACAGCAACCACCTAAAGAAGCAGTGGCCGTCAGATCTGGTCTGAACCGCTCCATTCCTCCAGATTCAAAAATGCCTTTTCACCTCCGACACCCCCGAATCGCCTGACTGAAGCGCCCTCGAGAATAAACTGAGCCGTGACACTCGCTCTTCCGGCAGCAGGCATCCGAAACAGGGTATACAATAAAAAAGCATCCCCTTTTTCATTAAACAATAGTCTTTTCTTCTACTTCCACCAAAGTGCCGGCGCCCAAGGACACTTCCATGGCCCGGACTGGACAGACCGGAACACAAAGGGAACATCCAGTACATTTTTCCGGATCAAAAACCACCGTCATTTCGGGGCGCTGTATTGCCAGCGCCCCCACAGGACAGATGCCGGTACAGGCCCCGCACTGAAAACATTTTTCATCGTCCCTGCGAATGGAAGCCGCCAGACGCTCCACTTTGACCCCAAAGGACTTCAGAAATTCCAACCCTGAGTTGACTTTATCCTTGATTCCTTTTAATTCCAGAATCATTAGTCCTTCCCGCTGAGGCAGGATATCGGCCTTCAGGATATTGAATTCAACGTCGTACTGTTTGACAAGTTGGTAGATAATGGGCTCATTGCTGGTCTCTTTTGGAAAGCGCAATATATAAATTCGTGTAGACATCACACACCTCTTGTATAGGTTTATCTCAAGGTCAGAGACACCACTCCGGCTCAATGGCAACGACATTCTACGTTGGAAACGAAATGATGTGCAGATGGGTTTGAGGTTACAAAACCCAACATATCTTTAAGCCTTTCTGCTGTCACTTCTTGCAGTTGCGTTAGGAACAGGCTATAGCCCTCGCTCTCGAATATGCTGACCCACCTGCATCAACAACTGCTGCAGAGGAGCATTGGTATCAAGTTCTATCACCTGTTCCTGTTCCAGATCAGTTACAGGTTGAAAACGTTTTCTCTGCGCAAGATATATCTCCCAGCGCCCATCAGAAACAGCATGGGAATCCATGGCCCGCTGCTTCAATCGCTCTTTTACCACATCTTCACTGCAGGTGCAGTGGACAAAAAGGACATCTACGCGACCGGAAAAACGGTCTCGCAAGAGCTCTCTCTCTCTTGCAGACTGATACGATCCATCCAGGACCACACAGGCCTGAGCATCTTCCCGAAAATGCGTATCAGCACGATCAAGCAAAGCATCATAGGTACGCCTGCTAAAGGCAGGGGTATAAATCCCCTGGTCCACCCCTGCCTGCTGACTGGTCTGAGGCGTTATCCCGGCCAGCTCTTTGCGAACCCTGTCTGAATTATAATACGGCAGCCCGTATTGCTGTGCCCAGGCGGAGGCCAGATAGCTCTTCCCAGTGGCGATCATTCCAAAAAAAACAAGCAGGAGCCCGGAAGACCACACTTTTTTACTTTGCTGCTGCATACTTTTCGGCCAGGAGAAAATGTTTTCTTGCCTGTTCAAGACACTGGGTGGCGATTTGTGCATCCACTAACGGATCAGCGGCCGTAAACAGCCCTATTTTCCCTCGTACATACGCCCGATAACACTTATAAAAATCGAGCATCACAAAGAGCCCCGGGTCCTCGGATTTTGCAGCAAACTGCTCGACGAAATAGCGAGAAAGCTCATCGAGACCGTGAAAATCAAGATCCATGGCCAAAAAGGCGACATCGGCAGCCACATCCGTATAGCGAAAGCGCTCGTTAAATTCGATACAGTCAAAGATATAAACACGATCTGCCAGACAAATGTTTGCTGAATGCATATCACCGTGACAATCCCTGATCTTACCAGCATCAATACGCACCTGGAACCTGCCCTTATGATCAAGAAATTCTCTGGCATAGCTGCTGATGGTGTCAAACTGGCCTCGACTGAGGGCACCCTGATCAATAAATGCGGCTGTCTGTTCAAAATTTTCCAAAACATTGACAGCAACAGCGCTGGCCTGGCCAAACTCCTGTATGGATTCGTCACCCGCAGCCGCCTGATAAAAAGGGACCAGAGTATCAATGATGCCATCGATATGGGCGTGAGTCAATTCACCTGCCGCCATGATTCTGCCCATCATTTTTTCTTCCGGCATTCTTGTCATCCTGATGCCATACTCCACGACCTTTCCGGAACCATTGAGACAAAACCCGGAACCCTCTTCAGTAACGGTGACCAGCTCCTCGTAAATGTCGGGACAGAGCCTGCGATTGAGCAGCAACTCCTGCTCACAGAAAAATTTTCTCTTCTCAAGGGTGGAAAAATTGAGGAAACCAAAATCAACGGGTTTCTTCCATTTGTAGACATACTCGCCTGCCAGGAGCACAAAGGAAATATGGGTCTGCACCAGGCTAATATCCACTGCGGGATGAGGATAGCTGCTTTCCTGCTGCAGGTAACGGATATAGGCGGGAAGATTTGTTTCACTCATCAACAACTCCTTATATTAAACTGATAAAAATATTGCCGACTAGGCAGAATCATAAAAAAGGAAGTATAGTACCAGAATCACCCCTGAGAGTAAACTCTGGACAAAAGCTTTACCTTATTTTGTTATCGTGATACTTTTCACCTTTGACAGCATCATTAAAAAATTAACTATCCGAGATAGCCGACTCATGCCTGTCCGGGAATAAGACGTATCAACCTAACTCTTCATCTGCTTGACCATGAATCAAGATACGATACAGGAACTTCTCTCCGGTGTGCAGCAAGGAACCTATTCTGTTCAACAGGCCCTGCACCAACTGCGCCACCTGCCTGGTCAGCTTATCAAGGACGCCTGTATCGATCACCACCGAAGCCTCCGCACCGGAACCCCTGAAGTTATTTATGGTGCCGGAAAAAGCAGCGAACAGATCATTGATATTGCCAGGACCTTTCTTCAACAGCAATCTCTGTTCCTGGCCACCCGTATCGATGCAGAAAAAGCCCATCAGGTCATGGCCGCTCTCCCGGAACTCACGCATCACCAGCAAGCAAGGATGCTCACCTGCAACCGGCAACAGCCGATACCAGGACGTACCCGAGGCACCATCGCAATCCTCTGCGCTGGAACTTCGGATATTCCTGTGGCCGAAGAGGCCAGGATAACAGCGGAGAGCCTCGGCAATCCGGTGGCCACTCACTACGATGTCGGTGTTGCCGGTCTCCACCGCTTGTTCAACAAACAGGAACTCTTCACCTCTGCCTCTGTCATCATCGTAGTCGCCGGTATGGAAGGAGCCCTGCCCAGTGTGGTCAGCGGGCTGTGCAGTTGTCCGGTAATAGCTGTGCCGACATCAGTGGGATATGGAACCAGTTTTGGTGGAATTGCAGCGCTGCTTGGTATGCTCAACAGCTGTGCTCCGGGACTAGGCGTCGTCAACATCGACAACGGTTTTGGAGCAGCCTGTCTCGCCTCTTCCATCAACAGGAAAAGAGAAAATAGTGAGGAAGTCTTGCAAGATTCAGGCAGTACTGTATAATCGCCTTCCATTCAGTACCTTATTAGTATCTTGCTCCTGTTCTTTACTAAAAAAAAAGCAAGACACTTATAATTCAGGATGTTACTTCTTCCTGTTAAAATACATGCCCCATAAGTGGGGAAACTGAAAAGTGTCCTTCAGGATCAACAAACCCAGTTGTCTTTGAAAATCAACCACTCCCAATTCTCGTCACCACGAATCCAGGAATTCGAATGAACACTTCACTCAAATTGAAAATCAGCGCACTCATATTTCTAGTTATTCTCTCAATTATCACCATAATTCCTTCTTTTTACGCCTCGACCCCTGACTGGTGGAAAAAGTATATGGCACCGGAGGGCCTACGCCTGGGCCTTGACCTGCAGGGTGGCATGCATCTGGTCCTCCAGGTTAACCTGGACAAGGCCCAGGAAGATTCCCTTGAACTCGCTGCCACGGAATTAAAGGACAGCCTCAAGGAGCAATCCATCAGTGCGGTACGAACAAAATCGGCCCCGGGAACCGTCCTCTTCACCCTCCCTAACTCCAGTGCCGTGGATACAGTCAACAGTGTGGTTGCAGACAGCTTCCCCAATATCAATGTAAAGGTGGACGCCAAGGAAGGGTCGTTTCCCAAAATTTCCATTACGCTCAAAGACTCGGAAATCGATTATATCCGCACCCATGCCGTGGAACAGTCTCTGGAGATTATTCGTAACCGTATCGACCAGTTCGGAGTAGCGGAACCGGTGATCATCCGCCAGGGAGAGGCGGAAATAGTAATCCAGCTGCCGGGCATCAGAGATCCCAAACGTGCAATCGATCTCATTGGAAAAACCGCTCAGCTCGAATTTAAACGTGTAGCTGATGCTGCCGGTCTTAACCTCGGCCTGCTTGCCGAAGAAATTCGAACAGCCGGGCAATGGAATGGCACATGGACCAACACTGAAGAAGTGGAAAAACTGAACCGTGCCCTGCAGAATCGATTACCCAAAGACACCAAAATTTATATCGAAAAAGACACCGACAGTCAGACCAACAAAGAAATTATTCGCCCTATTCTCCTGGAAGAAAAAATTCTGATGACCGGAGAAATGGTCAAAAATGCCCAGGTAAGGATATCCAATCAGTTCAATGAGCCCTATGTCTCCATCGACTTCACGGCCAAGGGTGGCAATGTTTTTGCCAAACTCACCGAAGCAAATGTGGGTAAACGGATGGCCATAGTCCTGGACAATGTGGTCCGCTCAGCCCCGGTAATCCGAGAAAAGATAATGGGCGGTTCTGCCCAGATATCGGGCAGTTTCACCCATGAAGATGCTGCCGACCTCGCCATTGTCCTGCGCGTGGGAGCCCTTCCGGCACCTGTGGATATCATCCAGAACATGACCGTCGGCGCCAGTCTCGGCCAGGATTCCATTAACAAAGGAATGACCGCCGGAGTGTTTGGTGCCATTCTGGTACTGGGCTTCATGGCCATCTACTATCGCCTCTCCGGTGTCATTGCCAACAGTGCCCTCGTCCTCAACATCCTCTTTCTCTTCACCGGGCTTGCCATCCTCAATGCCACCCTGACCCTGCCGGGTATTGCCGGTATCATCCTCTCTATTGGTATGGCAGTGGATGCAAACGTCCTTATTTTTGAAAGGATGCGCGAAGAATACAGCCTCGGTAAATCTGTGAAATCAAGTGTAGACGGTGGCTACAGCAAGGCCTTCTCGACCATTGTTGACTCCCAGGTGACCACCCTTATCACGGCCATGGCCCTTTTTATGTTCGGTACCGGACCCATCAAAGGCTTTGCCGTTACCCTCTCTTTAGGTATTATCTTCAACCTCTTCACCGCCCTCTTCTGCTCGCGGCTCATGTTCGACACCTTTTACTCCTTCCGTTCCTTGAAAAAGCTGACCTTCATGCAGTTTACCAAGAAGCCGAACCTGGACTTTATGCGGATAAAAAATATTACCTTCGCCATCTCCGCAGTCCTGGTAGCTGTGGGCCTCATCGCTTTTATCCAGATTGCCCGGGGCAAGGCCAACATGGGCGTTGATTTTTCCGG
>Ga0180007_10006259_pt1 | contig 11695 bp, 9 predicted proteins | sample MM_PC_MetaG_FD_121122 | JGI IMG/M metagenome (GOLD analysis project Ga0180007, IMG submission 121122) | Groundwater microbial communities from the Aspo Hard Rock Laboratory (HRL) deep subsurface site, Sweden - MM_PC_MetaG | ecosystem: Environmental > Aquatic > Deep subsurface > Groundwater...
TCATCAAACTTCATGAGATGAAACCAGATCTTTAATCATTGAAACTTTCCAACATATACTAATGTTATGATCTTCATTTAAAGTTAACTTCAAAGGATACAAAACACATTGTTGTTATTAAACTCCACACATAAACCAAACAAATAGAAACATGAAAAAATAAAAAATTATTTTTTAACAAGTTTCATTATGTTTGATGTACCTTCCTCGTATATTGAAAGGACCGAAACCGGAAACGGTTTACCACATACTGAACCGAGTTCCATGGATGATCCTTCGAAAGTAATAAAAGGAATGTTTGAAGCAGTTGAAAATCTTTCAACCTTGGATTTTACATCAATAGGAGTGTTACCTGACAAAACGAAAAGTTTTGCCTTCCCCAAAAGACTTGCCATGATCCCGGTTCTTGCTCCGAAATCAACTTTCCCACTCTCAACAGCTAACCTGATTGCAACAGTAAGAGGATTTTCACGATCCTTTTTAGTCTTTCTCCTCCTAACGACTTTCTTCACTTTCTTTTTTGGTTGACCTGCGACTTCTTTGGTAGCTTCTTGCTCTGTTTCTTCCTCGATTTCTTCTTGATCGTCCATTTCCTCGTCTTCTGCCATCACGATTCACCTATTTTTTCTTGTTTTTCATTATAAGTTTTATTTTCCCTGTACCGACAGGAACTGTCTGACCAACAATAATGTTTTCAGTCACGCCAACAAGCAGTTCTTCTTCCGATAATGCACACGCATTAATCAGGTGTTTAATTGTCTCTTCGAATGCTGCCCTCCCCAGGACACCAATTTTTTCCCCTGACAACCCATGTCTTCCTATGGACTTTACCGTACCACAATAGGTCATTGCATCTGCAATTAACATGATATGACGGATATCGACAAACAATCCCTGCATGTCAAGGACATCTTTCATTTCCTTAACTATTGAATTTCGTGCTGCTTCTATGCCATAAACCCGTTCCATCTCTTTAATATTGTTGGTATAAATACGATCCTGATCTATTGCCGGATTCATACAGGCACCTATAATATTGAATCCACCTGCCCTTATGAAATATTCGTCATTACCCTTTATCACAACTGCCTTGTGTATTCCTACGACACCGCGGACAATTGCATCACGCACTTTGTTTGTCAATTTTCTTACGGCTTTGGCAGTCATAACTTTTGGTTCTTTTTCTTTTTTATTGCTAGTTGTAGTGCTGATCTTCTTTGCTTTTTTGATTTCCTTGGATGGTTTTATAATGACCGTATGGTCGATTGTTTTTGATTCACCAAAATCCTCGACAGCTTTTTTCACCATTGCGAAAGTTATTCCCTGGGCCTTACCATCTTTTTCATTGAAGATAACCTTTATCACAAGCTTTTCGAGATCATCCTCAACATCTGCAACATCAGATATAAAAACGCTCGACAACTCCTTTGCTACGCGCTCGCATTCTGCACGGTTTTTTGTATATGATTTCTTCAGGTACATGTCGATGATTGGTTTTTTTGGCTCTTTTTTTGCATCGACAATTTCGATTAACCTTGGGAGCCCGGTAGGAACGTGTTCTGCAACACCGGCATAGTGAAATGTTCTCATAGTCATCTGAGTACCAGGTTCACCAATACTTTGGGCACAGATAACACCAACTGCCTCGAAAGGAGGGATTCCAACTGATTGTTTTTTTGACTTCATAAAAATCACCTATGCAGTATCTATATCATCCTGCTTTGTGCCTTCTGCTAGTTCAGCAGTTGACGAGTACATTGGATCTTTTCCGTCACCACCATAAATAAACTGCACAACACTCATATCTGCATTTCTTACTGACATGTCTCCAAACACCACCAAATCCTGAAGTGCGTTTATCAACCTGCGCTGCATATACCCAGAACGCGCAGTTCTGATGGCTGTGTTAACTAAAGCCTCCCTTCCACCCATGGCATGATGTATAAACTCGTAAGGGGTGAGACCTTTATGAAAAGATGAATAAACAAAACCACGCTCACGACCAGTAAGCACACCTTCTTTGAAATAAGGCAGTATTCTTCTCCTATATCCTCTTGCAATCCTCTTACTACGTACAGTTTGCTGTGCAACAAGTGCAGACATCTGAATTGCATTAAGCATACTTCCTCTTGCACCGATCTTGGCCATGATAACTGAAGGATTTAATGCCCCAAGATCAGTTTCCACCAGTTTACCGACATCGATACGTGCTTGGGTGGTTATTTCTATTATAAGACCTTCAAGAGTTTCCTGTAGAGTCATACCTGGAGATCTTTCAAGAGACCTGTTCTTGTACTGCATTATTAAGTTGTCCATTTCACGATCCATTTTATCAGTTACTTCTTTGATTTTTACCATTCCCTTGCCAGAAATTGTATAATCACGAAGTGAAACACTTAGACCGTGTGCTGATATCGCTTCAAGTGCAAGACGAGTTACACTGTCAAGAAAGTTTCTTGTAAAGTCAGGACCACGTGAAATAAAAATCTTTTCCAAGAGCTCGCCTTCCATTGCCTTGCTCTCGATTGCACCTTTTACAAGCTTGCCTGATTTTATTACGATCTGCTCACCAAGCTTTGACATAACTTTTAGACTAAGATCATTTGGAAGAAGATAAGAAAACAACATCTTCCCAGAATATTTGTCTCCTGAGACATCGGATTTGGGAAGCTGATTTATTCCGATAAGATAAAACATATTTGATGCTTCTTCTTTTGTGAATATTGCATCATCATTTGTTAAGAAATACAAACCCGAAACATGATCTTCTTGAGGTTTGATAATTGCATGACCATGCCTTGGAGAGAGTAATTGTTTGTCTACCTTTGCAAGATAACGTGCCTCGGCCTGTGCCTCCTCAGTCTGCATAATGTGAAGATTCATTTCATCCCCATCAAAATCAGCATTGTATGGAGCAACAGTAACTGGATTGAGTCTGAATGTTCTTCCAGGAAGTACCCTAACTTCATGTGCCATCATAGAAATACGATGCAGTGATGGCTGTCTGTTAAACAAAGATATGTCTCCATCAACTATCTGTCTTTCAAGTATGGAACCGATTTTAAGATTTTCTGCTTGTTCGATCCGCATTTCATCCGTATCACCAACCTTAATCCTTCTGCTATCCCCTCTAAGGATATAGATTGCACGCGGATAGACACCAGATAGGACAAGCTTTTTGCTGTATTCAAGATTCCATTCGGTTACGTGCATCGGAATAGTAAGTTCCTCTGCAATACGCTGTGGAACCCCAACTTCATCAAGATCAATTCTTGGATCAGGAGAAATAACAGTTCTGGCAGAGAAGTTAACACGTTTACCTGAAAGATTATACCTAAATCGACCTTCTTTCCCCTTGAGCCTCTGTGCCAAGGTCTTAAGAGGCCTTCCACTCCTATGCCTTGCAGGCGGAATGTTTGCAGTTTCATTATCAAAGTAGGTGGTAACGTGATACTGTAACAATTCCCATAAATCTTCTATAATCAATTGAGGCGCACCAGCATTGATGTTTGCCTCAAGTTTCTGATTTATTCGTATGACATCCACAAGCTTATGTGTAAGGTCATCCTCGCTTCGTTCACCCGTTTCAAGAGTTATAGAAGGCCTTACATTAACAGGGGGCACTGGAAGGGCAGTAACTATCATCCATTCCGGTCTCGAATAAACAGGATCAAAGCCAAGTTCCCTAAGGTCAGGATCCCTGATCGAAACTATCCAATCACGAATGTCTGTTGGAAGCAGCATCTCTTTGTCCTTAAAGATAGTTGTTGGTTTTAGCAATTTGATTTCAGGAAGTTCGATTCCACAGTGACCACATTTTTTCTTTGTGATTTTTTCACTCTTCTTCTTTTTTGGTTCTGCTGCAGTTTCGGTTGGAGAAATCCCATCAGTAGATATAGATTTCGAGTCTGCAATATCCAAAAGGGACGGAGGCTCATCAATTAATTTTTTTTCTGCCTCTTTTGGCAGATCAGGTTCATCATCAACACCAGCAGCATTAATGATTTTTCCGCTAGTCTTACCTATGAGATTGTGGCAATTTGGACATGTTGATTTAAGTGCAATATAAAGATGTTTTGCAAATTCTACATGTATTACAGGACGAACAAGATCAATATAACCGAAATGCCCAGGACATTCACGAACAGTTCCCCCACAAGTTTTGCACCTCAACCCTGGATCAACGACACCAAGTCTGGTATCAACAAGACCACCATCTATAGGATAACCATCATCATCATAGGTATCCGGCACAATAATCTTTGCAGCAGCCATTTTTCTTACCATTTCTGGCGAGAATAAAGAAAACTTCAATCTGTCTAATACTTTTTGGATTTCCATAACAATTACCCCTTGTCCCTAAGTTTTATTCTCGGAAATATATATAGAGATTTTATCTCATCAAGCAAAAGTTTGAATGCATAACTCATCTCCACAGGCTCGACACTTTCGCACTGGCATATTGGACAAATATCCCGATTACGGGCATAGTCATGTGTTGCTATTGAACCACATTCAGTACAGATAAGTTGGATAGTTTTGTCACTTTCTTCAAGCAACCTTTCCTTAATCAACATACTTGCACCATAGCCAATAAGGCAGTCACGTTCCATCTCACCAAACCTGAGACCACCCTCGCGCGCACGACCTTCGGTTGGCTGGTGGGTAAGTAATTGAACTGGACCACGACTTCTCACATGCATTTTGTTGGATACAAGATGATGAAGCCTTTGATAATATATTGTTCCAATGAATATTTTTGAAATGATTTTCTTCCCGGTAGTACCATCGTAGAGAACTTCCTCACCATATTCCTGGAAACCTGCTTTTTTCAGAATTTCTTTATACTCATCTTCAGTGTTTCCCGAGAAGGCAGTGCCATTTGCGATTATGCCACCCATACATGCAGCTTTACCTCCAAGAGTTTCCAGCAGGTGTCCTGCAGTCATTCTTGAAGGAATGGCATGAGGGTTGACTATAAGATCAGGTACAATCCCGGATTTTGTAAATGGCATATCTTCCTGCGGAACAAGAAGACCGATAACACCTTTCTGACCATGTCTTGAAGCAAGTTTGTCACCGATCTCAGGTATTTTTATTGACCTAACACGAACTTTAACAAGCCGATTACCGCTGGGACCCTCAGTCACAACTATTGAATCTACTCTACCACTTTCCCCAGCCTTAAGCGAAAGTGAACTCTCTCTTTTCTTTTCTTCAACTGTTCCAAAAACAGAAATTTCTTCAAGGAAACGAGGAGGAGATGTTTTACCTACAAGCACATCTTTACTTTTTATCTCACTTTCAGGTATGATGATACCATCTTCTCCAAGGTGCCTATATACGATTTCACCGCGATATCCGACAACATCAGGTGTAGGCAGTTCTATTTTGTCTTTCTGACCTCCGGGATACATTCTCTCTTCGGTCTCATATGTCTTAAACATTGTGATACGATGTAATCCACGGTCAATAGATGATTTGTTAACAACTATTGCATCAGCCATATTGTAACCATGATAACTCGTAAGTGCAACCACGCAATTTTGACCAGCAGCCTTTTGTTTGAGGTTAAGCGCTTTATAAAGACTGGTTTGAACCAATGGTTGTTGTGGATAGTACATCACATAACCACGTGTATCATACCGTTGTCTGAAATTCGTTGTATATATACCCAATGACTGTTTGGCCATAGCACAACCCATCGTAATTCTGGGTGATGAATTGTGTTCGGGATATGGAAGAACACCAGCAACAACACCAAATAGATTAGCTGGATCAACCTCAAGATGAGTATGTTCAGGAGTTAAATCCTTCTCGTTTATAGCAACAAAAGTATTCTCCTCTTCTTGTGCATCAAGATATTCTATGATACCCATCTTGATAAGATGACCCCAACTAAGCTCATTGTTTTTTATTCTGGCCATTACCTCAGGCGCAAGTCTTGACTTACCATTCTCGACAACGATATATGGTCGCCTGACACGGCCCTTATCAGTAAGGATATGCAACTCATTAAGCCTCTGAGCATAGTATATGTTCACTTGGCTATTCAATTCGTTCATACGCCTACGTTCACGCAAACGATTTGCAAGGCTTTTTCCGTCTGGATGATAACCAACAAACTTACCATTGAGGAATATGCTGGTCTTTGATGGTGCACTTCTTTTTTTCTTAACCATTAAACATCACCTATTTTAACATCATACGATTTTAGTATTCTCTCAAGTTCTTCTTCTTCCACACCAATGGAAACTTCGGCCATAACAGAGAGGTTCTTAACCAGAGAACAACTTGGACCTTCTGGAGTCTCGTTTGGACATAGCTTACCGATATGAGTTCCGTGAAGATCTCTGGCTTTGAAATGAGGATGCTTTTTGCTCAACGGAGAGATGATTCTCCTCAGGTGAGATATGGTGGAGACATATGAAACGCGGTCAAGAAGCTGAGATACACCAGTCTGACCAGCTATCCAGTTTCCTGTGGCCATGGCATATTTTATTCGGTCTCCCATGACATCTTGGCGTATGAGCGTATGAACCTGAAGTCTTCTTCCACGTGCATCTGCCCTTGACGCCTGATAAACAAGATCTTTGATAAGGAACTGGAATGCATAACGGAACAATTCTTCCATAAGATCACCAGCAAGTTTGACACGTTTATTTGCATAGTGATCCTTATCATCAGGGGCAGCCTCTTTATATGCAACACCAGTAGCACGTTCTGCCATACGAATCAAATAATGGGCTTTGTCCATTCTTGCAGATTTGGAAACGCCGATGTGAGGTAAAAGATAGTTATCAATAAGATTTTCCATACGATTAAGTCTGAACTCAGAGGGTTGACCAGGTGAAAGCCGTCTACTGAGCATATCCACGGCCTCTTCTCTTGTTTGTGATTGTTCACCCTCAAGATTTAGTATCACGTCGTTCTTAACACGGCTATCTGAAGAGAATACAGAAAGCACTTGCTCGTTTTTCTCAAGACCAAGCACTCTAAGAAGCTGGATTAATGGCGTACCGCTAGGAGTTGATGGAAATTCCGCAGTATAAAAACCATCTACATTTCTTTCAACCACACATCTTGCCCTAAAACCATAGTGTGTCGAAAATATCTTTGACACTATGCCATTGCGCTCTTTTGTAATCATGAGTTTGTTTGGCACAAGATCCTCAATAGATACAAGAACCCTTTCACTACCATTAATGACAAAGTAACCACCCGGATCATCTGGATCTTCACCATTTTTTATTAACTCATCTTTTCTTAGATTTGAAAGATAACATAATTTTGATTTGAGCATGACAGGCAATTCACCAATAAAAACATCAGAATAAACAGGACGTTCAACACCGTTGAAAACAGGAATAATTTCAAGAAAAACAGGGGCGGAATAACTTAGATTCCTGAGCCGAGCTTCATTAGGCAGAACCTGCCGATACCCACCTTTAACTTCATAATATCTGGGCTGTTCAATTCTAACCTTACCAAGCTTCAGTTCAAAACCTTCAACATTCGTATGTATTTTTCCGATCCTATCAACAACTTTCTGTATCCCAAAATCAACGAATTTGTTATAAGATAACAATTGTTGGTTGACTAAAGTATTGCTTTTGAAATAAGATTCTATAAGCCCATCTACCATATCTCACACCTCAATATACTAATGCAGATACAAAAGTACTGCAGGTTTTAGCTAAAGCAAATAAATATTTATTTAACGATCCTATATGTCTGATATTTTCCAGTGCCGTCATCTCTAGTGATTTTAACTATGTTTCCAGGAACGGCCCCCAAAGCCAATAATGCAGGATCCTTAGCACTGAAACTTGGAAGTTGATTTGAATTTATCTCGAATTCGGCAAGGAGTTTTTTAGCATCTTTATCTGACAGCACTTCCATTTTAGAAACAAGCATATGTGACAACACATCCAGTGTTGACGCTACTTTTTTAGTTTTTTTCTTCAAGCAGGACCACCCAAATATACAAAAACATGAGCTAGTAATTTCACTAGCATCCAAAGTAAGATAATTTGTAACATAGATATTTATAAATATATGTTATTTATCAAGATCTGGTAAATTTTCATGTTTTTTATATCAACAATTGTTATTCGTATGAACTTTTTTAATTATACGTATTACATCATCTTTTTTTAAGATTGATTCATGTGCATTTTCAACTACAAATTCATAACTACCAGCTAAGAAAATTATCATCTCACCACTTATGCGATTAGTTTTTGGGCTGTAAGAATATAATACCGGGGATTCAATCTCACCAGTTTGATAATAATGTGTGGCCAATAATTTATGCAAAGTTTGATATGCAGGAAAGACAGCTATGACATCAGGTAATTTGTCTTTTGGTTTGTTGTATAGTTCTTTGATAATTTTGAAATAATAACTTATAGTATCAGTAGCAGGTCCGTTAACTAGTTTAGTTGATTGTTCGGATTCAGAAGGAAACTTTCGTTTGACGATTAATATGTATGTTGATTCTTTTATCATGTCAAAAAGAGATATTTCTTTGTAATAAATTCGTGACATAATATCACAAAAGTATTAGGCACTAATTGAATTTAAATATAGATCATGGCAATTTGATGCAACGCCCAATTCCAAAAGAGATTTTAATATCATCTTATCCTAATTTAATTTATGATTCTGATTATTGACAATGGATCCCAGTACACGCATCTCATAAAAAGAAATTGCCGTGAATTAGGGCACGATGCAGAAATTCTTTATGCACGCGCAGAACAAGAAATACTTGATGATTTTTTGAAAAAAGGAGTTGCAAAGATCATATTAGCCGGAGGACCAAGTTCCGTATATAAAGAACCAGAAAATATTTGCTCGAACATTTGTAAAAAGATATATGAATCAAAACTCAAAATCCCATTATTAGGAATTTGTTACGGACATCAGATGATTGCTCATACTTGGGGAGCAAAAGTGGAAAAAGGAAAACATGCAGAATATGGAGTTGGAGAAATTGAAATAATTGAAGAAGATTTGATTTTCAAAGGAATTCCGAAAAAATTAATGGTTTGGACGTCACATTTTGATGAAGTAAAAGAACTGCCAAAAGATTTTGTAAAACTAGCACAATCAGATATTTGTGAAATTGAAGCAATGAGACATAAAACAAGACCCATATTTAGTGTACAGTTTCATCCAGAAGTATGGCACACAGAACATGGCGAAGAGATATTGAAAAATTTCTTAGAATATGAATCTTAAGAGATGTGTTGAATGGTAATCAATAAGATAAAACAAATGTTTGGCATGACGGGCATGTTGAGAAAGATTAGATCAGATAATTATTATGTAATTAAAGACAATAAAATTTACTATTCAATGTGGGGAGATACCAAAACAGGTAAAAAGGTTGAAGGTGCCGATCCCAAGACATTCAAAGTACTTTACAAATGGTATGCTAAAGATAAGACGAGGGCATACTTTCAAGAGAAAGTTATCCCAAATGCTGACCCAAATTCATTTGTAGTTCTTTCACCAAAATTTGTTAAGGATAATAACAGAGTATATTATGGAAACATGATTCTAAGAAATGCAGATACAAAAACGTTTGAAGTGTTTGAGGAAAATAAAAATTTTGCAAGAGATAAAAAAAAGATTTATTACGACCAAGAAATTATAAACGATGCAGACCGGGAGACATTCAGACCTTGTGGCAAGGGACATGATTGGGCAAGAGATAAAAACCAAACATACTGTTGCTTTCTCAAGGCTAAACCACACATACGAAGAATAAAAAGCAAGAATCCGAACTCGCTCGAATTTGTAGAAAAAAGGTATCCCAATTATGCCAAAGATGACCAATATGTTTATTACTTCGGAAGAAGAATAAAAAAGATTGACGCACGCACATTCGAACATCTGGGAAGAAATTATTATAAGGATAAAAATAGCATTTATTATGAAACAGAGTCAATAAACGCAGATATAGAAACATTTAGAGCAATAGACCAAATTGGATATTACACTGATTATGGAACAGATAAAAATACTGGATATCATTTTGGTATGGAGCTTAGTTCATCAGAGATAAAGAAGAATAAAAGAATAAATGAAACTTTTGAACAGTACTTCCAAAGGCATCCAGAACTAAAGAATTATTGGTGGTTTGAAAAGAATGAATCTCAAACTACTAAAACAAAACTTAATATAGTGAGTAACGGATTGGCAGAAGATGGAAAAAATATTTATTTGTGTGGTTTAAAATTAGACAAGATAGATCCAAAAACTTGTGAAATCATCTATTCTAATCAGTCTGAAGAAGAATACGGAAAATTTAACCACATTGCATACCTATTGAAAGACAGTGACGGAATATATGCATATTCTGCAAGTGTGCCAGGTGCTTATTTAGGTAGTACAAACAGCAAACTTTGTACAACTTCCGCAATGTTATTTGCAAATGGACACCTGGAAGATGCCGATCCAAAAACTTTCAAACGTGTTGAAGGACGTTATTTTAAAGACAAAAAGAGAGCTTGGTATGTTTATAGCCCTGATTATGGTAGCATACGAGAGATAAAAAAAGCAGATGTTAAAACATTTGAAGTGTTAGATAAAGAATATTCCAAAGATTTAAATCACGTATTTTATGAAGGTAAGTGGTTAATGAAAGCGAATTCCAAAACATTCAAAGTTTTGGGTTATGGATATGCTAAAGACAAAAACCAAGTTTTCTGCGGTAACGAAATAGTAAAGAACATAGATGTCAACACAGCACAACCACTTAAACGATATACATACCCGCAATTTATCAAAGATAAAAATCAAATTTTTTGTAATGCTAAAGTTTACCGAAATAAAAAAATTGATGTTGGCACATTAAAAATGATAGCTGATGATTTTGCGGTCGATGAAAAACATTTGTACTATTTATCCTATGACAGATTTGTACCGATGACAGACGTAGATGTAACAACAGTCAAAACGACGGGACTTAAAGTCAAAGATAAAAAATACACATATGATATAAATTTACTAAGACTTGCCATAGTATATCCAAATCCTAAAAGAACAGTTTCAGATGTTAAATATGGAGATATTTATCTGAAGTCTTTGAAAGACAAATATTATACTGATGGGAAGAACATATACTATATAGATTCCCTGGAGTACGAGAATAGACATAATAAAATTGAGAATGTAAATATTAAAAATTTCAAAGTGCTTGAACATGGTTATGCAACCGATGGAGAGATTTTGTTCTGGAATGGAAAAGTAGTTAAAAATGCCAACCCAAAGAGATTTGTCGTACTTACCAAAGATATAAGACAACCAGCATGCGGTCATGATGACAAACGATTCTACTTTAACGCATCTTCGATAGATGATATGGATATAAAATCACTTAAAATACTAAAAGACGGATACCTAAAAGATAAAAACGAGGTCCGTTATTGTGGCTATACTGTGCAACGGGCAGATAAGAGCAGTTTTGAAGTGATAGGAGATGGATATGCTAGAGACAAGAGAAGACTTTACTATAGAACCGATGAAATTAAATAGGTGGTGAAATGCTTGCATTCATAGGAGGAAGTGGATTTTACAATTTAGGAAAAAAGATTTGCGAACATACAATTGAAACACAGTATGGAACAGTAGTATTGCACGAAGTAGAATTGAATGGAAAAAAACTGATATTTTTACCACGGCA